>Ga0207675_100000929_pt1 | contig 29254 bp, 36 predicted proteins | sample KBSSwiS42_FD_184305 | JGI IMG/M metagenome (GOLD analysis project Ga0207675, IMG submission 184305) | Switchgrass rhizosphere microbial communities from Kellogg Biological Station, Michigan, USA - KBS Switchgrass S4-2 (SPAdes) (version 2) | ecosystem: Host-associated > Plants > Roots >...
CGTCGACCGCACCGATCCGTCCAAGAACATCGTGCGAGGCTTCCGGGCCTTCGAGGTCTACCTCGACGCCCACCCCGAGATGCACCGGCGGGTGGGGATGCTCGCACGGCTCGATCCCTCGCGGCAGGACATACCCGAGTACGCCGAGTACCTGGGCGCGATCCAGCGAGAGGCGCGGCGGGTGAACGACCGGTTCCAGCAGGAGGGCTGGATTCCGATCGAGCTCGTGATCGAGGACAACTTCGCCGCCTCGGTCGCGGCCTACAAGCAGTTCGACGTGCTCTTCGTGAACGCCATTTTCGACGGGATGAACCTGGTCGCGAAGGAGGCGCCGCTCGTGAACGAACGCGACGGGGTCTTGATCCTCTCCGAGAACGCGGGCGCCCACTCGGAGCTCGGCGACTGGGCCCTGACCGTCAACCCCTTCGACGTCGCCGGGCAGGCCGAGGCGCTCGACCGTGCTCTGACGATGCCGGAGGGCGAGCGGCGGGAGCGTCTCGGCGCGATCTGCGAGCGCGTCCGCGAGCACGACGTCGCAGACTGGATCGAGGGGCAGCTCGCCGACCTCGATCGCTTCAGCGCCAGCGTGACCTAGAGCCGCTCTTTCTCGACGACCCAGTACCCGCCGCGCTCGTCAACGACCCGCTCGACCTCGGTCTTCTCGTGGCCGGGAACGATCAGGAACCAGTCGTGGTGTGAGCGGACCTCGTGGTACTCCGGGAGCGAGACGGTCACCTTGTCGAAGCAGGTCTCGTCACCGCACTCGCAAACCCACTGCGGATCCGGGCCTTGAAAGCCGTCCTGCATCTGTTCCACTCGCTCGTTGACCTCGCGGAACAGCTTCTCGTTCTCCTCGAGTCGCGTTTCTCGGTCCATGGGGCCGAGCGGCATGCTACTCCCAGCGGCGAGCCTCACCAAGGCCTCCGGGCAGCGATACTTTCGTGGTCATGGGCGAGCTCTCGCACCTGAACGAGGCCGGTGAGGTCCGGATGGTCGACGTCGGAGCGAAGCCGGTCTCGCGCCGTCGTGCGACCGCGCAGGCGACGCTGCGGGTGGCGCCGGAGACGGCCTCCCGGCTCTCGGAGCTGCCGAAGGGCGACGCGGTGGCAACCGCCAAGCTCGCCGGGATCATGGCCGCCAAGCGCACGAGCGAGCTGATCCCGCTCTGCCACCCGCTCCCTTTGACGCATGTCGAGGTCCGGATCGAGGTCGCGGCCGACGTGGTCGGGATCGTGGCCTCCGCAGAGACCACCGCGCAGACCGGGGTCGAGATGGAGGCGCTCGTCGCGGCGACGATCGCGGCGCTGACCGTCTACGACATGGCCAAGGCGATCGACTCCTCAATGGAGCTCTCCGAGGTAAGGCTCGTCGAAAAGACGAAGGAGCCGGTCGAATGAGGGCGGCCGTGCTGACTGTCTCGGACGGCGTGGCCGAGGGAACGCGTGAGGACGAGAGCGGCGATGTGCTCGCCGGGCTTCTCTCGGCGGAGGGCTACGAGGTCGAGCGCCGGGTCGTTCCCGACGACCGCGACGCCGTCGCCGAGGCGATCGCCGAGCTGGCGGAGGAGGCGGCGGTCGTCCTGACCACGGGCGGTACCGGCCTCGCCGCCCGCGACGTGACGCCCGAAGCGACCGGCGACGTGCTCGAGCGCATGGCGCCGGGAATCGCGGAGGCGATCCGCTCCGACTCGCTCGCGAAGACGCCGCACGCCTTGCTTTCGCGCGGGCTCGCGGGGGTGCGCGGGCGGGCCCTCGTCGTCAACCTGCCCGGCTCTCCTGGAGGCTGCCGGGACGGCTTCGAGGTGTTGCGCCCGGCGCTGGCGCACGCGGTCTCGCTGCTCGAGGGCAAACCGACCGCGCACAGGCAGACATGAGGCGGCGCTTGCGACGCCGTCGTCAGGATGCGCGGGCTTTGCCCGTGCATCCGTCTGAACCGACCGGTCGATACGTCGTAGGGCAGAAGGGAGACGTGTGACCGCGATTGCCTATCCGAGGCGTTTCTACTCGCTCGTCAAGTTCGAGCACACGGTCTTCGCGCTCCCGTTCGCCTACGTCGGGGCGTTCCTGGCCGTCGACGGCGTGCCGAGCGCGCACGACCTCCTCTGGATCACGGTCGCGATGGTTGGCGCCCGCTCCCTCGCCATGGGCCTGAACCGGCTGATCGACGCGGGCCTCGACGCCCGCAACCCGCGCACCGCGCGTCGGGAGCTGCCCGCGGGTCTGCTCTCGAAGGCGCAGGTCGTCCTCTTCTGTGTGGGCTCGTTCGCCGTGTTCCTGGTCGCCGTCTACCAGCTCGATCCACTCGTGCACTGGCTCTGGCCGATCCCGGTCGTCGGCTTCGTCGTCTACCCATACCTGAAGCGCTGGACGTGGCTTTGCCACCTCTGGCTCGGCGCGGTCGACGGACTCGCGCCGCTCGGTGCCTGGGCGGCGATCACCGGGCACCTGCCTTGGGAGGCCTGGGCCCTCGGCGGCGCGGTCGCGCTCTGGGTCGCCGGCTTCGACCTCTTCAACTCGCTGCTCGACGTGGAGGTCGACCGCGCCCAGGGCCTGCAGTCGGTCGCGGTCCGCTTCGGCGAGCGAGGCGTCTTCTTCGGCGCTCGGCTCTTCCACCTCGGCACCGTGGCGTTGCTGGTAGCGGCGGGCGCCGGCCTCGCCGTCGGCGTCTTCTACTGGCTCGGGGTCGCCGCGGTCGCGGGCTTGCTCGCGTACGAGCACTCGCTCGTCCGGCCCGGCGACCTGCGCCGGCTCGACACCGCGTTCTTCACCATGAACGGGGTCATCTCCGTCACGTTCTTCGTCTTCGTGCTCGCGGACGCGCTCGCATGATTCGAGCGGCCGGGCTGGAGAAGCGTTACGGCCCCAAGCGCGTGCTGCGAGGCCTCGACTTCGAGCTCGAGCGCGGCGGGTTTCTCGTCGTGACGGGGCCGAACGGCGTCGGCAAGACGACGCTGCTCCGTCTTTGCGCGGGCCTCGCGATCCCTACCGGAGGGACGCTCGAGGTCGAGCCCGAGCGGGGGGGAATCGGCTTTCTCGGGCACGAGCCGCTCGTCTACCGCGAGCTGACCGTGCTCGAGAACCTCGATCTCTACGGGCGTCTCTACCACGTCCCCGAGCGTCGGGAGCGGATCGGGATGCTGCTCGAGCGCTTCGGCCTCTGGGACTCGCGCGGCGTTCGCGCCTCGACCCTGTCGCGAGGCCAGCTGCAGCGGCTGGCGCTCTGTCGCTCGCTGCTTCACCGGCCCGAGCTGCTGATCCTCGACGAGCCCTTCGCCGGGCTCGACGCAGAAGGCTCCGAGCTGCTCGATCGGGAGCTCGCCGGGATGCGAGAGCGCCGTACCATCCTCGTCGCCACGCACGACCCGGAGCGGATGGCGTCGCTCGCGAGCGGCAGGCTCGCGCTGGCATGAGGCGCTACTTCGAGGACGCGGCGGTGCTGGCGCGGAAGGACCTGCGGCTCGAGCTGCGGGCACGCGACACGCTCCCGGCGATGCTCCTGTTCGTGATCGCGATCCTCGTCGTCTTCCACTTCGCGCTGCCCTCGGGCTCGTCACGTCTCGCCGAGCTCGGCCTGCTCTGGGTAGCGATCCTCTTCACCGCGCTGCTCGGGCTCGGCCGCGCGTTCGTCGCCGAGCGTGAGCAGGGCCTGCTGGACGGGCTGGTGCTCGCGCCGGTCGACCGCAGCGCGATCTGGCTCGCGAAGGGAATCGCGACCCTCGCGTTCCTCGTGCTCGCCGAGGTCGTGGCGCTTCCGGCCTTCGCGCTCTTCTTCGAGCCGGTCGGCTGGTCGACGATCGCAGGCGTGGCGCTGGCCGATCTCGGCATTTGCGCCGTCGGGACGATCCTGGCGGCCATGGCCGCGGCGGGGCGCGCGCGAGAGTTGCTCCTGCCGCTGCTCTTCCTCCCGCTCGCGCTCCCGATCGTGATCGGCGGCGTCGGCGCGAGCGTCGTCGACAACCCCGGCCGCTACCTGGGCTTCCTCGCGCTCTACGACGCGATCTTCGCGCTGCTCGCCTGGGCCTCGTTCGAGTACGTCGTCACGGAGTGACCGGAACGGCGCCCGTGCGGCGCGCCAGGCGGCGCTGCTCGAGCTCGTCGGGCCACATCGCGATCAGCGAGCCGAGGAGGAACACGAAGCCCGCGAGCCAGATGAGGTCGACGAGCGGGTTGACCAGCACCTTCAGCACGACCGAGCCGTCGGCGTTGAACTGCTCGCCGATCACGAACAGGTCCTCGGCCCTGACCCAGTCCGTGCGGATGGCGACCTCGTTCGAGTCCTGCCCCTCCACGGGGTAGCGGTTCTTGCCGGCCTCGTAGACGCCGAGGTTCTTCCCATCCCGCGAGACAGCCAGCCGGGCGCGGACCTCGGTTCGGTTCGGTCCCTTGCGGGCAACGGTGTCGACGTACCTGAGGTCGTAGCCGCGGATGTTCATCGTCTGCCCGGGCTTGAGCTGCTGCACCTTGGTCGAGCCGTAGGCGCCGCCCGCGATGCCGAGGGCGAGCAAGACGATCGCCGCGTGGACGACGTAACCGCCGTAGCGGCGGCGGTTGCGGCCGACGAGGGACGAGAACGCGCTCGTCCAACTCGACGCGCCTAGCGCCTTGCGGGCCCGGGTGCCGCGGATGAACTCGAGCGCGATCGCCCCGAGCACGAAGGCGCAGAACGTGTAGGCGACGAGCCCCGGCAGGCTCGAGCCCGCGCCGAGCGCAAGGAGGAGCGCCCCGGTCACGAGTGCCACGATCGCAGGCCAGATCAGGCTCGCCCCGAGGGCACGCAGCGAGCTGCGGCGCCACGCGACGAGCGGGCCGATGCCCATCAGTAACAGCAAGGGCAGGCCGAGCACGCGCAGGAAGAAGTCGAAGTAGGGCGGCCCGACCGTGATCGGCTCACCGCGGACGGCCTCCGACAGCAACGGGAACGCGACCCCCCAGAGCACCGTCAGCGTGAACGCGACCAGCAGCAGGTTGTTGTAGAGGAACGCCGCCTCGCGCGAGGCAAGCGATTCGAGCCGCGTGGTCGTCCGCAGCAGGGGCAGGCGCCAGAAGATGAGCGCCGCCGAGAAGGTCGCCACCAGCCCGATGAAACCGAGGAACCACGGCCCGATCGACGACTGGGTGAAGCTGTGGATCGAGCTGATCACCCCGCTTCGCGTCAGGAAGGTGCCGAAGAGCGAGAGGCAGAACGCGAGTGAAACGAGCACCGCGTTCCAGACCCGGAGCATGTTCTTCTTCTCCTGCACCATCACCGAGTGCAGGAAGGCGGTCGCGGCGAGCCACGGCATCAAGGCGGCGTTCTCGACGGGGTCCCACGCGTAGTAGCCGCCCCAGCCGACCTCCTCGTAGGCCCACTTGGCGCCGAGGAGGATCCCGATCCCGAGCGCGGTCCAGGCGAGCAGCGTCCAGCGTCGGGTGACGATGATCCAGCGCTCGTCCACTCTGCCGGAGAGCAGGGCCCCCGCCGCGAAGGCGAACGGGATCGTGAGCCCGACGTAGCCGAGATAGAGCAGCGGCGGGTGGATCATCATGTAGGGGTTCTGCAGGCTCGGCACGAGCCCCGCGCCGTCGACCGGCGCGGCCTGACGCGAGAACGGGCTCGCCACGAAGACGAGAATGAGGGCGAAGAAGCTGGCGACGCCGCCGAGCACGGGGACCGTCCACGGAAGGAGGCGGCGGATCAGGTCGCGGTTCAGCGCGACGGCGAGGGAGCCGAGCCCGGTGAGGACGAGCAGCCAGAGGAGCAGCGAGCCCTCCTGGCCACCCCAGAAGGCGCTATAGGAATACGGGAACGGCAGCTTGCGACTCGAGTGCTCGGCCACGTAGCTGAACGAGAAGTCGCGGTCGTGCAGCGCTTTCAGGAGCACGAACGCCGCGACCGCGGTTGCGCCGAAGGCGCCGAAGAGGGCGTTGCGGGCCGACTCGTGCAGTCGTCGGCGCCCCTGGTAGGCGGCGAGGCCGCCGGCGAGCGCCGCGTAGAGCGCGAGCCCGAAGGCAACGATCAGAGCGGCGCGCCCGAGATCGGCCACGCGGCCGAGTCTAGCGGCCGGGGATCGGGCTCGTTCTGCGATGATTCCAGCGGTTTCCGTGGCCGCCCGCCTGCGTGACATCCCGTTGCCCGCGCTCGCCTGGAGCGCCGTCGCCCTGATGGCGACCGCGCTCGCGCTCGTGTTCTTCTACGCGCCGATCGACGCCGACCAGGGCGTCTCCCAGAAGATCTTCTACATCCACGTCCCGATCGCGCTGACCTCGTACGCCTGCTTCGGCTGGGGGGCGTGGAAGGCGTTCGTGCACCTCTGGAAGCGGAGCCCGGGTGCAGACCTCGAGAGCTACGCCGCCATCCACCAGGGTGTCATCTTCGGCGCCCTGACGCTGGTGACCGGCTCGATCTGGGCGCGCATCTCGTGGGGTGTCTGGTGGACCTGGAGCTCGAACCAGCTCGTCACCTTCTTGATCCTCTTCCTCTTCTACTCGGCCTACTTCATGCTTCGCTACTCGGTCGAGCCTGGCCCGGCGCGCGCGAACATGTGCGCGGTCTACGCGCTCTTCGGCGTGGTGCTGATCCCGGTCAGCTGGCTCTCGATCCGCCTCGCGAACGACTTCATCCACCCAACCGTCTTCACGACCGACGGGCCTCAGATGTCCGGGTCGATGTTCTTCGCGTTCTGCGTCTCGTGGCTCGCGCTCCTGACCCTGGCGGGCACGATGTACCGGATCGAGCTGACGGGGAAACGGCTCGACGAGCGGATGCGCGAGCTGCGGGAACTCCTGGCCGCATGAGTCCCGGCGAGAAGTACGCCGCGGCCGCCTACCTGGTCGTGTTCGTCGCGGTGCTGGCCTGGGTCGCGATCATCGCGTCGAAGCTGGCCCGGCTCTCGCGCGACGTGGACGAGCTCACCGAGCTGGCGCGCCGCCGGCTCGAGCGCGAGGCGGAGCCGGAACAGGGCCGCGTCGAGGTCGGCTAGGTGTTACTGCGGGTCGGCTCGCGGGGCTCGCGGCTCGCGCTGACGCAGGCGGAGCTCGTGGCTTCGCGGCTGCGTCGCCCCGGGCTCGAGATCGCGTTGATGCCGATCACGACCGCTGGCGACCGCGACCGGACGAAGCCGTTCGGCGAAATTGGCTCCCGGGGCGTTTTCGTCAAGGAGATCGAGGAGGCACTGCTGGACGGGCGTATCGACGTTGCCGTGCACTCTGCGAAGGACATGACCTCTTCGGACGCCGCGGGCCTGGTCGTCGGCGCCTATCTCGAGCGCGAGGACCCGCGCGACGCGCTCTGCGGCGCCGACGAGCTGCGACCGGGCATGCGAGTCGGCACGGCATCGGTTCGGCGCCGCGCGCAGCTCCTGGCGCTCGAGCCGGAGCTCTCGATCGAGCCGTTGCGCGGGAACATCGACACGCGCCTGCGCAAGCGGGGCGAGCGGGGCCTCGACGCGGTGGTGCTCGCGGCCTGCGGTCTCGATCGGCTGGGGCTCTCGGGCGAGATCGGGCTGCGGCTCGAGCCGGAGCAGGTCTTGCCCGAGGCCGGGCAGGGAGCGCTCGCGTTGCAGGTGCGGGTCGGCGAGGAGGAGCTGGTCGCGGTGGCCGACCATCACGAGACGCGCCGACGGGTCGAGGCCGAGCGCGCCTGCGTCTTTGCGATCGGGGGCGGCTGCCTCGCGCCGGTGGCCGCGTTCCACGACGGCGTGACCTTGACCGCGCTCGTGGCCGCGGAGGACGGTACCTGGATCGAGCGGCGCAGCGGCGGCGACCCATCCGTCCTCGCAACGGAGCTGGCGGCCTTCTCCCCGGCGTGACGGAATCGGCACGGTCCGGGCACACATCCGTGCAGCGCGGAGCGCTAGCGTGAAGCTCCCCCGGGTGGGTGGGGGTTAGGGATGGCCCAGGGCCACAGCCACGGCGATGGGCAGTCGCGGAGGGTGATCGTCACACGTGCGCACGAGCAGATCGAGCCGCTTGCGCAGCGGGTGGAGGAGCTCGGTCACGAGGTCGTGCGGTGCCCGCTGATCGAGCTCGAGGCGATCGGCCCTGACGAGATCGAGGTCGACGGCTACGACTGGGCGGTCGTGACCAGCCCGTTTGGCGCCCGGGAGCTACTGCGGCGCGCGCGCGGACGGCTGCCGCCGGTAGCGGCGATCGGGCCGGGCACCGCCGCCGCTCTTCGTGACGGCGGCGTCGAGCCGGCCTTCGTGCCGCGCGTCTCGACGCAGGAGGGGCTCGTGGCGGAGCTTCCGAGCCCGGCCGGAGTCGTCCTCTTCGCCGGCGCGGAACGTGCTCGCCGCCACCTCGTCGACGCGCTCGATGCGGACTTCGTGGCGCTCTACCGAACCCAGAGCTTGCGGCCGGAGGTTCCCCCGGAGGGCGATCTGGTCGTCCTCGCCTCGGCCTCCGCCGCGGAGGCGGCGGCCGAACTCGGTCTCGACGTTCCCGTGGTGTCGATCGGGCCCGAGACCACGCGCGCGGCCCGCGCCTCGGGTCTCCGGGTCGTCCAGGAGGCGGAGACGCACGATCTCGACGGTCTCGTCGCGGCCGTCGCTCGGGCCGCCGTTTAGGCTCCCCGCCGTGGTCATCACGTTCCTCTCGGACTTCGGGCTTCAGGACGACTTCGTCGGAACCTGCCACGGCGTGATGAAGCGGCTCGCGCCGCAGGTCGAGATCATCGACATCACCCACGGGATTCCGCCGCAGCACGTGCTCCAGGGCGCCCTCGTGCTCTGCAACACCCTTCCCTACATGCCCGAAGGCGTGCACCTCGCGGTGGTCGATCCCGGCGTGGGAGGCCATCGCAGGCCGCTCGCCCTGCGCACGGAGGACGGCAGGATGCTCGTCGGGCCGGACAACGGGCTGCTCATTCCGGCCGCCGAGCGCCTCGGAGGCGTCAACGAGGCGCATGAGCTGGCGAACCCCGAGTACGCGCTCGACACCGTCTCTCGGACGTTCCACGGCCGCGATCTCTTCTCGCCTGCCGCCGCGCATCTCGCCCTGGGCGTCGGGCTGAGCGAGCTGGGCCCGCCGGTCGACCCGCAGGCCCTCGTGCGCATCGACCTGCCCGAGCCCGAGGTCGGGCAGAACCGAATCCGCGCCGTCGTCCTCTACGTCGACCACTTCGGGAACGTGCAGCTCAACCTGACGCGCGAGCACCTGGAGCGGGCCGCCGTGCTGCCCGGCGTCACCGTCGAGCTCGAGATCGCGCTCGACCGCTACTACGCGGTTGCGGCACGCACGTTCGCGGACGCGGGAGCGGGCGACATCATCCTCTACGAGGACGCCTACGGGAACGTCGCGATCGCGATCAGCGGTGGCAGCGCAGCGGAGATGTTCGGCGGCGTAGGGGCGGGCCAGGAGGTCCGGATCCACCTGAGGACGCCCTGAGTCCGCTGGCGCAGACCCTCGGCCGACGCTTCGCGCGTCTGGCCACCGACGTCGTCGTCAGGCGCCCCCGCCTTTGGCGGCTCTTTCGTGGGCCGATGCGTCGCCAGTTCGACACTCTTGCGCCGCGGTGGGACACCATGCGCGACCCTGCTCATCTCGCCTCGCACGAACGCGCGCTCGAGGCCGTCGAGGGGTCGCCGGGCCACATCCTCGATCTTGGCACCGGGACGGGTTCGGCCGCCCTCGCGGCGGCGCGGCGCTTTCCGGAGGCCGAGGTCGTCGGCGTCGACATCTCGGAAGAGATGCTCGCCGAGGCTCGTCGCAAGACGCCGCCGAAGCTCGTGGGCCGGGTCCGCTTCGAGCAGGCCGACGGGGCTCGGCTTCCGTACCCGGCCGGGGCGTTCGAGCTCGTGACGCTGGCGAACATGATCCCGTTCTTCGACGAGCTGGCGAGAGTGACCGCACCTCGCGGCTGGACCCTCTTCTCGTTCTCGGCGGGTCCTGAGACGCCGATCTGGGTCCCGCCGGAACGGCTTCGAGCCGAGCTCGAGCGCCGAGGTTTCTCGGAGTTTGCGGAATTCCGAGCCGGGGCTGGGACGGCGTTGCTTGCCCGCAAGCGGGAGCCGGTTTAGGCTGTGATCAAAGGACGTTCGCGGCGCGGTCACACCGGCCCGGACGTCCTTCTTTTGCACGCGGCGCGGCTACACTAGGCCACCGCGGCGAGGTAGCTCAGTTGGTAGAGCACACGGCTGAAAACCGTGGTGTCGCCGGTTCGATTCCGGCCCTCGCCACTTTCGCCTAGCTCTTCGCCCGAGCCGCCGACAGTCGATCTACCAGAGCCTCGACCAGCTCGCTCTTGAGGAGCACCTCGTCCGCGCCGGCCTCACGCACGGCCCGGTGCAGCGCGGGCGCCTCGTCGCCGGTCAAGGCGATCAGGCACACGTTCGGATGGTCCCGCCGCAGCCGAGTCGCCGCGCTGACGCCGTCGAGCAGCGGCATGTGCAGGTCGAGCACGACCGCGTCGGGGTCGAGGTCGTCGGCGAGCTCGATCGCCTCGAGTCCGTCGAGCGCGGTCCCAACCACGGCCAACTCGGGCTGTCCGTCGATCAGCCCCTGCAGGGACTCGAGGAAGGCGCCGTCGTCGTCTGCGATCAGGACGCGGATGGGCGGCTCATCCGGGCGCGGGTGATCCATCTATCAGGCAACGCTAGCCTTGCCGCGATGGTTGCTCAAGGCCCGATGGATCCGGTCGCGGTGATCGGTGCCCCACTCGACCTCGGCGCGGGCCGCCGCGGCGTCGACATGGGCCCCTCGGCGATCCGCTACGCGGGGCTCGAGCCGCGGATCGAGGAGCTCGGGCGGCGCTGTGTCGACTGGGGTGACGTCGTGACGGCGGTTGCCGAGGCGAGCGCCGTCGGCGACGAGCGTGTCCGGTTCCTTCCGCAGATCAAGGAGACCTGTGAGCGGATCGCGGAGCTCGTGGCGAAGGCGGTCGACGAAGGTTTCGTGCCGCTCGTCCTGGGCGGCGACCACTCGGTCGCGCTGGGGACGCTCGGCGGGCTCGCACGCGCATCCGGGAAGGGCGGCGTGCTCTGGCTCGACGCTCACGGCGACCTGAACCGGCCGGGCACCTCGCCGACGGGGAACGTCCACGGGATGCCGCTGGCAGCGGCGCTCGGTCTGGGCGGGGCCGAGTTCGAGAGCGAGGCCTATCCGCTCCCGGCACTGGAGCGGAGTCGCGTTGCCCTGTTCGGCGTCCGCTCGCTCGACCCGGCCGAGCGCGAGCTGCTGGCGGAGCTCGATGCTCTCGTGTTCACGATGAGCGACCTCGACCGGGTCGGCGTCCAGCCGGCGATGCGAGAAGCGCTCGAGCACGTGGCCGGCCCCGGGTTCGTTCACGTGAGCCTCGACCTGGACGTGCTCGACCCCGAGGTGGCGCCGGGCGTCGGCACTCCGGTCCGCGGCGGACTCTCGTACCGGGAGGCGCACCTCGCGCTGGAGCTGGTCGCGGAATCTGCACTCGTGCGCTCGCTCGAGGTGGTCGAGGTCAACCCGATCCTCGATCGGGAGAACCAGACGGCAGAGCTCGCGGTCGAGCTGGTCGCAAGCGCCCTCGGCGCGCGCATTCTGTAACACCTCAAGCCTGAGCCCCCGGGGGTCCCCCGTGTGTTCCCCCTGGGATCACCGTAGCCGGCGCGGTGTCACGCGTGGGAAACGTCACTGTGACGCAAGAGGAACGTCTCGACCACGTCGGCGGTTTCCTCGTAGGCATCCCAGTAGACGATGTGGCCTCCGGGCACGCCCGTCACCTCGACGTGCTCGTTCGACGAGCTCGCGTATTCGTCGAGCTGTTCCTCCCGCACGAGACCGAATTGCGTGGCGTGCACGAGCAGAGTCGGGACGCGCATCGCGGAGGGCGGAGGCGGCTCCGTGCAGAGCTCGCCGTAGGCCGTGACGACCGCTGAGCGGCAGAACCGCCATCGCAGACGGCCCTCCGGCGAAGACTCGAGGTGCTCCTCCGCCTCCTCCTCGACGAAGGACCTCGGTGTGGGCGCCCCGCTGGCGAGGCGCGATTCGATCGCCTCTTCGACCGTTGCGAAGGAGTGGTCGAGGGCGGCTGCCTGGGCGAAGTCGTACCCGACATGGGGCAGGATCTGGATCGCGGGGTCGAGGAGGACAGCCGCTGTCAGGCGCTCCGGCGCCTGGGCGGCGAGGTGGAGCACCAGGCGGCCGCCGAAGCTGTGCCCGACCCAGAGGGCCCGCTCGACGCCGAGACTTTCGACGGTCTCGACGATGTCGTCGAGATGGGTCGCGATGTCCCAGGGAGGCTCGTAGCCCGACCGTCCGTGACCCCGCAAGTCGGGCGCGAGCACACGAAAGTGCCGCGCAAGGCGCTCCTCGGCGAGCTTGCGAAACCGGCGACCATGCGCCGAGACGCCGTGAAGGCAGACGACGGGTGGAGCATTCGGGGCACCCCACTCGTGGACGTGCAGGCGCATTCTCGCGACACTACCCGCGGTGCTCGGCCTGCTGTACGACATTCACGGCAACCTCCCCGCGCTCGAGGAGGTGCTCGCCGAGGCGGACGCCGCCGGGGTCGATCGCTGGTTGCTCGGCGGCGACTACGGCACGCCGAGCCCGTGGCCGCTGGAGACGCTCTCGCGTCTGCGAAAGCTCGAGAAGGCGACCTGGATCCGGGGGAACGGCGAGCGTTGGCTGCGGGAGCCGCCCGAGGACCGGCCCGAAGTGATGGAGGTGTACGAGCTCTTCACGGGCGGGCTCCCCGAAGACGTGATCGAGTGGCTCTACGGTCTGCCTCCTCAGGCCGAGCTCGACGGCGTCCTCTACGTCCACGGCTCGCCGGTCTCCGACGTGGAGAGCTTCGCGCCCGAGCCGCAGGACGGCGAGGAGTGGATGCTGGGCGATGTGCGTGACCGGACGATCGTGTTCGGGCACAGCCACCAGCAGTTCCGGCGGCCGGGACCCCACGGAACAGATCTGCTCAACCCGGGCAGTGTCGGCATGCCGCTCGACGGCGACCGGCGCGCCGCCTGGGCCATCCAAGACGATGACGGCGAGTTTGCCTTTCGGCGCACCGACTACGACGTCGAGCGTGCCGCGGCCGCATACCGCCAGATGCGCGGTGACTTTGGCGAATTCGCCGCCAACCGAATCGAGCGCGGTTCGGACTAGGCGAGCGCTGCGTCGAGCGTGATCTCGACGTTTCCGACCAGCGCGTTCGAGACCGGGCAACCCGCCTTCGCCTCTTCCGCGGCCGCCCGGAACGCGTCCTCGTCGATCCCGTCAACCTGCCCGCGCACGGTGAGTCGCATCGAGATGATGCGGAATCCGCTTTCACGCTGGTCCAGGGTTGCGACCGCATCGGTCTCGAGGCGCGTCGGCGGGTAACCGGCCTGCGCAAGCCCGTTCGCGAGCGCCATCGAGAGGCAGGTTGCATGGGCCGCTGCGATCAACTCCTCGGGGCTGGTCTTGCCGCCGGAGTCCTCGAAGCGCGACGCGAACGTGACCTCCTGGCCGCCGATCGCCCCGCTGCCGACGTCGAACCGGCCGGAGCCGCTCCGCAGATCGCCGTCCCACGTTGCGTGGGCTCGTCGCTCAATCGCCATCGTCTGCCTCCTCTTCGCCCGATCCGGACGGGCGATAGTACGTCCTGCCTCTCAACTCTTCCGGGAGGTAGTCGACCTCAAACCCGCGTGGATCGTTATGCGGGTAGACGTAGCCGGCGCCGCGACCGAGCTTCTTCGCCCCGGGGTAATGCGCGTCGCGGAGCGAGTCCGGCGGACGGACCTGGCCGTGCTCGCGCACGTCTGCTGCGGCCTCCGTCAGCGCGACGTAGGAGGCGTTGGACTTCGGCGCCCGCGCCAGGTAGATCGCCGCCTGCGCCAGGTTGAGACGAGCCTCGGGCAGGCCGACGTGCTCGACCGCCTGGGCAGCCGCGACGGCAACGAGCAACGCCCGCGGGTCGGCGTTGCCGATGTCCTCGGAGGCCAGGACGACCATGCGCCGGGCGATGAAGCGAGCGTCTTCGCCGCCTTCGAGCATCGCCGCGAGGTAGTAGACCGAAGCGTCGGGATCCGAGCCTCGCATCGACTTGATGAACGCCGAGGTGAAGTCGTAGTGGGCGTCGCCGCCCTTGTCATAGACGAGAGGCCGCTTGCGCGAGGCGTCCTCGACCTGCTCGACCGCGACCGTGTTCCCCTCGGCTCCGGCGGTTTGCGCGGCGAGCTCGAGGATGTTGAGCGCGTTGCGGGCGTCTCCACCGGATCGGTGCGCGATCAGCTCGACGACGTTCGGCGCGACCTCGGTCTTCAGCGCCTCGGCCCCGCGCCGGACGATCAGCGCGAGCTCCTCCTCACTGAGCGGCTCGAGCTCGTAGATCTGGCACCGCGACAGCAAGGCGGAGTTGACCTCGAAGTAGGGGTTCTCGGTGGTCGCCCCGATCAGCGTCAGCAACCCCTCCTCGACGGCCGGCAGCAGCGCGTCTTGCTGTGCCTTGTTGAAGCGATGGATCTCGTCCAGGAAGAGGATCGTCCGCTGCCCGGAGCCGCCGAGCCGGTCGCGGGCACGGGCGAGGGCTGCACGCACGTCGGCGACCGACGCCGAGACCGCGGAGAGCTCCTCGAAGGCCGCACCGGTGGTGACGGCGACGATGCGAGCCAGAGTCGTCTTGCCGGTGCCGGGGGGCCCGTAGAGGATGGTCGAGCCGACCCGGTCCTCGGCGATCGCGAGCCGCAACGCCGAGCCCTCGCCGAGTACCTCCTCCTGTCCCACGAACTCGCCGAGCGTCCTCGGACGCAACCGCAGGGCGAGCGGCGCCACCTCGTCGAGGCGTTCGCGGGCGGCGTCGGAGAAAAGGTCGCTCACGCCGAGAAGTATGCTCCCGCCGTGGCGACCGGCGGAGCGGAGGACTACACCCAGCCCGTTCTCCCTGGCGAGGGCGCGAGCGACTACGAGCGCTACCTCCGCACCGACGATCTTCTCGCGCTCCAGAAGCGCCGCGACGAGCGGGTTCACCGCGACGAGCTCCTCTTCCAGACCGTTCATCAGGCCTCGGAGCTGTGGTTGCAGCTCGCCTGGAACGAGGTGGAGGAGGCGACCGCTCTCCTCGAGCGCAAGGAGTTGGCGCCGGCCGAGCGGCTGCTTCGGCGGGCGATCGAGTGCGTCGAGTACGTGATCGGGCAGCTCGACATGCTCGAGAACATGTCGCCGTGGGAATACCAGGAGATCCGCAAGGTCCTCGGGCATGGGAGCGGCTTCGACTCGCCGGGGTTCCGTGAGATTCGTCGGATAACGCCGCAGCTGGGCCAGACGTTCTCCCAGCTACTACGCGACGAAGGGCTGACCGTCGTCGAGCTCTACCGGCAGGGCCGCGAGCGCGAGGATCTCTACCAGCTCGCCGAGCAGCTGATCGCGTGGGACGAGCGAATCGCGCTCTGGCGGATGCGCCACTACCTCGTGGTCGCCCGGGTGATCGGCGACCAGGTGGTCGGCACCCAGGGGACGCCGGTCGAGCTGCTCGGAGGCCTGATCAAGTACCGGTTCTTCCCCGAGCTGTGGGCGGCGCGGAACCGCCTGACCCAGCTCTCGATCGAAGAGGGCTGATGGCGACACTCTCCTTGCGGGACGAGGCCACGAGCCTCCTCCAGGAGCTGATCCGGCTCGACACGGTCAACCCGCCGGGGAACGAGACCCAGGCCGCCGAGCTCCTGCGCGACTACCTGGCCGAGAGCGGTGTCGAGAGCGAGCTGTACGGCCGGACGCCCGAGCGGTCGAACCTCGTGGCGCGGCTTCCGGGCAGCGGAGGCGGGCCGAGCCTGCTGCTCCTCTCGCACACCGACACGGTGCTGGCCGACGCGTCGGAATGGCAGTCCGATCCGTGGTCCGGCGAGCTGCGCGACGGCGAGATCTGGGGCCGGGGCGCTCTGGACATGAAGGGCCAGGTCGCCGCGAGTGCGGTGGCTATGGCGACGCTCGCGCGCGAGGGATTCCGCCCCGTGGGCGACCTCGTCTTCGTGGCGGCCGCCGACGAGGAGGTGGGTGAGGGATTCGGACTGCCGTGGCTTTGCGAGAACCACCCGGACGCTGTCCGTGCTGACTACGCCCTGAACGAGGGCGCGGGCGAGCGCATCGAACTGCTGGGCCGCCCGTACTACATCTGCTCGTGCGCGGAGAAGATGAGCTCGCCGTTCCGGGTGCGCGTCAACGGGCGTGCGGGTCACGCCTCGATGCCGGGGATCGCGGACAACGCCCTGGTCAAGGCCGCGCCGTTGCTCGAGCGGCTCGCCGCCTACGAGCCCGAGCTGTACCTCGGGCCCGAGACGAGCGCGGTGATCGAGGCGGTTGCCGGGCGCCCGCTCGAGCCGGCCGAAGCGCTCGAACTGGCGCGCGAGGTCGATCCGTTGGCCGCGGAGCTGCTCGAGCCGCTGTTGTCGCTGACGCTCTCTCCGACGATGATCTCCGCCTCGCAGCGCCGGAACGTGATCCCGCATGTCTGCGAGGTCGTGGTCGACTGTCGCCTCTTGCCGGGCCAGACCCAGGACGAGGTCGAGCCGCTGCTGCGCGCGGTGCTCGGCGACGGCGACTACGAGTTCGAGTGGATCGAGGCCCGCGGCGGAACCCGCTCCCCACTGGATACGCCGCTCTGGGACGCGGTCGAGAGCTTCGTCGCCGAGATCGAGCCGGAGGCGGCGGTGCTCCCGGTCTCCGTGGCGGGTTTCACCGACAGCCACTGGCTGCGTGAGGCCTTCGGTACCGTCGCCTACGGGTTCTGTCCGATGCGGGCGATGGACCCGCAGCTCGCCGCCCGGCTGATCCACTCAGCCGACGAGCGGATCGCCGTCGACGACCTGGAGCTGGCGGTGCAGTGCTTCCGTCATGTGGCCGTCGAGGTGACGGGCGCCAGCTAGGCTCTTTCGCGATGGACGAGAAGATCCGCCTCGGCGGGATGGCGCTGATCAACGGCGTGTTGGTGCACGGGCCCAACTCGTGGGCCTGCGCGATCCGGACGCCTAGCGGCGAGCTGAAGGTCGAGTCGGACTACAAGCGGTTCCGCGCGGCGACGGTGCGCAACCCGCTGCTGCGAGGGCCGGCGCGCATGGCGGAGGTGTTCGCGCTCCTACCCCAAGTGCGCCGCCGGCTGCCGGAGGCTCGACTGCCCTTCCAGCGCCCGCAGGTGCTGGCGGCCATGCTGGGCACGGCGCTGGCCGTCCGGTCGGTGAAGGAGTCCCGGAGGCTGAGCCCGCTCGCGCGGGAGCTCGTCGGCAGTCTCCTCTCGCTGGCGCCGGCCGCACTCGCCATGCGCGGCTCCGAGCTCGCCGCCTACCACGGCGCCGAGCACATCTCGATCGGGACCTACGAGCACGGTGAGCCTCGGGCGCGCGAGCACGAGCGCTGCGGCTCCCACATGCTCGGCCCGCTCGTCGCGAGCTCGGCCGTCGGCGGCGCGCTCGCCTCCCGCGCTCCCGCGCACCTTCGCACTCCGGCGCGCGTGACCGCGCAACTCGGCGCCGTCGCGGCGTCGACCGAGATCTTCGCCTGGATGGCGCGCAATCCCGAGCACCCGCTCTCGAGGGCACTGGCCAAGCCGGGGCACGAGCTCCAGCACCGACTGGCGACGGCCGAGCCGACTCCCGAGCAGCTCGAGGTCGCCGAGGCAGCGCTTGCGGCCTGCCTCGAGCTGGAGCGGACCGCGGATGGAGCAGACCACAACTAAGCGGCGGCTTCCGGCCGACATCTTCGAGCTTCCCGTCGAGAAGATGCGGGAGGGCTACTACACCGACGCGTACTTCAACCACACACGTGCCGTGCTCGTCGCCGACGGCCGGCACCCGCGCGTCGTGATGCAGGTCTTCCAGAGGAAGCACTCGTACGTCGGCGGGGTCGACGAGGCGATCGCGGTCCTGAAGCTGTGCGCCGACGAGTGGGAAGAGCTGACCGTCCAGGGGCTCTACGACGGCGACCGGATCGAGCCGTACGAGACCGTGCTCACGATCGAGGGCGACTACACCTCGTTCGCGCACCTCGAGACCGTCTACCTCGGCGTGCTCGCGCGGCGGACGCTGATCACGACGAACGTCGTCCGGGTGCTCGAGGCCGCGAACCGCAAGCCGATCATCTTCATGCCTGCCCGCCACGACCACCACCGGGTTCAGACCGGCGACGGCTACGCGGCTTACGTCGCGGGCCAGGTCGTCGGCGCCGAGATCGGCGTCACCTCCGATGCGCAGGCGTCGTGGTGGGGCGGACGGGGCATCGGCACCGTGCCCCACGCCCTGATTGCCTCCTACGGCGGGAACACGGTGCTCGCCGCGACGAAGTTCGTCGAGCACATCGATCCCGACATCCACGTGACGGTCCTCGTGGATTTCGAGAACGACTCGGTGCGGACGGCGCTCGAGGTCGCGCGCGCTCTGGGAGCGCGGCTCTGGGGCGTGCGGCTCGACACTTCGGGTCAGCTCGTCGACAAGGCGCTCTGGAACGAGATGGGCGACTTCGACCCGCGCGGCGTCAACGAGAGGCTCGTCTGGAAAGTCCGGGAGGCGCTCGACCGGGACGGTTTCGAGCGGGTGAAGATCGTCGTCTCGGGCGGCTTCGACGCGGAGCGGATCGAGGTCTTCGAGAGCCGCGGCGTGCCCGTCGACTCGTATGGCGTGGGCTCGGCGCTCATCCGCGGCGAGAACGACTTCACGGCCGACATCGTCATGACCGACGGCCGGCCTTCGGCAAAGGTCGGGCGTCGCTACCGCGAGAATCCCCGGCTCGAGCTGGTCGACTAGGCTCGAACCGAAGCGGCGATCCCCGGCCACTCCTCGATCGGAGTGTCCGAGCGCACGACGTGCATGCCGGCCTCGGCGAAACGGGCGAAGGCGGCATCTGCCTCGTCGGTGTAGTCGACCTCCCCGGGCACCACCACCGGCGAGGTGCAGTCCTCGAGCAGGTACACCTTCTCCGTCAGGCCATCTTCCCGGAGCAGCGCCGAGTCGAGGAGGTCGGCGATCGTCCAGGCGACGCAGTGGCTCTTCGCCTGGCCCGCGATCACGACCGCGTCGAAGGCGAGCAACTCGTCGATCAAGACCGCGTTCGGGCGGGCGATGGGCTCGCCGTCGGGCCCGTCGGTCACCTCGGGGCCCAACACCGAGTAGTGCTCGGTCAGCGGCGAGTTCCCTTTCACCTGGAAGTTGGGCTGCGACCGCCGCGCGATCCCGTGGAAGAAGACCGCCTCCTCCACGGCCGAGACCAGCGCGTGGCCGATGCCGCCGAGGAGGGCGTGGTACGGCCAGATCGTCAAGCGGTACTTGCCGCTCGCGTCGAGCGCGCGCACGTAGTGGAGCAGGTGCCGCTGGGCGTACTCGGGCGCGAGCCCGAGCGTCTCGGCGACGGCGGGGTTGGCCCGCCAGCGGCCGGCCTCGATGTCGGCGGTGTCGACCAGCGTGTACGGCTCCGGATTTCGGCCGTCTTCGTCCACGAGCCAGACTGCGTGGAAGATCTGCATCGCCTGGTGCGTGTCCAGGGTTGGAACCACCTGCGTGATCGCATCAAGGTTCCCGTAGATGAACTCGCAGAGGCGGCGGTTGTCGTCGACCGCTCCCATTCCCGAGCGTCCCGCGACGAAGAGTTCGAATCCGGGTACGCAGAAGGTGTTCTGAACGTCGACGGCCACGAGGCAGACGCGCAGCCGGTCGTCCGCCGCCCGTTGCAGCTCGTGCTCACGCGCCCAGGCTTCGGCGGTCGCCGCCCGCTCCTCGTACGGGACACGCCAGACGAGGTCGATGCTCTCGGGGTCGAAATGGGGCGGGATCGGCAGCACGCGGCCTAGTCTAGAGCCGTGGATTCCGCCTCCGGTAGCCGGCTGCCGCCAGTCGTGGCGCGTGCGCTCGAGCTCGAGCGAGAGCTGGGTTTCGGGGGCTCGTCGATTCCCGAGGTGGGGCGGTTGCTGCACGTGCTCGCCGGCCAGCGCGGGCGCGCGCGTGTGGGCGAGATCGGAACCGGCGCAGGCGTCGGGGCAGCATGGATCGTCTCCGCGCTCCCGCCCGAGGTGCCGTTCGTGACCGTCGAGCTGGACGCCGACCTCGCGACTGCGGCCGCCGGCCTGTTCGCCGAGGACGAGAACGTGACCGTGCTCGCCGGCGATTGGCACGAGCTGCTGCCACCGGAGGCGCCGTTCGACCTGCTCTTCTACGACGGCGGCGGCAAGCAGCGTCCGGACCTCGACGGCGAGCGGGTGGTGGGGCTGCTTGCCCCCCGTGGCACCGTCGTGTTGGACGACGTCACCCCCGGCCGATCCGGCCCTGATCCCGTGCGCGACTTCTGGCTCGAGCACTCTCGGCTGGCTGCGATCGAGCTCCTGACGACCCCCGAGACCGCGGTAATCCTGGCCGTCCACGTCTAGCCGGCAGTTGACGCGACGGCCAAAGCCGTCGATAACACGACTAGGGCATGGACTGGTTGGTCTTCTTTCGCGACGGGATCGCGGCCTGGTTGCCGCTGTTCTTTGCGGTTCTGCTCGTCCTGATGGTCTACATCCTCTGGCGCACGCTCCAGGTGATGCCGAGGGTGAGCGCCGCCAAGACGATCGTCGCCACCTCGACCGTCTCCTGGGACGACGTCGCCGGCCTGGACGAGGCAAAGGAGGAGCTCGCCGAGGTCGTCGACTTCCTGCGCGAGCCCGAGCGCTTCGGCCGGCTCGGCGCGCGCATCCCGAAGGGGATCCTGCTCTACGGCCCGCCGGGAACCGGGAAGACGCTGCTCGCGAAGGCGATCGCCAGCGAGGCCGGCGCACGTTTCTACGCGCAGAGCGCCTCCGCGTTCGTCGAGATGTTCGCCGGGCTCGGCGCCGCACGGATCCGCAAGCTCTTCGAGGAGGCGCGCAAGAACGCACCCGCGATCATCTTCATCGACGAGCTCGACGCCGTCGGCGCCCAGCGCACGGGCCACGGGTTCAGCCGCGAACAGGATCAGACGCTGAACCAGCTGCTGGTCGAGCTGGACGGGTTCGAGTCTCGCGAGCAGATCGTCGTGATGGGGGCTTCGAACCGGCTCCAGGACCTCGATGTCGCGCTCCTGCGCCCGGGCCGCTTCGACCGCCAGGTGCTGGTCGCGGCGCCCGATCTGGCCGGGCGCGAGGAGATTCTGCTCGTCCACACGAGAGGGAAGCCGCTCAGCGACGACGTCGACCTCCGCTCGGTCGCCAGGCAGACCGCCGGGCTGACCGGCGCGGAGCTGGAGAACATCGCCAACGAGGCCGCGATCTTCGCCGGTCGCTCGAGCCAGCGGTCGATCCGGCAGTCCGACTTCGAGGACGCGATGGAACGGGTGGTCGCGGGCCTGCAGCAACGCAAGGTCGTGACCGAGAAGGAGCGACGGATCCTCGCCTACCACGAGGCGGGCCACGCGGTCATGTCGCACCTGACGGGCGACCTGCTCCCGGTCCACAAAGTGACGATCGTCTCGCGCGGGCAGGCGCTCGGGTACACGCTCAACCTGCCCACCGAGGAGCGCTACCTGCACACCACCGAGGAGTTCGAGGATCTGCTGAAGGTCTACCTCGCCGGCCGCGCCGCGGAGCAGATCGTCTTCGGGCGCGTCACGAACGGCGCCGCGAACGATCTCGAGCGGGCGACGGAGCTCGCGCGCGCGATGGTGTTCGAATACGGCATGTCCGGTGTGTCGTCCCGCACGATGCGGGCCGACAACTACGCGCTCTCGGAAGAGACCAAGCGGCTGCGCGACCACGAGCAGGCCCGACTCACGGACGAGGCGTTCGAGGAAGCGCTTCGCCTGCTCCAGAAGCACCGCGCCTCGCTCGACCGGATCGCCAAGGAGCTTCTCGAGAAGGAGACGCTCGACAAGGCCGAGCTCGCTGCGCTGCTCACGGGCGTCGAGGCGGAGTCGCAAAACTCCGAGACCGTCGGCACCGTGCGAATCGTCGCCGCGGACTGAGCGGGTAGCATCGGCGGCGTGGAGCCGCGTGGGATTCATCACCTCGGCGTCGCCGTCGACGACCTCGACCGGGCGCTGGCCACCTACGAGCGGCTCTTCGGCGCGCGCCTCGAACACCGCGAGACGGTTCCCGACCAGGGCGTCGAGGCCGCGTCACTCCGAATCGGAGGAGGCCGGGTCGAGCTCCTTGCCTCGCTCGGCGACGAGACGCCGGTCGGCAGGTTCCTCGCCGATCGTGGGCCTGGGATGCACCATGTCGCCTACGAGGTCGACGATGTCGGTGCTGCGATTGACGAGCTCGCTGCCAAGGGCGCCGAGTTGATCGACGACCGGCCCCGGCGGGGGTTGTTCGGCCTCGAGGTCGCGTTCGTCCATCCCGACGCCGTTCACGGCGTTCTCGCGGAGGTCGTCAGCGTTGGCTGACGAGCGCGTCCGGATCGAGATCGGCTTCGACGGCGGCCAGGTGATGGGCGCCTTCGTCGAGACCGACGCGGTCGACGAGCTCGAGCGGGCACTCGGCAAGGACAGCGACGGCGCCTTCGCGATCGAGTCCGAGGATGGCCGGTACTCGATCTCGCTGAAGCGGATCGTCTACGTCAAGCGGTTTACGCGTGAAGCCCGCGTTGGCTTCACCCCCGGTTAGCAGCCGGGCCCTCCGGGCATCCCCTCTGAGTGAGCTCGAACGCAACAGCCCAGACGGCCGACCTACGCCGCCTGGTCGAGTTCGCTCAGCAGGGCGATCGAGAGGCGCTGGAGGCGCTCTACCTCCTCCACTTCGACCGCATCTACAGCTACCTGCACATGAGCGTCGGCAACCGGCACGACGCCGAGGACCTGACGACGCAGACGTTCCTCAAGATGCTCGAGGCGATCGGGCGCTTTCGCTGGCGCTCGGCGCCGTTCTCCGCGTGGCTCTTCCGGATCGCCCACAACCTGGCGATGGACCACTTCCGCGCCACGAAGCGGTGGCAGCCGGAAGAGGAAGTGCCGGAGCCCGAGGGTGCGGAGGCGTCGTCGGCCGAGGACGAGGCGCTGCAGTCGATCGGCCGGAGAAGCATGCTCGAATTGATCGAGAACCTGTCTCACGATCAGCAGCAGGTGCTCACCCTGAAGTTCGTCTTCAACTTCTCGAACGGCGAGGCGGCGACGATCCTGGGCAAGACCGAAGGCGCGGTCAAGTCGCTGCAGCATCGCGCTCTCACGTCATTGCAGAAACAGGTCGCGCGAGACTGAGCACGTGCTAGAGGCCGGAATCGTGGGGCTCCCTGCGGCCGGGAAGACCACGCTCTTCAACGCGCTGACACGTGCGGGCGTCGGCCCGGACTTCGGCAAGGAGCACGTCGGCATGGCGCCGATCGCCGACGAGCGGCTCGGTCGGATCGCGGACGTCGTGAGCGCGGACAAGGTGACCCCCGCCGCCGTCAGGCTCGTCGACGTGCCGGGCACCGGCCCACAGCTTCTGGGCAACCTGCGCCGGGTCGACGCATTGCTCGCGGTCGTCGACGGCTTCTCGGCCGGCGCCGACTCGGCAGGCGATCTCGAGCGGTTGGAGCTCGAGCTGCTCGTGGCGGACCGGGACCACGTCGAGCGACGGCTCGAGCGGGTCTCGAAGCAGGCGAAATCGGGCGATCCGAAGCTTCGTGACGAAGTGGCGCAGCTCGAGCAGCTGCTGGCTCACGTGGAGGGCGGCCATTCGGTTCGGGAGTGGGAGGGCGAGTTGCCTCCGGAGCTCGAGCCGCTGACGACCAAGCCCGTGGTCGCAGTCGTCAACGGCCCCGGCGGCATCGACCTGAAGCTCGAGGCCGAGCTGAGCGAGTTGCCTGAGGAGGAGGCCGCCGCCTATCGGGACGGCGAGTCGGCGCTCGACGAGATCGTCCGACGGCTGTTCGAGGTCCTGGGCCTCGTGACCTTCTTCACCGCCGGCGAGAAGGAGGCGCGGGGGTGGACGCTTCATCGTGGTCAGACGGCTCTCGAGGCGGCGGAGACGATCCACACCGACATCGCGCGAGGGTTCATCCGCTGCGAGGTCGTGCGCTGGGACGACCTGGTCGACGCGGGAAGCTATGCGGAGGTTGCGCGCCGCGGGCTTCAGCGGCTCGAGGGAAAGACGTACGAGGTTCGCGACGGCGACGTGTTGACCGTCCGCTTCAATGTCTAGGGAAATGAGCGCTCGGCTTCCGCGAGCTTTCTTCGTCTGCATCGGCAATGCGGGCCGCTCCCAGATGGCGCAGGCGTTCTACGAGCGCCGCGGCGGCGAGGCGCGCTCGGCCGGTTCGCGGCCGGAGCACGAGCTTCATCCCGAGGTCGTCGAGGCGATGCGTGAGATCGGACTCGATCTGACCGGTCGTCGGCCTCGCGGAATCGAGCGCGAGGACGTCGAGTGGGCCGAGATCGTCGTGACGATGGGCTGTGGAGATGCGTGCCCGGTGCTCCCGGGCAAGCGGTACGTCGACTGGAACATCACCGACCCCGTGGGCCGGCCGCTCGAGCAGGTGAGAGAGATCCGGGACGAGATCGAGCGCCTGATCGGCGAGCTCGGAACCTAGTTCACGCCCGCGCGAGAACCCGTTCCCCCGGGGGCCTTCGGCCCTTTGCCCCCGTTTCTGAGGGTAGCGGTGAAAGACGCACGGGTGTGTGACCGGGATGTGCCGGAAGCGTTCTGCTTCTGGCAGTGGCCTACTCGACCGGGCGGGTCGCTGCGATCGCGTCGAGCTGGTTCGCGTGGTAGAGCACCGCAGCCTCGGCGGTCTTGGCGGCGCGCGCCTCGTGGTGGACCGCCACGGCGTGGAGCAGCTCGGCTTTGACCTCGATCTCCAGCGCCGCGGCGCGGTCCTCGATCAGCCGCAGCCCGAGATGGACGTGCCCCAGCAGCCGGCCTTCCTCGGTCGCCCGGAACGCAGGCCCGCGCTCGAGCTCGAGCGTCCGTCCGAGGTCGTGGAGGAGCGCGGCCGCCAGCACGAGGTCCGCCCGCACGCGCGGGTGCAGCTGCGCGGCCTCGCGGCAGAGCGTCGCGACGCCGACTGTGTGCTCGAGCAGCCCGCCCGCATAGGCGTGGTGCGTCTCGGCCGCCGGCAGCGTTCGCAGCGCCTTTCGCAGGGCTTCGTCCTCGACGAAGCGACCCACGGTCGCCCGCAGGCCCGGGTGGGCCACCTCGTCGGCCAGGAACTCCAGAAAGCCGTCCAGCTCGGCGGCGTCGCGCCGCAGAGCCGGGGCCAGCTCGGCCGGGTCGGCGTCGGCGGCGGTCTCGAGCGAGCGAACCTCGAGCTGAAGCCGGTCGCGGAAACGCTCGACGCGGCCGAGCACCCGGACCGCATCACCTTCGCCGAACCGGCCGTCCAGCAGCTCCACGTCAGACCAGACTCGCGCCTCGATGCGGCCACTCGGATCGACGAGCTCGAGCGCGAGGTACGGCGAGCCCGCCTTCGTGCGCCTGCGCTCCTTGCGCGCGACCGCGTAGACGCCCTCCACGAGCCGGTCTTCGGCGAGGGAAGCAATCGCGCTCATAGGCACATGTGTCTATGAGGGAGCCGAAGGGGAGCGACGCTCACCGGCCGAGTCTAGGCTCGAACACGGATGGTACGCTCCGGCCCCGTGGCCGAGGTCAAGCCGTTTCGCGCCGTCCGCTACGGCGAGCGCGCAGGCCCGCTGGAATCGCTCGTCGCGCCCCCTTACGACGTCATCTCGCCGGCCGAGCGAGAGCAGCTCGCGGAGCGAAACCCGCACAACGTCGTCCACCTGACGCTCCCGGAGGATGAGTCTGCGGCCGGGCGCGTGTGGCGTGAATGGCGTGAGCACGGCGAGCTCATGGACGAGGCCGAGCCGGGCTACTGGTGGCTGTCGCAGGACTACGTCGGCCCGGACGGCGTCGCCCGCGTCCGTGAGGGCCTGGTCGCCGCGCTGCGAGCCGAGCCGTACGAGAGCCGCGTCGTCCTCCCGCACGAGCGCACCCACCGCGGGCCGAAGGAGGGCAGGCTTCGTCTGCTGCGCGAGGTTCGGGCCCAGCTCGAGCCGCTGTTCTTCCTCTACGAGGGCCGGCCGCCGGCGCAGCGCCCTGAGGGGAAGCCCGACCTGGAGGTCGAGGGAGCGCGCCTCTGGCGTTTGCGGCCTGACGGGATCCAGGAGAGCTTGGCCGACCGGCAGCTGCTGATCGCCGACGGCCACCACCGGTACGAGACCGCGCTCGCCTACCACGAGGAGGCCGGAACACCCGAGAGCGCCTACGTGCTCGCCGTGCTGGTCAGCCTCGAGGATCCGGGGCTGATGATCTTCCCGACGCATCGTGTCTTCGCCCGGGAGCCGCCCGAGCGGCTGCCCGCACAGGAAGACCCGCAGGACGTAGAGGCGGCGCTAACGGCGCTCGAAGGCGTTTCGCCGGATCGCGCCGCCGCCGTCGTCTACCGAGACGGGCAGGCCGGCCTCGCGATCGACGGTGAGGGAGAGCTCGACGTCGCGCTCGTCGACCGGCTCGGACACGAGGGCATCAGCTACACGCCGGACCGCGACGAGGCCGTGCGCGCGGTGGACTCGGGCGAGGCCGAGGTCGCGGTGCTGATGCGTCCGACCCGGATCGAGGACGTGTTCGCGGTCGCCCAGCGCGGCGAGACGATGCCCCAGAAGAGCACCTACTTCTATCCCAAGCTCGTCTCCGGTCTCCTGTTCCTGTCCCTTGAGTGACTGGCTAACGCTCTGCCGTGGGGCGGTCGAGGACGTGCATGGCGTCCTCGCCGAGCTGCCGACCCGGGTCGAGCGCGAGCCGGTTGTGGGCGACGGCCAGGGCGGAGACGAGACCACAGCGGTCGACGCCGCCGCCGAGCGGGTGATCCTCGAGCGCCTGCGCGAGGTCGAGGGCGCGACGATCGTCTCCGAGGAGGTGGGCATCCTCGAGGGTGACGGGCCGTGGCGGATCGTGGTCGACCCGATCGACGGCTCGCTCAACGCGAAGCGCGGGATCCCGTTCTTCTCCGTCTCCATCGCCGTCGCGGACGGCGACACGATGGACGACGTCGTCTTCGGCTACGTCTACGACTTCGGTACCGGCGAGGAATGGACCGCCGGGCGCGGCACCGGGGCGCTCCTGAACGGCGCCGGCCTGGGCGGCGTACGGCCGAAGGAACGGATCGAGATCCTCTCCTTCGAGGCGACGCTGACGTCGAGCGTGGCCGAGAAGGCGGCGGCCGTCGTGGGCCTGGCGTACCGGCTTCGCATCATGGGCTCCCTCGCGCTCTCGCTCTGCCACCTGGCTGCAGGCCGCGTCGACGCAGTCTGCTCGCTCAAGGGCGCCAGGGCCGTCGACATCGCCGCCGCGCAGCTGCTCGTCCGCGAGCGCGGCCTCGCCATCGACCTTCCCGAAGCGCCGCCGTTCGGCGCCGCGCCCCTCGACATCGAGGGCCGCAGCCGTTGTGTCGCCGCCGCGACGCCCGAGATCTGCGCCGAGCTCTATGCCGCGCTCTCGCGGTGAAGCCGATTCGCATCGGCTGCTCGGGCTGGAACTACCGGCACTGGCGTAACGGCGTCTTCTACCCGCCGCGCCTGCCGCCTCGCCGCTGGCTCGAGTACTACGCACGCCACTTCGACACCGTCGAGGTCAACTCGACCTTCTACCGTCTCCCCCGGGAGAACGCCGTGGCGAACTGGGTGAGCGAGACGCCTCCCGACTTCCTCTTCGCCGTGAAGATGAGCCGCTACGTGACGCACATCAAGCGGCTGCGCGACCTGTCGCCCAGCATCGAGCTTTTCTACTCGCACATCCGCCCGCTGGTCGAGTCCGCGAAGCTCGGGCCCGTGCTTTGGCAGCTGCCGCCTGGTTTCCGGCGCGACGACGAGCGGCTCGCACGGGCGCTCGAGGCGTTGCCACCGGGACGTCACTGCTTCGAGTTCCGCGACGACACGTGGTTCGCGGCCGAGGTCTACGAGCTCCTGCGCCGCCATGGCGTCGCGCTCGTGATCGGCGACGCGCCCAGGTGGCCCTTCCAGACGCATGAGCTGACCGCCGACTGGACGTTCATCCGCTTCCACCACGGCCACAGGGGCCGAAACTCGAACTATTCGGAGCGCGAGCTCGAGGAGTGGGCGCTGCGGATCGAGGAGTGGGCGCAACGCGTGGAGGTCAACGCGTACTTCAACAACGACCGGAACGGGTACGCGGTGCGCAACGGCCTCTGGCTCCGCCGGCGCCTACGCGTCTAGGTACCCTCCGAAGCAAGATGGAGCCCTCGCGCGAAGCAATCCTGAAGGCGCTCGAGCAGGTGATCGACCCTGAGCTCAAGCGCAACGTGGTCGAGCTCGACATGGTGCGCGACGTCCGGATCGAAGGGGGCGCTGTGACCGTCGGAATCGCGCTCACCGTGGCGGGTTGCCCCCTCCGTGCGAGTTTCGAGCAGCAGGTCGCCACGGCGCTCGGGCCCGTTGCCGGCGTCGAGCGTGTCGCGCTCGAGTTCGGCGTGATGACACCCGACGAGCGCTCGGCCCTGACGGCCAGGCTTCGCGGTACCGTCACGGAGCGCACGAAGGGGATCCGGCTCGACCGCTCGACCCGCGTGGTCGCCGTTGCCAGCGGCAAGGGCGGCGTCGGCAAGTCGTCGCTCGCGGCCAATCTCGCCGCGGCGTTCGACCAGCTCGGCCAGCGGACGGGCATTCTCGACGCCGACGTGTACGGGCACTCGATCCCGCATCTACTCGGGATCCGCCAGAAGCCTGTCGTGGTCGACCGCATGATCGTGCCGCCGGTCCGCGGCGAGCTCAAGCTGATGTCGATCGGGTTCTTCCTCGACGACAACGAGCCGGTCATGTGGCGGGGGCCGATGCTGCACCGGGCGCTGGAGCAGTTCCTCACCGACGTCCACTGGGGCGAGCTCGACACGCTCGTCGTCGACATGCCTCCCGGTACCGGCGACGTCTCGATCTCGCTGGGCCAGCTCCTGCCGCGCGCCGAGGCGGTGATCGTGACGACTCCGCAACCGCTGGCACAGGAAGTGGCTGCGCGCGCCGCGCTGATGGCGAAGAAGACGAACATGCGCCTCCTCGGCGTGGTCGAGAACATGAGCGGCGAGACCTTCGGTAGCGGCGGCGGCGACCGGCTCGCCGAGGAGCTCGACGTGCCGCTGCTCGGCCGCGTGCCGCTGGACGCCCGCGTGCGCGAGGCCGGCGACGCCGGAGTGCCGCTGGTGGAGAGCGATCCCGACTCCGAGCCGGCGCGTGCGATCGTGGAGGTGGCCGACGCAATTGCCGCGTCGAGGCGCGAGCAGGGCGTCGGCATCGTCAAGGCGCTGCCCGTTCTGTCCTGAGTCCCAAGGCGGTCGCTTGCGACGCCGGCTAAATCCGAAGGGCGCCCCGAGGGGCGCCCTCCGCCGGTTCCAGCGGACCCCGGGGCTTCCGCTTGGAGCCCCGCTGAAACTAGGAGCTAAGACGTCGGCAGGCGGCGCGGCGGCTGTTCG
>Ga0207675_100000932_pt1 | contig 29223 bp, 27 predicted proteins | sample KBSSwiS42_FD_184305 | JGI IMG/M metagenome (GOLD analysis project Ga0207675, IMG submission 184305) | Switchgrass rhizosphere microbial communities from Kellogg Biological Station, Michigan, USA - KBS Switchgrass S4-2 (SPAdes) (version 2) | ecosystem: Host-associated > Plants > Roots >...
GCCGCGACGATCAAGCGACGACCCAATCGCTGGCGCGCGTTCCCGGTGAGCCGCGTCCCGCCGCTCTGAAGCGTGGCGGCGACGGTCTGTCGCGCGATGTGGAGCGCGCTCGCGAGGCCGAACACAACGCCGGCCACGACGGCCACGGCACACGCGAAGCCGACCACCCGATCATCGACGCCGACGTCATCGGCCCGCGGCAAGCTCCCCGGCACCAGAGACAGCATGACACGAGAGCCCCAGACGGCAATCGTGACGCCGACGACCGCGCCACCTAACGCGAGGACAATGTTCTCGGTGACGAGCTGTCGCATGATCCGGAGACGGCCGGCGCCCAGCGCGGCGCGTACGGCGAATTCCCGCTCGCGTGCTCCGGTTCGCGCGATGAGGAGGTTGGCGACGTTCGTACACGCGATGAGCAGGACGAATCCCACCGCGCCAAGCAGCACGAGGAGTCCTCGGCGAACGGTTCGCGCGGCCTGTTCCTCGAGACCGACAATCGTGTACGCGAATCGCCCGTCCGGCAGGCCGAGCTCCTTGAATCGCCGCTTGGCGAACGCGTCGATCTCGGCCTGGGCTGCAGCTGGCGCGACACCAGGCGTGAGTCGCGCGACCGCCGCCAGGTTCATGGTCCCGTAGGTTTGGCGATCCTGCTCCGTGAACGAGAGCGGAGCCCAGAGATCGGTCCGCGCGCCGAACTGCAGCCCCGACGGAAGCTCGGCCCCTCGCGGGAACCCGAATCCACGCGGCATGACGCCAACGATCGAATACCGCTCGCCACTCAGCGTCACCATCCGCCCAATGACGTCGCGTGCGCCGCCGAACCGGCGTTGCCAGAGCGAGTAGGAAATCAGGACGACCCGAGGGCCGCCGGGCCGTGCTTCGTCGGGCGTGAACGTCCGGCCCAGCACCGGCCGGACGCCTAACGTGCGGAACAGTGCCGATTCGGCACGCGCTCCGGCGATCTGTTCCGGCTCGGCGTTCGCCTCACCGCTCAGCACGAAGGGCCAGGATCGGAACGCCGCTGTTGTCGAGAGTCCCTTCACGACATTGCGCGCCTCGACGTACAGGCCGCTGGATAGCGGGAGCTCGCCCCCGCCCTGCGCCATCGAGCTGGAGAGCCACACCATCGCGAGGCGTGACGGGTCCGCATACGGAAGGGGTCGAAGCAGAACGCCGTCCACGACAGTGAACACGGCTGCTGCCGCGCCGATCCCGAGTCCGAGCGTTAGCACTCCCGCCGCCGTGAAGCCGGCGTTCGTTCGCAGGGACCGCACGGCGTATCGCAGATCCATGGCGAAGCCGCGCCACCATTCCCGGCGGCCGCGCTCGCGCGTTCGCGCGCGGCGCTCGTCGCGGCATTCGGCCTCGATGGCCGCGACATCGCCGAACTGGCGCTGTGCCTCCCGCAGGGCCTCTTCTCTCGACATGCCCTGCTCGATCAGCTCCTGCGTCCGCATGTCGAGGTGGAACCGGATCTCGTCGGTGACGTCGCGCCGCACATCCGGGCGGGTTTCGCTGAGTCGAAACGTGTGCTTCATGACCACGTCCAGTCGTTTGGTTCGTTAGGCAGAGCTGACGGCGAGCGCGCGGGTCACGGCGCGCGAATAGGCCGTCCAGCGGGCGGACTCCGCGCGCAGGTGGGCGCGGCCGGCGGCGGTCAGCGTGTAGTACTTGGCCTGGCGGCCGGTGTCTGTTTCGCCCCACGCCTCGGAGATCACGCCCCGCCGCTCCAGGCGATGCAGGGCGGGATACAGCGCGCCTTCCTGGACGGCGAGCACTTCCTCGGTGGTCTCGCGGATCCAGCGCCCGATCGCGTAGCCGTGCCGTGGGCCCCATGTAAGGGCCTTGAGGATCAGAATGTCGAGCGTTCCGGTGAACAGATCGGAACCGGCCATGGTCGCCCCCGAATGGAGTGCACCCCTAAGTGAACAGAGTATAGGGCGGTGACCATGCCTAAGTCAACAAGGGGTTCCGAAGACCTCAGAAGAACTCGTCGAGTAGCTGATAGTAAGCGAGCTTGTCCTCATCCACGCCGTCGAGCCCGTAGCGCGTGAACAGCGGCTGCACCCATTCGTCGCCGAGATTGTTCGCAACGCTTCGGGCGCAGAGCGCGAGGTCCTGGTAGCGGTCGGCGATGCCGGCGTTGGCGCAATCCACGAAGCCGCTCACCTTGAACCCGCCGGCGCCGTCCTCCATCAGGATGACGTTAGGCAGGCAATAGTCGCCGTGGGTGAACGTGCGGTCCTCCGACGCTGGCGACCGGGCAGCGAGCTCCGAGTACAGGTCTACTGCGGTTCGCCCTTGACGAGCCGTATCGAAGTCGTCCGCTCGCACCAGTCCGGCTCGCACGTGCGCCTCCGCGGCGGCTACGCGCACGCGGCGCGACTGGTCGAACGGGCACGCGCTGATGTTCGTCGCATGGAGCGCGCGAAGTCCGGCAGCGAGCGCCGCGACGATTGCGCCATGCTGTTCGGGTGAGCGAGACACCGACGCGTCCATCCCGGGGACCGCAGTGAGAAGCAGGTACTCCTGGCCCTTCCACTCGTGATACTGGAGCACGGCGGGCACGGGTAGCCCGACGGCGTGCATCCAGCTGAGGCGCTCCGCTTCGTCAAAGAGGGGCCGACCCCCCGGTGGGGTCCCGAACGCGCGGGACTTGAGGAACACTGCCGAGCTGCCAGATCGCTCGAACCGGGTGACTCGCGATCCCGATTCACCCGTGGTGACGTCGAATCGGGAATGCTTCCCGAGATCGGCGGCGAGAGGAGGTGGAAGGAGCAGGGAGGTTGCGGTCGCGGTGTGCACGTCGCGGCGCCTCGCGAAATGAGGGATCTCCGAATAGGACAGACGTCAACGCGGGCGGGTTGCTTGCAGGCGTGTGATGGTCACACGCACCCGCGGTTTGATGTCCCTACGGCCGTAAAGGGTTCGCAGTGTCCACGAACTACTGGCCTCGTCTTGCGGCATCAACGCAACTTTGCGCGATGACCAACGCCATTCGTCCCATCAGGCGCTTGCGAGGCGGGCTGCGTCTCGCGGTCGCGGCCGCTCTCGTGGGCCTCGGACCGTTCATCCCGGCCAAGCGCTCGTTCGCCGCTCAAGGTGCGCCGGCCGACCTCCTCATTCGAAATGGACGAGTCATCGACGGGACCGGGGCGCCGGCCCGTGCCGGGGACGTGGCGATCACCGCGGACCGGATCACCTTCGTCGGCGACGCCGCACGCGCGAATGTCCACGCGAAACGGACGATCGACGCCCGCGGGCTGATCGTCGCGCCAGGATTCATCGACCCACACACGCACACCCTCGAGGACCTGTCGAGTACCGACCCGAAGCGGCGTGCGAACGTCGACTACCTGATGCAGGGCGTCACCACGGTCATCACCGGTAACGATGGTGGCGGCCCATACGACGTTGCTCGAACGCTCGCGAAGTGGAAGGCCGACGGCATCGGGTCAAACGGCGCATTGCTCGTCGGGTACGGGAGCGTTCGCCAGGCCGTGATGGGGATGTCGGACGCGAAAGCCGAAGGGACCAGGCTGGACTCGATGCGTGCCCTCGTGGACAAGGGGATGCGCGAGGGTGCGCTCGGCATGTCGACCGGGCTGTACTACGCGCCCCAGAGCTACGCGACGACAGAAGAAGTGATCGCGATGGCGAAGGTGGCCGCGAAGTACGGCGGCATCTACGATACGCACCTGCGCGATGAGAGCTCGTACACGATCGGCCTGCTGGCGGCGATCCGCGAGGCGATCCGGATCGGGCACGAGGCCGGCATGCCCTCGCACATCTCTCACATCAAGGCGTTAGGCACCGACGTGTGGGGCCGCTCCGACTCGGCGGTCGCCATCATCGAGGCGGCACGGCAGGCTGGCGACAAGGTCAGCGCCAACCAGTATCCATACACGGCATCCGGGTCGTCGGTGGGGGCGTCGCTGCTGCCGCGCTGGGCGGAGATCGGTGGCCGCGACTCGCTGCGCGCGCGCGTGGCCGATCCGGCCACGAAGGCGCGTCTCGTGACGGACATGACGGAGAATCTGCGCCGGCGCGGTGGCGCCACGTCGCTGCTCGTCACGTCGACGCGCGACACGTCGATTCTCGGGCGGACGCTGGAGGACATCGCGAAGGCACGCGACGTGAGTCCAATCGAGGCGGCGATTCAGATCATTGTCGCGGGCGACGCGTCGGTTGCCTCGTTCAACATGGACGAGAAGGACATCGTCGCGTTCATGCGGCAGCCCTGGGTGATGACGGGATCGGACGGCTCGGCCGGCCACCCACGCAAGTACGGGACGTTCCCGAAGAAGTGGGCCGAGTACGTGCGGGGGAAGAAGGTGCTCACGCCCGAGCAATTCGTTAGGCAGTCCAGCGCGTTGACGGCGCAGACGTTCGGCATCACGGACCGCGGCGTGCTGGCGAAGGGAAAGTACGCCGACCTGGTCGTGTTCGACGACGCCACGTTCAAGGACCACGCCACCTACCAGAAGCCGACGGAGCTGGCGACGGGAATGAAGTACGTGATCGTGAACGGCAAACTGGCCGTCGACGCTGGAGTGTATACCGGGATCACGGCCGGGGTCGGGATCACGAGGTAACAGATCGGGAATCGGGAATCGGGAATCGACTACCGGGATCCTGCGAGAGTCGTCGCCGGGCCGACCAGAGGATAGGTTCATGGCGTGCTCACCGACGAAGAACTCCGCCGGCTCCTCGCGCGCGGAGAACAGTTCACCGCTGAATTCCTCCCCGAAACCGACGGGCCACTCGCCGACGATCAGCTAGTGGACGCGGTGGTGTGTCTTGCCAACGGCCACGGCGGCGTCGTGCTCGTTGGCGTGGACGATGATGGCCGTGCAACGGGCGCTCATCACCGGCACGGCAGCTACACGGACCCGCATCGCGTCGCGCTCATGATTTCCGGACGCACGGTACCGAGCTGTCCGGTGGAGTGCAGCATGATGCCGATCGATGGCGTGGAGGTTCTCGTCATCGAGATTCCCGCGGGTCGCCCCGTGACCTCGACCAGCGACGGCGTCTACCGCCGCCGAGGAACTGACGCGCATGGCCGGCCGGTGTGCGTGCCATTTCTCGTGCATGAGATCCAGGGTCGTGAAGCGACGCGCGGCGCCCTCGACTACACGGCGCTCGTGGTCCCCGAGGCGAGGTGGGAGGATCTCGACCCGCTCGAGATCGAGCGCGTGCGGCGAACGATCGCGATGAATCGCGGGCGAGCCGACTCCGCGTTGCTCGACCTGTCGGACGCGGAGATCGTGCGCGCGCTCGGTCTTGGCGAGGGGGGAAAAGAGCGAGGCGATCGTGTAGAGCGAGTTCGCGTGGCGGCGCTGCTCATGGTCGGGCGAGAGGAGGCAATCAAGCGCTACGTGCCGAATCACGAGGTCGCGTTCCAGGTACTCCGCGGGACGCGTATCGCGGTGAACGAGTTCGTGCGGTGGCCGCTCGTGCGAGCGGCCGAGGAGATCGGGCTCAGGTTCGACGCGCGGAATCACGAGGACGAGCTCGCGGTCGGGATGGTTCGTGTTGGCGTACCTGCTCATAGCCCTTCCGGCTTTCGCGAGGCGCTCCACAACGCGCTCGTCCACCGGGATTACACCCGGCTCGGCGCCGTTCACATTCAGCTTCGCGAGTCGGGCGGGCCGAATGGAGAGGGTGATGAGATCGAGGTGTCGAATCCAGGCGGTTTCCCGGACCAGGTTCGCCTCGACAATATCCTCGTGGCTCCGCCGCGCCCAAGAAATCCGGTTTTGGCGGACGCGTTCAAAAGAATCGGTTTGGTCGAGAGAACCGGCCGTGGGATCGATACCATTTTCGAGGGACAGCTACGGTATGGTCGGCAACTGCCGGATTACTCGCGCTCTAGTGTTTCGACGGTGCAAGTCGTTTTGCACGACGGACCGGCAAACTTTGGGGTGACGCGCCTGGTGGCCGAACGCGATGTCCCGGGTCGTCGATTATCGGTTGACGAGCTGCTTGTGGTCAACGAGATCGTTCGAACGCAGGAACCGATCGGGATTGGGCGGGCAGCGCGGATGGTTCAAAGGATGGAGGGACCGACCCGCTCTGTGCTGGACCGATTGGTGGAGTCGGGCATGCTCGACGGTTGGGATGATCGACGGGAGCGGGTCTATTACTTCACCTCTCAGGTTGCGCGCGCCCTGGGTGTGGAGGATCTGGACGAAGGCGTGGCCGCCGAACATGCCGGCGAGCGAGAGCGTAAGATATTGGAATACGTGAGCTTGCACGGTAGGATCACACGGTCCACCGTGGTAGGGCTCTGTGGATTGGAGGGGCGCGAGGCGCGAACCGTGTTGGAAAAGCTCGTCCGTCGCGGCGAGCTTGTGGTCCGCGGGGAGAAGCGAGGCGCCTACTATGAAAGGGCGGGCGCGGTGGTTGTGGACGACGTCGGGGAGGCGGCTTCCGATGGATGATGGGTTTTGGCGGAGTCGTTCAAAGTTTTGAACATTGTCCACAAGGTTTTGAACATTCGCCAAAACCGTCCGCCAAAAGAGTGACCGCAGAGGCTGCAGAGGTGGAGAGAGAGAAAGAACCGGCTCTCCGGCCCTCCGCGGCCTCTACGGTTCAGTTTTGAGCCAGACTAGTCGTCTGTTCGATCCATGCCGGCCACGAGCTTCGAAAGGCCGGTCGCAAGCGCGTGGACCTCCCGATCGCTCAAGTTGGCGGCGGCGCGAAGCAGACGGGACGTTCCGGTCTCGGGGGCTCGTCGGAGCAGGGCGCGACCCCGTGCCGTGAGGCCGAGCGACAGGCGGCGACGATCGTCGTCCGCGGATTTTCTGGCTACGAGGCCCTGCTCGACCAGTCGGCTCACGACCACGCTCACGGAGCTGATATCGGTGTGGGTGCGTTCGGCGAGCTCCGTCAACGATGTTGCCGGACTGTCAGCCAGGCGGCGTAGCGCATGGAGCTGAGCGCCGTGCACCCCAACTCGCTGTTCTGCCTCCCGAGATGCGAGTCGCAGCTCGCGAACGATGGAGCGAAGGGTGTCGAGAATGATTCCGACGTCGTCGCCACGCTCGCCATTGACCGTTGCCGCCGTCAGTCGCGCCGAGACAGCGGAGTCAGAAGAGGTCTTCATCGGTCTCCTCCGTGAAGTTCCAATAGAGTACGGGCGGGCTGCTCGAACCCGACGCAGCAACGGCACGAATGCGCATTCGACAACCGAACTGCCGGCTTGACGTTCCATCTTTCGCGATCAGCGTCGCCGGCCACTCGGAGACCACACCAGGCGAGAGGCTTCGGACCAGAGCGGACCTGAACGCACCGCGGCTCTCGAGCGGGACGCAGCTGATAAGCAACTGGCCCGCCAGCCCGTTTCTTCGCAGCCCAAGCAGTGAGCACGCGGTATGGTTCGCGTACCGAACGCGTGTGTCGGGCGTCGTGACGACGTAAGCGGCGGGTGCAAACTCGAAAAAGTCGCGGAACTGCGCGTACGCGTCCTCGACCTCCGTCCGCGCCGCGAACAGCGCGTCGTTCTGGATGCGCAGCTCCTCGATGGCGCGCTCAACGACGCTGAGCGCGTTATCGAGCGCTCGCGACACGAGGTTCAACTCGTCGAAGGGGACGGGATAGTGCGCTTTCGCCCGGTTCAGCGCGCGCCTAACGAGCTTTTCGCTCCGGCGCCGCTGCTTGCGAAGCACGTCAGCGAATTCGGCAAACTCGCTGAAATCAGGTTTCGGCTCGGCGCTCATCGCGGGGGGGGAAGCGACCTGCCGGACTAGTCCTCGAAATACGCATCGATACTCCACCTGACAATATCACTCGTCAATGCTTGGGCGCCAAACCCTAACAATCCGTGGATGCTCGTGGCCGCCTTGACGAGCACGAGCATTTGCTCTGGGGCCAGCCCTTCTGCCCTTACGCGTCGCGCGTAGGCCGTCGCGGCTGCACGAGCCAATGCCCGCTGGACACTCAGCTCGGTGTCTGGCCTGTCGGCGATGTCGGCTGCGTGAGAGCGCACCGTCGATCCCTTGGCATCCCTCGCAAGCCACAGGCCCACCGCGCGGTCCGCGACGGTCGCCGCGCGGGCGAACGCAGCCTGAAGATGTTCCCACGAGCCCACGGCGATTTCGGGACCGCAGTCGCGCATCGCGTCCGCCGCCGGGGAGTCACCTGCCGCGGTTCGCACGGTTGACGCGCCCGCGGGATCGGGTCGATCGGTGGCGCCCATGTCGATTGGCTCCTCCCCTCCCGGGCGAACTGGTGGCCGGGCGGGGTAATCATTTGGCGTCCAAATGATCTATAACCCAACCAATCGAAACCGGCAAGCGAGGCCGGCCGTCAGCGGTGCGGGACGCCCACGGCGCTGACGACCGTCGCCCATCTCGCTCAGCGAGCGTGCAGCTGGATGCTCCCCCCACCGAGCGCCGTGACGCCAGTCTCATCGAGCGGCGCGCCAGGCCGGCTGTCGTAGAGCAGCGTACCACTCGTGCGGTGCCAGATGCGAATGCGGACCGCACCGGTCGACTGTCCATCCATCGCGACGACCGAGAACGCGTAGTCGCCGCTACCGTTCACGGTGCCGCGACCCTGCACCTGTGCGCTCGCCTCGGTTGCCACCAGCCAGTCGAGCGACGTACTACGGAACTCCAGCTTGCCGACGGTCAGGTTGAGCTCCGCCTTTCCGGTCGGGATGGATGATCCTGGTTCATATCGGGCGTTCAACGAGAACGTCAGCTTACCGGCTGCGGTCGGAGCAAACGCGACTGCGCCGGCCGGCGACGCGACCCAGCCACCGCCAGTCAGCCTTCCGCCCGCCGGATCGAAGACCACGATCGGCGCGCTCGAGAGCTTCGTGTCGCTACCACCGTCCTTGTCGCGAACCGTCAGTCGAATCGAGTACACGCCGGCACTGGAGAACGAGCAGGCGCTACTCGCCATTTCGCCGACGACCTCGGACTGTGCGGTCACTCCACTGCCGCAATCGAGCGATGCCGTGTGCGTGTCGACCGTACCGGGGTCCGTGAAGCTCGATGAGACGGGAACGGTAATACCGCCCGGCGTTAGGCCCATCGGTGTCGCTGGGATGGAGAAGGCAGCGAGCGATGGGGCAACGTTCGAGATCGTCGCCGTGGTACGGGCGGTGTCGGCGCCGCCGCGACCGTCATCGACCGCGAGCATGATCACGTAGGTGCCATTGTCGGCGTACACGTGATTCGCAGGCGGGACAGCGCCACTCCCAGTCGTGCCATCGCCCAGGTCCCACGAGAACGTCAGCGCGTCGCCGTCGCTATCGGTGCCGCTCAGCGCGAGTGCAACCGCAGAACCTTCCTCACCGACGTACGAGCCACCCACCGACGCGACGGGGTCAGCGTTCGTGTTGGGCGCACCCATGTGACCGACCGCCACGTCATCGAGCAGCAGGGCACTACCCGATCCGCCGACGGAGAACTGAAAGCCCGTCACGTACTCGCCGGGCTTGGAGAGCGCTATCCCGAAAAAGCGCTGGCCATCCGCCGCCAGCGGCACATCCAGGTTGAACGAATAGTTGCCGAGGTTCGTGCGAAGGAGCAATGCCACCGGGACCTTGTCCCCAATCAGCATGAGGTTCGCACCGAAGAGCGTGACGGGGACCGAGTCGGCGACCGTTCCCGTGATCGGCGCGCCGAAGTCGGTCGAGATCGCGGCGCTCTGAATCCCAAGCTCGATCACGCGCCCGAGCACGACGTTGGAAGCCGATGTGTATGTGACGCCGCTCGTCGTCCATGGCGAGTCCTGCGGGAAGAACATCCCGTCGACGTTGAACTCGTCGAAGCCATTGAGGTAGTCGACGACACCAGCTCCGTCGAACTCCGAACGCTTGTCGAACGTCGAGTAGTTGGGCGTCACCGTGATGGACGGGTGAGCCACGTTCGTGCCGACGCGCGGAGCCGTGAGGTCGTCGGCACCGCAGGCCGCGACCACGAACGTCAGACACGTAACAAGCAGGGCATGAACGCCGCGCCGATCGGTCGACTCGGACACATGGCGCCGCGACGGAGTTGAGGAGGAGGGGTTGGCGATCATAGTCGTTCGAACCCGTGAGTACCGCGTTAGGCCCGGAAGAGACATGGGCGGGGTTTGCAGCGTTATGCTGCCGACCCGAGCGTCGCACTCACAGTCGCGCGTTTTTCGTTTCGATGCGGTGATGAGTCCCACCGTCGAATTGTCAGCCGCGCACGCGGACGTTATGACCGCGAGGAGGACAATACGACTGAACGCCTAACCCCTTGAAAACACGCTGCCGGCAGAGGGAAAAGCCCCTGCGTACACCGACACGCGATGATCGTATCGATCGCGTATGCGCTTCGAGAGCGACGCCGCTGCATCGTCCCCGTCAACGATCGCGTAGACTGATGGTCCCCACGAGCTCTGGCCAACGCCCGGCGCACCACTGTCCCGCATCACTCGAATGATCTCCGCGGAAGGACCGGGCGCGAACATCCCGCCCTGCGCGTGAGAGAACCAACGGCCGTTGATCTCCTGTACTTCACTGAGCGCCGCGCCGAACGTCTCGAGGTCACCCTCGATGACCGACGGCAGCATGCCCATGAGAACCAAGTGAGATACGCGTTCGACATCGCGCTCGTCAGGCACCGGCAGCTCGGCGAACGCCTGAGCTTCCATCGCTCCGCTCACGCCGGGCGCCGAGTCGGGCACCGCGAGCACGCACCGCCACGAGGACGGAAGCGGCTGACGCGCGAGAAGCGGGCCCACATCGTCATCGTATCCGAGGCGGCGACCGCCCTCGACCACGAATCCACCGCCCGCGAACGTCCACGTTCCGACTGCCGATCGCTTCGCGCGACCCACTGCGCGTGCGAGGTCCTCTGGGGTCGCCGCCACGCGATACAGCTCGGCTAACGCCCTGGCGATCGAGAGGCCGAGCTGCGTCCCTGAGCCGAGGCCAGCATGCGCGGGGATCGACCGCTCGACCACGATGCGCGCGCCGCCACTGATCCGATGAGAGGCGAGGAACCGACGAGCGAAATCCGCGCCGCGCTCGGCCTCATGTCCTTCCGCTACGACCTCGCTCGCGGGCGAAACAATCACCCGCACGGAGACAGCCGGAGCGGGCGCGCCGATTCCGCCAAACCGCCGGCCCATCCCGCCCCTCAGGTCCAGCAGACCAAAGTGAAGGCGGGCGGGAGCCTCGACGACGAACGTATCGGTCACCTAACGAGTCCCGTCCCGATCGGGCACCGTGGCCGAGCGGATGTAATCCGCCAGCATCGTCATAGCCTCCTGCTCGGCTGCACCGGCGGTCTTGTCCACGATCACCTGCAGACGGGCGACCTCCGACTCGAGGAAGTCGCGCGCCAGCATGTGCACGCGTGTGGCGTAGATCGCCGTCTCGAGCACGGCGTGTCGTGCACGGTTGAATCCGATGAACTCACGCCGAAACCCATGGTGTACGATCTCGGTCTCGATGCGCGAGCGCGGGGGTGTACTGTCGACCGATTGGATCTGAAGCTCGCGCCACGAGCACGCGGCCTCGAGGATCACACCCCGCACCACGGTGGCTGGCAGCACCGCATATGACGGGTTCGAAATGGCGGCTCGGGCGAACACGCGCACGTCGTCAACCAGATTCACGACTGCGGCTCGCGTCGCGACGACGTTCCGGTACGTCACGGTCTCGAGAAAGGGTTTGAGCACTGGCGCGTCGTCGCCACCGGTCCACTCGACACCCATTGGCGCGATGTTCACCACGCCATCGGCGTCCAAGGTGGTGACAATGGTCTCGATGATCACGAGGGCGACCGGCCAGCCCGTTCGGACCGCTGCGTCAGGCGGACGTGCTCGGACTTCACGTCATCCGGCGGTGTCAGATAACCCCAGGCGAGCGAGCCCTCCTGGCGATAGTTCTTACCGAGCGTGATCGCGAGCTTCGCCTTCGCGAGCTCCTTCCCGAGATAGAAGGCGTGCGTCGCTTCGCTGACGCCCAACTGAGAGAAGATCTCCTGAATGTCGGTACCGCGGACGAACAGGTCCCGATTGAGAACCGTGATGACGTCGCGATCGGTGAAGATGCGAAAGTTCGGGTCGGTGATACGGCGTTGCAGGTCGCGGAGCTCCTCCTCGGAGTACGCGAGGATCGCCGGATCTTTGACCGTGACGAGACGGTCGTCGATGTGCTTCGGGACCGTGCGCCCGCGTACGGCGTAATGCATCAGCTGGCGAGCGATGGCCACTTCGCGCACGGCACCGCTGGCCCAGGGAATCACTTCGGTCGTGAGCACCGTGCGAATTCCGAGCTCCTGGCAGACGGCAATGAGGAGGGCGTTCACACCCGTGGAGTCTGCAGCGGTCAGCTCCGTGATGTTGCCGATGCCCATCATCATCTCGGCTTCGGGGTAGCGGCGGCGCACCTCCGCATAGCGCTCGAGCGACGCCATGAACCCGAAGCCGATGGGCTCGATCACGGGGTCGATGAGATGACGAACGCCTGCGGCATCGAGTGCCGCGAGGGTTCGATCCAGGCTGTCGAGCGATGCGCCCGCGTCAGGCACCACCACAACGCGCGCGCCGGCAGAGGCGAGATCCGGGATGACGTCGACATTGGAACCGTTCACGCTCAGCACGAGCTCGGCCCCCGCGGCAACGGCGGTTCGGATCTCCGCGATGTCGAAGCTGTCGATGCTCACGCGCATGCCGGCCGAAACGAGCTCACGGACGATATCGCCCAGAGTGGGGAACGGCAGACCAGGCGTGCAGCCGATATCGATCACGTCCGCGCCGGACTCGCGGAAGTACTCGGCCACTCGACGCGTCTCTTCCCGTGTGAGTCGGGGAACGTTGTTGATCTCTGCCACGATCTCGATGTCCCATGCACCGTAGTCGCGCAGCGCGTGGCGACCGAAATAGCTCGGGATCTCGCGGAGGTCCTTCGGACCCTTCGCCACGCGCACGCCGACCTTCTCGCTAACCACATCCGCGTCGCCCTCACACAGCCCCGGGATGAGCACCAGGTCGGTGTCATCTGTGGGGGCGTCCAGGTGCTTGGCGATCCACGGTGTCGTCATGAGCGCCGCGACGGTGATGCCTAACACAGCGACGTCGTACGCGAACGGCGGCGCCATGTCGGTCAGCACGCGCCGCAGCGAGGGCTCGGCAAGCTTGCCAGTCACGAACAGCACACGGTTCGGCGGCTCGGTCCGCTCGGACTGCTCGCCGCCGCTGCCCGTCGAACCGCGACGTTCGGTCACCGACGCTCGCCGCTCCGAACGAACTTGTTAGGCGTGCCCGCGAGCGCGCCGCCGGCGGCGGGGCGCCACAGCACGATATCCTCGATCTGCCGCGCGAGCGCGAAGTCCTTGTCGGTGATGCCCCCGGCGCTGTGTGTCTTGAGCTTGACGCCCACACGTGCCCAGGTGACGGATAGATCGGGGTGGTGATACGCCGCTTCGGCAACGTAGCCGATGGCGTTCACGAGCATGAGCGTCGTGGGCCAGCCGTCCGTCTGGTAGTAGCGACGAATCCAGCCATCCTCGAGGTACCACCCCGGGAGCGCCGTCAGCTTCTCGGCGATCTGGGCGTCGTCGTAGGTCGCTTCCTTTTCTTTTGCCACGTCGGTCTCCTCCGGAGAGTGAGCGCTCACATCACGACGCCGCCGCCGACGAGCATTGTCTGCCCGGTGACGAAAGCGGCGGAGCGCGACGCGAGAAAGACGGCGGCGCCCGCGACGTCCTCGGGCGTGCCCCACCGCTCGAGCGGAGTCGACGCGACGACCTGTCGACGAATCGTCTCGTCGACCTCGTTGCCGTACGCGGTTTCGATCCATCCGGGCGCGAGCACGTTCACGCGCACGCGAGGTGCCACGGTTCGAGCGAGCGACTTGCTGAAGGCGAGGACTCCGCCCTTCACGGCCGAGAACAGCTGTGCCTCCAGGCCGGGCATTCCGCTGAGCACGTGGTCCCAGCTCATGTTGATGATGACGCCGCCGCTCTCCTGCGCCGTCATGAGCTCGGCGGCCTGCCAGGACGCCAGCACCGTCCCACGAAGGTCGACTCGCATGAGGAGGTCGAGCTTCTCGGCCGCGGGAAGCGACGAGGCGGGACCGGTCAACACATCCGCGCCGGCGTTGTTTACCCACACATCGACACCGCCGAGGACGTTGCGCAGCGCGGGCACGAGTGCACCGATCGAGATGGGATCGGCGAGATCGAGTCGGATCACCCCAACGCGGCGTCCGAGCGATTCGATCTCGCGGGCGACATCGCGAGCGCCGCGCTCGTTCGACCGGTAGGACAGCGCGACGTCGGCGCCCGCACGTGCGGACGCGATGGCGATCGCTCGGCCAATGCCGCTCGATCCTCCGCTGACGAACACGCGCATGCCGGCGAGCGAAGGTGAAGCGCTGCTAGGCGTCGCCAACGTCGGGCTCCAAAGTGAAGGTGTGGGAGAAACTGTCATGCCTGAGCGGCGTCAGCAATCAACGGCGCGACAGAACAGGTAATTGGTTACTGGTACGGGTTATTGGTTATTTGAACCCTCGGGATGCTCATCTCGTTGAGAGAAGCATCCCGGGGGTTCTGATTACCTGTAACCAATACCAGTAACCAATTACCTGTTCTGTTGCGCCGTTGGCGCCTAGACTGGACGGATGCAGCTTCTCGTAAGCGTGTCGGACGCGGCCGAGGCACGGGCGGCGGTGAATGGTGGTGCGGACATCATCGATGCCAAGAACCCATCCGCGGGCGCCCTCGGCGCAGTACGCCCCAACGTATTGTCCGACATCCGCACCGCGGTGGATTCGAGTCGTGTCGTGACGGCCGCACTCGGTGACGCTGAACCGGCGAACGCCGTCGAGGAGCTCGCGCGGGATCTCGTGGCGCGCGGTGCGCGGTTCGTGAAAGTGGGGTTTGCGGGCGTGGCCGATGCGGAACGCGTCGAGGAGATCATTGAGCGACTGGCTCGTGCGTGTGCTTCGGAGGACGAGGCGAGCGGTGTGGTTGCGGTCGCATATGCGGATTCCGAAGCCCGTGGGTGCATCGATGCTCACGCGCTGCTCCCGTTAGCGGCCCGCGCCGGTGCCTCGGGGGTGCTGGTCGACACGGCCGACAAACACGGCCCGGGGCTGCTCGACCTGTGGAGTATGCTCACGCTCGAGTCGTGGGTTTCCGAGGCCCACGCACACGGGCTGATGGTGGCGGTAGCCGGAAAGCTCGGGCTGAATGACCTTCAAGCCGTTGCCGATGCAGGGGCTGACGTCGCGGGGGTCCGCGGTGCGGCCTGCATCGGCGGGCGAGTCGGGCGGGTCAGCTCCGAGCGAGTTCGAGCGCTCGCGACGAGAGTGGCGCTGCAACGATCGACCACCTGAGGCCCGGCAAGAGAGCGCGAGAGAAATACGGGTCGACGGCACCTTCCCCAGTCGCGCCGGGTGGCTTCACGAGCACGAGCTGCGTCGCACCCAGCATCGACGCGACCCAGGCGCTGATGCTGTCGCTCGTGACGTTCCAGGTGTGTGGAAGCGGATCCGCATCGCGGAGCCAGCGATACGGCGCGACAACGGGAATGCGTCCCGACGCGATGGCCAATTCGACGTCGCGCTCTGACGCAACGAGCGTGAGCTCGGTCCGCATGCCAGCGAGTAGATGCGCGTACTGGTCCATCGCGAGCACGGCCATCCAGTGAGCGGTGTCATCGGCCAGATGGAGGCGATGGTCGGTGTCGCGGACGGCGTCGGCGAAGGTGCCGCCGCCAGGAACGATCGCCACAGGCGCGTGCATCGATGCTTCGACGATGGCGGCCAGCGTGGACGCGAGGAGCTCGGGGTAGGCGAGCAGGCTCCCGCCGACCTTGAAGACCGTCTCGACTCGCTGGGCGGCTGTATCGGGTGTCGCAAGCAAGTCGTTAGGCGTAGCCTCGGAGCGAACCGGCGCGATACCTCCCTGGTGTCGCTCGAGGAGCAGGGCAACGGCAGCCGCCGGCGCGCATCGCGCACCATCGGCGCCGAGGGCGTCGCCAAGATGGATGACCGACAGCCCAGCTCGTCGAGCGGCGCGCGTGGCGATGAATGAGCCGAGCCCGGTGACGACGGCCGTCCGAAGCATCTGGTGGCGTTCGCGGACGCGAGCGACTGCCCGGCAGATGTGAGCCACCTGCGCGTCCGCGACCGCGTCCGCGATCGCAGAGATCTCCTGATCGTCGAGCATCTCGCGGTCGGCACAGACTACGCGCGCGATGCGCTCGCCGGCATAATCGCGTGAGGCCGGTCGTCCATCGGGCGCGGTTACGGAGTAGTCGTCCGGTGCGAGGTCGCCCCGCCAGACGTGGACGTCGCCGACGAGCGCGAACGACTCGGCCGAGACGGCGGCGAGCGACGCGCCGAACGGGACGTGCTGCGTGATTGCTTCGACCGGCGTTCTCAGTGCGCCGGTGTAGACCAACTCGCCGCTCGCGAGCCGTGCCGGGTCGGTGGTGCCGAGCGCCGCAACCCGCCCGTGGACAATGGGAATGATGTCGGTGGTGGTGGTGCCGATGTCGATGAGGAGGGCGTTCGGGTGGTCGAGGGCGACGATGCTGGCGGTGGCCGCCCAGTTGGATGCGGCGACCGCGAGCGGTGCGCTCAGCGCGTCCGCGGGTGACACGAAGCGGCCGTCGACAGTGAAGACATGCAGGTTCGCGGAAGGAAAAGCCTTTGTTACGGCATCGAGCACGAACGCGACGCCCTCGCGCTTCGTGCGGAACATCTGCGAGAGCTCCGCGGTCATCGTTACGGCATGGTGGTCGTCTGCGGGTACGCCAACGGCGTTGGCCAGAGAGCGGAGTAGCGGAGCGAGCGCGAGGGGGTCGCGCTGGATCTCGTAGGGGTGGGAGCGAGCGTGCAGCACCGTACCGCTTTCGATGCGTGCGACTTTCGTGTTGACTCCGCCGATGTCCCAGCCGATCGGCATTGGATTGATTGGTTTGGGGTCAGAGTCCTAATTCATCGTTTCATCGCGGCCGCGATGAAACGATGAATTAGGACTCTGACCCCCTTCGGGGCAAACGTATGCGGGTAGTTGGGGTCATGGACATCCGTGGCGGCAAAGCCGTCCACGCGCGAGGCGGGCAACGGGCGCAGTACGCGCCGGTCGAGATCGCGGCCGGTGAACGAGTGGACGGCGACGGAGTCGCGCTGGCGCGCGTGTACGTCGACCGGCTTGCCGTTCCAGAGCTATACCTCGCCGACCTCGATGCGATCGCGAGTGGGGTAACCACTGCGAACGCGGCGCTGCTCGGCCAGGTCGCCGCGTTAGGTGCTCGGGTGTGGGTCGACGCTGGCGTCACGACTCCGGAGGCGGCAACCGCGGTCCTGGAAGCCGGAGCGTCGGTCGTGATCCTTGGGCTCGAGACCCTGACAAGCCTCGACGCGCTCGTCGCGATCTGCCAGGCCATCGGCGGGGATCGAGTCGCATTCAGCGTCGACCTCAGGAACGGCGTGCCGGTCACGGTGTCCGGCGCGGAGCACTCCCGGTGGTCGGCGGGGGAAATCGCGCGAAGCGCTGCGGACGGTGGAGTTAGCTCCATCATAGTGCTCGACCTGGCCCGCGTCGGGAGCGGCAGTGGCGTGGATCTCGAGCTGATGAGCGCGGTGCGGCGAGCAGCCCCGCGGGTGGCGCTGTTTGCTGGAGGTGGAGTGCGGAACGCCGAGGATTTGGATGCGCTGGCTCGAGCCGGGTGTGACGGCGCGCTCGTCGCGACCGCGCTCCTCAGCGGCGCGCTTCGCCTAACGTGAGACGGTACGTCGCCGACTGACCGAAGTTCTCCTCCACCTCCATCTCGATCGCGCGGAGGCCCGCCGCGCCCTCCTTCACGAGCTCTGTCTGGAGTCGGTCCGTCAGGAGCTCCGCGAGCATCTCCACCGTCGTGTTGGGCACCGGAAGGAGGGCGCAGTCGCGCTTGGGGAAGACGTAGCGCGGCGCTCCATCATACGCCACCGTGACCGAGTCCCCCTGCTCGGCGATCTGCAGGTGAGGGTTCTCGGTCGCGAGCAGGACCTTGTGGTCGATCTCGTCGCAGAGCTTGCGCATGATGCGCTTGAGCGTGACGAAGTCGAAGACGTACCAGCTTTCGGGGTCGAGTGCGCCTTCGACTACCACGCTCGCGCGATAGTTGTGGCCGTGCAGCGTCTCGCAGCGATGGCCGGCGAAGGTGATGAAGTGCGCGGAGGCGAAGACCAGATAGTCCTTCGCCACCGAGACGCGATACTCACCGCAGTGCCGCATCACCGCCTCCGTGTCTCGCACGCCAGCCGCCCGTGAGCAGCGTGACGAAGATGGCCGCCGCGGTGATGTCCGCGGTGGTTCCCGGGTTGGAGAGGTTGCGCGGGTCGGACAGGTCGGCGTGCAGCTGGGCGATCGCGATGCGGCCGGCATCCGACCTAACGCCGCCGACGTCGAGGACAGCGCCGGCCGTGCGTGTCACCTCCGCGGCTCGGGCATGGCCGGCGCGGCGCGCGATGTGGGTATCGGGATACGCTGCAAGCAGTGTCAGATAGGTCTCCACGACCGCGTCGTTCCAGTCGAGCCCTGCGCGACGCGCGGCACGCAGCGCCACGGCACCTACCTCAAAGGTAGCGCGAAAGTCGGTCGCGTACTCGTAGGCGACGCCGTCGCGGTCGGCGGCAAGGCGCATTGCGGTCGTGAGGGTCACCGTCGGCGCGCTGGCGACGTCCTGGGAATCCACGGATCCGAGCCCGCCGGGCGAGGCGAGTCGAATCGCCTCGTATGCGGCCTGCGCGTCTTCCACGGTCGACTCGCCCAATACCGTCGCGAGGGACCGGCGGAGCTCACCGAGCTCGATCGGCACTTCATCGGGTGGCCCCCACAGGGCGGCCGCGCGGGCCAGCGGGGCGAGGAGCAGGACGATCCCGAGGTTGGTGTTGACGTCCACCCATCGGCGAGTGTCGCGGACGGCCATCAGAATGATTTCGCCGAGCGGCCGCGAAGCGGAGCCTAACGAACGGCCGATCGCGGCCGCACTGGCGAGGAAATCCAGGTACGACGTATCACCGAAGCCAACGCCTGGCGAAACGTTCCCGGGCTTCGGCGCGAACGCCTCCAGCAGGCAGGCGAGCTGCGCAGCGGCGGCGATGTCGACACGACCGCTCGCAGTCAGTCGCATACCGTGCCGATGAGGTGGTCGACGATCGCGCCGGCGATGTCCACGGACGTTGCCTTCTGTGCGCCGGACCACCCGGGGATGCCATTCACCTCGAGGACGTGGATGGTGCCGTCAGATGCCGGGAGCAGGTCGACGCCAGCATAGTCCGCGCCCACCGCGCGCGCGGCGGTGAGCGCAAGCTCCGACCAGGCCGACGGCAGGTCAATCGCGCGGGCTTCGCCGCCGAGCGAGATGTTGGTTCGCCAGCCGCCGTCGCGGGCTCGACGCTCGATTGCGGCGATGACACGATTCCCCACGACGAACGCGCGCACATCACACCCCGCGTGCTCGACGACGCGCTGCAGGTAGAACACCGTACGTGCCAGCTCGAGCGCACGGAAGACGCGGAACGCCGTTTCGGGGTCGCTCACACGCACCATGCCGTGTCCCATCGAGCCGAAGAGCGGCTTCACGATCACGTCCCCCATCTCGCGAACGGCTGCCATGGCGTCATCGATGCGCTCGCACACCACCGTCTCGGGGGTGTCGAGCCCGGCTTCGTGCAGCAACGCGGATGTGTAGAACTTGTCCACGCAGCGCTCGATGGCCCGAGGCGAGTTCATGACCCTCACGCCGCGCTCTTCGAGCCAGTGCAAGGCATCCACACGGTAGATGATCTGCTCGAGCGAACCGTTGGGGATGATCCGGGCGAGGACTGCCGGGGCGGACAGCATCTGCTGCGAGTCCGCCGACAGCGACCCGGTGGTGGTTCGCGGCGCGATACGCGCCACGAGCGACTCGTATGGCACGACGGTGCCCGTGTGACCGCGAGCGGCGAGCGCGCGCAGCAGCTCGTCGGTGTGCCAGCCTGTGCGAGCGCTCAGGATCGGGATGTGCACGTTAGGCGCTGGCTCACCCGAAGAGTGATTCCCGCAGCACGGCGGCATCGAGCTTCCCGCCGTGAAACGTGCGACCCGTCGTCGCGCTCGTGAGCCACACTTCGGCGGGGCTGAACAGCAACTTGTCGATCTTGTAGAAGTCGGTGTCGTACCGCTGGAAGATCTCGTAGAACCCCGTGCCGTAGTCGATCGACGAGGTAGCCGGGACGTTCCTCGCCAGCTCCTCGAGCGTGTCGTCGTCGGTGCGGATCGTATAACGCACCTGGCCGCCGTAGAGGAGGCAGTCGTTCGTCCTCCCGATACCGCGCAGGTCGTTCTTGGCGACGGGAGGAATCGGTGCGCTCCCTATCGCGTGGGTCACGAGCCTGACGTCGAACCCGAGCGAGTCCATCTTGTGCAGGCCGATCTCGACGACGCGGGCAGAGATCTGGACGCTGCCGGCGATGCTCGCGGTTGGCGCGACGATGAACGTCAGCGCGTCCCTTGGTAGCCCCGCGCGCTCGCTCACCCGAGTCACGACGGCATCGGTGGGAAGAGATCTGCCCTCGAGAACGAGCACGCCACGTTCCGCCTGTTCCGAGTAACCGAGCTTATCGAACAGCTCCTGCTCGACGCGGGCGACCGCGCGCAAGGGACCAGAGCCCATCGCGAAATAGTCATCACCCTGCACGGCCCAGCCGGCGTACTGTGAGGCCATGCATGCGGTTGACGGATGATCGGTCCATACCTGCACGCCGTGATAAGGATCGCCGCCGATGGAGAGCGGAATGAAGGACGCGTGGCCCAATCCACCCATGCAGGCGTGCACGATCGCGAGGCCGGCCGCGAAACCGCCCGGCGCTTCGACACCCGCATCGATCACACGCCCACCACCGGCCAGCGTGTGAACGTTCACCCCGTACGTCGCCGGGTCGGCCGCCAACTGATCGGCGATGTGGGCGGCGCGAGCGTTGAGTCCACGGCTCATTCCCGAATCCATTCCAGAATCTCCCCCTTTCCGACGGTGTTCGCATCGCCACAATGCCGGCGGTATCGGCCTTCCACGAGCCCGCGACCGAACGACAGGTCGTATCGCCGAGCGAGGTAGGTGAGTGCCAGGCGCACGTGCGGCGGCTCGTAGTCGCAGGCATGACGGTACGTCGCCGGTACGTCCACGCCGCCGGCGACGACGAGACTTCCGCGCTTGTTCGCGTACGCCGGCGTCGGGCCGACGCAACCGATCACGATGACGGTGCCCGCGATGATCGCTCGTGCCGCGAGCGCACCGGCATCGCCACTCACGAACAGCAAACCACGACGCATACGGGCGCCAGCGTGAGCCCCCACGGATCCACCGACGACGATCTCACCACCGGTCATGCCGCGAGACGCACCAGCCAGCCCGGCACCGACGCGGTCGCCCGCATCCCGCCGGATACGAAGCGAACCACCCGCCATCGCGACGCCTGCTTCGTCACCGGTGCTCCCGAGCACGTCCACCCTGCCGCCGCTCATCCCGACGGCAAACCGTGAGCCCGCATCCCCATCCACGACGAGATCGCCCGCCGACATCCCGGTCGCGATGCCGTGCGCGCGCCTAACGTCACCAACGATGCGTACCGTTGTCGACCGGCTGCCGCGGATATCGAAGTAGTCGGCGAGCACGCGTCGCGCGCGCCCCGCCCAGACCGGCAGCGTCCCGATTTCCGCTTCGCCGAGCGAGGCGAACGCATTGGGCACAATGCTGTCGGCTTCTATCGATTCGTCGAGTGGCGCGCGGAGCGTCAACGTGACACGATCGGTCATGCTGGCGCTTGGCCCTCCGCGTGCCCATCGAGGATGGCGCGCAGCGGAAAGTGGTGAGGTCCGAGCTTGCCGCCGTAGTTCCCGGCGGTGATGGCGCGAATACCGGGCAGGCACGCCGCCGTGATGCCGGCCCGCATCGCTTGCCGGATCGACTCCTCGTCGAGGCCATCGAGCACGATCTCGAGCACGGAATCCACGTCGTCAGGCAGAGACGACGCGGTCAGTGGTCGGAGCGTCGGGCAGTATGCGTCATTCGTCGACGCGGCGAGGGACTTGTAGCGGCGCGACCCGACCTTGCTCCCGCTCCGTGCAATGCCGCCCGGAAAGGGGAGAATGACGCCCTCGATGGTCGCGATCGCTGCGACCGACGCTTCCGCGGCCGCGAGCGTGCTCCGTGCATCAGCGCCAAGGATGATGAAGTTCCCGCCGCCGATGCCCTTCGCGACGCCGAAGCTCTCCTGCAGCAGACACTCGCCGTCCATGACCGGGACGCGCCAGAAGCGATCGCTGCCCACGACCTTGCTTCCCTGGAACCCGTCGCCGAACACGCGCAAGGATCTTCCGGACGTCAGGCGCTTCTCGGCCGTGGGAAGCCCGTCGAAGCAGCTCGTCGTCGGACACGTGAGCACCGTCTGGCCGATGCGCTCCACGAGGCGCTTGCCAAGGCCCTCGGTATCCATCGCGAACAACAGCACGCTCACGCCAGCGCGAGCGTCGGGCGTTTCGCCGGGCTCGAGCTCGCGCTCGATCGCCGCCTCGCACTTGCAGGCGATGACCGATGTGGCAAAGCCCGTCAGCTTGAGCGCCGCCTCGCGAGCCCAGCGCGCATTCACCGCGGTCACCACAATGCGCGCGGCGCGCATCGGGAACGCCTCGGCGAACGTGTCATCGATGAAAACGCCGTTGACGTACACGTCAGCGTGCTCCGACGGGAAGTGGCGAGCCGCGCAACCCGGCCACGGGAAAGTTCGCGAATCGTACGGTACCGTACTGATCGAAGTACCGCTCGATGTCGTGAGTGACACTCTGGTCGAACGGCGGCCGCACGTAGAGGCGATGCCCTGTGGGCGCCCGTCGGAGCTGGCCCTCCTCGACGACCAACACGCCACCCTTCACGACGTACCGCGGCGTGGAGAACATCGTGGCCCGGTTGTCGTCAGGCACATAAACCGTTACGTCGGCGTCGGCGCCGACCCCGAGATGACCCTTGTTTCGGAGTCCGAGCAGTCGGGCGGGACCGGCACGTGTGACGACCGCGATCTCGCTCAACGAGTACTCTCGCCCGAGCCCATCGGCGAGCGCGCTGCCGGCGAGGAGCTTCCGTTCCACGCGCGCAATCTGCTCGTCACGGTACACGCGATCCATGAGAAGGCGGATGAGCTCGGGGTACGACATGAACGAGCCGCCGTTCGGATGATCGGTCGAGAGGACCAGGCGCCACGGATCGGCGGACAGGAGAAACAGCTCGAGCCCGATGGCCCACTGAAGCGCTGCGACTGCATTCCTGTCCCGGTACTCATGCGGCACGACACCGCAACCCGTCTCGAGCTCGATGTCGACGTTCGCCCATTTCCGGCCGCTGCTCTTGTGCAGCAGGTATTCGACCGGCGCGTCGGCCGTGATCGTCGCGGCCGGCCCGAACATGACCTGCCCGACATCGCCACTGATATTCTGGTGTGCGTTTACATACTCGACGATCTCACGTGCCGCGGATTGCCACCGTCCCTCCGGCGACTTCCCGTAACTGTGAAACTGGAGGTGGGTGAAGTGCGCGCGCCGTCCGTCGAGCGCAGCCATCGTCGCGAGCGTGGTGACCGAGTTGCCGGGCAGTCCCAGGTTGTTGCAATGGATATGGGCGCCGTGCGGGAGTTGCAGCGTGTTGGCTGCGTCCACGAGCGTCTCGAGGATCGCCCGCGGCGTCACCCGGCTGCTGCCTAACGCGGTATCGAGGTCGGTTCGTTCCTTCATGCCCCGCTTCCAGAGCTCGACGCCTGCCGGATTCACGATCTTGATGGCGTAGGCACCCACGGCCGCGAGCATCCAGGCTGCGTATTCGCGTGCGCGCTCACGGTCGCCCGCGTCGATGAGCCGGAGGAGGTAGTCGTCGTTGCCGAGCAGCGCGAAGAACCCGCCATCCACGATCGGAGTGTCATCGAGCTGGGTGTGTGCGGTGCGCGCCATGATCGGAGCCACCGCTGCGTCGAACACGGTCGTGTACCCGAGTCCGGCGTAGCGGTAACCGGTGGTGAACGTAGTCGGCACCGTTCCATCCGTGCCGGACCGCGGCACCGCGGCTGTGTCGTCAAGTAACGGGGCAGTGGCGGGATGCTGGCCGTGGTCCTCCGGCAGGAGGCGTCGTGCGACGTTCACCGAGCTGCTCGCGACGTGGCAGTGCATGTCGACGCCGCCGGGCATGACCACCATACCACGTGCGTCGAGCCGTGGCGCCGTAACGGGCAGTGACGCGACGATGCGTCCATCCTCGATGCAGATGTCGCGCACGTCACCATCGACGGCGTTCGCGGGATCGTACACCAATCCGCCGGCGATTCGCAGGTGGTTCACGAGCCTAACGCCGCAGAGTCGACTGGGCGAGCGGGCAGTAGCACACGGCGGACCCCTGCCGTCACGGCGCGAATGGTTTCCGCGGTCGACCGCGGCCCAGGTAATACCGCGCGAAGTGGCAGCGGAACGTCGTCGGTGCGGAGGGCCGTGCCCGACAGGTGGATTCCGTCGATTCCGGTGTCGATAACGACACCTCGTGCCCCCAAAGCAGCGGAGCTCGCGTGCGGGCCGATCACCACCGCCTGGAGGTTCGAGAACGAGGCGGCGATGCCGCTCGGAATGCCCGTCGCATCTCCGACAACGAGCACCGCGTCGACGTCGTGGTAGTGGAGGAGGCGGAGCGTCGACCCAGCATGCGGATCGTACCGCGGGTAGCCACGCGCGAAGTCAACCGCGCATGGGTATCCGGTTTGTGCGACGAGCACGGAGTCGGCGCCGGAGCGGTTACCACCAGCACGAAGTGCGAGCGCGGCGCACCGCGTGCGGTCGTTCAATGCCTGCCCTAACGACGCGAGTGCCTCGAAGCGCACGTCCGTGCGCTCGGATCGGTCATCGGGCTCAGCGTCGTAGACGAGCGCGATGTAGCGAGCGGACAGGAGCGCCGTCGCGAGCTCTCGTGCGGTGCTTCGCAGACGGTCGGCGACCGAAGCATGGAGGCCGGAAGCGTCGGATGAGCGGATGAACGCTTCGATCGCGATCAGTGTCGGGAGCTCGTCAGCGGGGTCGATCTCAACGCGAACGTCCGCGTCAACCGTCGCAGCAGCTCGGCCAATGTCCACGGCGATCACGGTGCGCGACCGTCGACCGGCGGGCACGTGCACGCCCGGCGGGCTCGGTGCGTATCGTGGAGCGAACCGAGGATACCTGCCTTCGAGGTCGACGCCCCAGAACACGACGACGTCGGCTCGATTTCGGATCTCGCCTAGCGTTGCCGTCGCGAAGCCATGCTCCTGGCTGGCGAGCATCCCGAGCAGTGCCGTCGAGCTCGTGACGGAGTCGAGGCGGGCGCGCAGCAGGTCGGCGACGGCCACCGCTTCGCGCTGCGCCTCGCACGAGAGGCCGGTCGCGAGGTAGACGAGAGGCCGTGCCGCCTCGCAGAGCCGAGCCGCGGCGGAGCTCACCGCCTCCTCCGGGCTGACGTCGGCTTTGTCGACGCGGACGGCCGACGGCGCCTGGCCATCGCCGAACCATCGACGACCGAGCGAGCATGCATTGCGCGCATCCACGATGCGATCGCTTGCGACGACGATCTCGATGTCATCGCAGGCACAGCCGCAGCCAAGACAGGTGACGTTCTCGATGACGGAGAGTTGCGTCATGCCGGCACGCTGGCCCAGGACTCGAGGGTCTCGTACAGGCGATTCGCGCGGGCGATGAGCGCCGTATGACACGAATCAGCGTCCCTGCTACTGGCGAAGACAGTGCAGACGGGGCGACCGGCCGGGATGTGCTCGCCGGGATGTGGGACATCGCGGACGCTCGTATCGCCAAGCCACGCGGCGGTGTCACCACAGATGACGTCGTGGCGTGCGAAGACGATGGCCTTGCCAGTGACGGGGGTGTCGGTGTCCCCGCGTGTGAGGTCGAACGTCGGAAGCTCGCTCGCCGCGCACGCGGCTGCGTGCACGCCGAATACCGACACCCCGTGCGCGCGTTCGACCAGCTCCATCGAGGCAGACCAGCGAGGGTTGATCTCGATAGGCATCGCGATGCCGTCGCGGGCAATGAAGTCGATGCAGTTGACGCCAACGAGATCGAATTCAGTCACGACGCCGCGAGCGACGTGCAGTGCGGAGTCGAATAGCTGCGACAGCCCTCTATCGGGAGGATCGCGATCCCTCGCTGCGCTCGGGATGACTCCCAAGCGATCCCTCGCTACGCTCGGAATGACATGGAGGATGCTACCGCAATATCGAAATCCGGTCGCGCCGAACGCCGCGTCACCGACCAGCTGTCTCGTTAGGCCGAGCGGGACGATGGCTCGCCCGGCGGCAACGAAGACGATGGATCCGGGCTCACCGTCGATGAAGGGTTCGACATGCGAGCCTGCCGGTACTGGATTACCGGGAGACCACCACTCGATTCCGTGTCCGCCGCCCGAGGCACGCGGTTTGACGAGCCACCGATCGGGACTGGAGACGCCCGCCGGGCGCGAGACTACGCCTGGCCGGCGCACGCGCCGCAACACCGATGCGCCGTTGCCCCACAACGTCCGTCCGCGCGCAAGCCGTTCGACGGCCCCCGGATGATTCTCGAACGGCGACAGGTAAGCGACGACATCGGTCTCGATGCGCCCCGCCGCACGGACCACGGCGTCTACCGTGAACGGCACGCCAACGTCTCGTGGCAGAGACACCGCTCGAACAGCCGGGTGCTGATCGAGGTCGCCGAACGCGTCGAGCGAGCACACCGCGTAGCCGGCCACCGCGGCCGACTCGGCCATCGCGCGGGTGGACACGCCCGCCAGGAGCACTCGTCGATCGCGATCCACGTCAGGCACGCGCGACGCCCAGGCGGTCGTACGCGACGCTCGCCGGGAAGAACACGATGTGGTCCAACACCGTTCCTCGTGACTGCTCGATCCCGAGCCGCTTTACGAGATCGGCGTTCTCCCCGCCGGCGAGCCCGTTGGCGATGAGCGCCGCTCCCTGAGCGCCTTGCTTTGCGCGGGTCGCGAACCCGGTCAGGCGGTGCAACGCGAGCTGTGGGGCGACCGCTGTGAGGCGACGCGCCAACTCGCTGCGCACACGGTCGAACGTCGCGACCCGACCCGAGATCACAACGTCCAGCGCGCCAGGCGCCGAGACGAGGAGTGTGGCGACGGCTTTGACCGCGCCCTCTACGTAGGCGAGCCAGGCGGCTTTCTCTGCGCGCGTGCTCGGCGCCGCGATCCAGTCGACGGCGGCACGGTCTCCTCCGGCGAGTGTTCCAGCGCCTCCCTCGAACAGCATGGCTTTCGTGATGGTACCGGCGAGATATGCCACCTCGCCATCGAGCGCACCGGGCGACCACAGGCCTAACGGTCCCGACGACCCACCGAGGCCATCGACGATCTGACCCTGCTCGACCGCAATGGCGGCCGAGAACGCGCCTCCGAGCTCGAGGTGGATGAGCGAGACATCGGCGATATCGCATTTCCGGCGAGTCGCAGAGTCGCGGACGGCCAACGCCGTGGCGCATAGCTTGTCCGCCGTCCCCATGTCGACGCGATTCACCTTGCGGTGCTCGGGCACGGTGCCGAGATGAATGACGCCGGGGGTGAACACGACCGGCAGCTCCGACGCCGCGAGTGCGCGGGCGAGTGACCGGAGGCCGCCGATCCCTCCGGCTTCACCATCCACGGCGAGGTAGGCGAGGCGGAGGTCCGTCTCCGTGAGGTCGCGCGCGCGACGCAGCGGTAACCCATATCCCGACGGACCGGCGACGAGGTCGAGTGGGGCATGCGACTCGAGCATCGCAACGAACTGCGACGCATCGGCCAGTGTGTCACGCGTGGGGTAGGATTCGTCGAGGAACAGCCGGCCGTCGTCCAGTCCGCACACGTCGATGCTGACGGTACCGGGATCGATCCCGATGACGCGCGGCACGTCGTCACACCGGTGGTGGAACCGACGACGGCTGCGGCACGGAGTGTACGAGCTCACGCGCGACGTCTCCGATCGACTGGGCGTCGAGCACGAGGTCATTTCGCTCGAACAGCTTCGCGATGCAGCGCTTGTGCACCTTCATCTTGAAGTTGCCGACGCCGAGCGCGCCGAAGACCTTCGCGCCGCCGCGATCGGTGCCGGCGTCGGTCACATCGACGCCATCGATGCCTAACGGCGGAACGGCGTTCAGGTCGGCGACGACGCGCAGTTTCGGCCGATTCAGCCACGCGTCCCGGGGAACGAGTTGGACGCCGGCCGGTCCGGCGTTGAGCAACAGCTCGGCGTCACCTAACGCGGCGGCGACGTGCGACGGGTCGGGTACCACGATCGATTCGACCGCGCCGCCGAAGCGGGCCTTGATGGCGTCGGTTACGTGTTTGGCTTCGTCGGCGTGCCGTGTGGTGATCGTGACGTGCGCGCCGTCGCGCGCCAGTAGTCCCGCCGCGCGAGTCCCTACCGGGCCAGTGCCGGCGACGACCACGGCTCGGCGCCCTTTCACGTTGCCGATCGTTTGTGCGAGCTTCGCGACGGCCGCGACGGCGGTGGTGTTGGAGCCGTTCGAGTCGAGCATTACCGATACGCGGAGTGGGCCGAACATCGTCTTCTGCACTGCCGCGAGCAGCCGCTCGCCGGCGGCCATGTCGGCGCCGCCGATGAAGATGGCGGTGTTGTGCAGGTCCTTGGGTCCGCGTGTGAACATCGCGCCGTGCACGAGATCACGAGCGGAGTCGGCCGTCACGCCGCCGTAGCTCATCACCTCGTCCGCACCGGCATCGTACGCGACGACGCGATCGAACACGCTCGGTGCCGGCGAGGTGTCGAGGTGAAGGAGGAGACGTTTCATAGGGACTGGGACTGGGGACTCGGCCGACTGCGGGAACCGGGAACGGGGAACCGGGAACAGTGACTCCTATCGGAGCTACAGTTCCCTGTTCCCTGTTCCCAGTTCCCCGCTATTCCCGATTCCCTATTCCCGATTCCCGACTTACATGTTGGCTCCTGCCATCTGCTTCGACCCGTGCTTCGCCTCGGCGTTGCTGGCGAACGGGTGCTTGGCGGTGCGGGCGCGGGCGATCACGTCGTCGACCTTGGGCTCGCCGGCCAGCGCACGCTGGATCGACTCACGCACGGCCTGGTAGTTGTAGTCGTAGATCTTCTGGTCGTCGGCCGCGTCCCAGTGGATGAACACACCCACCATGATGCAGTAGTCGTCGACCTTGTTC
>Ga0207675_100000935_pt1 | contig 29206 bp, 28 predicted proteins | sample KBSSwiS42_FD_184305 | JGI IMG/M metagenome (GOLD analysis project Ga0207675, IMG submission 184305) | Switchgrass rhizosphere microbial communities from Kellogg Biological Station, Michigan, USA - KBS Switchgrass S4-2 (SPAdes) (version 2) | ecosystem: Host-associated > Plants > Roots >...
CTTGCGTACCACTTCAGCGCAACGAGGCCGAGGTATGAGCCGAGGTTCGAAGGACCGCAAATGACCGGCGCCGCGCTCACGCCCGCCGTCGCCGCGCTGTGGCTGTTCGGCACGTTCTTCCTGCTGATGATCCTGCGCGTGCCGGTCGCGTTCGCACTGGGCCTCGCGTGCATGCCTGTGCTGTTCATCGAGCCGCGCCTGTCCCCGATGGTCGTCTTCAACACGACGTTCAAGGCCTACAACTCGTTCATCCTGCTCGCGGTGCCGTTCTTCCTGCTGACGGCGAACCTGATGAACGTGGGCGGCATCACCGACCGGCTGGTGACGCTGTCGCGAACGATGGTCGGCAATTTCCCCGGCGCGCTCGCACAGATCAACGTGCTGCTGTCGGTGTTCTTCGCCGGCATTTCCGGCTCGTCGACGGCCGACGCGGCGAGCCAGGGCAAGATCTTCATCGAGGCGCAGGTCAAGGAGGGCTACGACCTGTCGTTCTCGATCGCGATCACGGCCGTGTCGGCAGTGCTGGCGGTGATCATTCCGCCGTCGATCCTGATGGTCGTCTGGGGTGGCGTGCTGCAGGTGTCGATCGGTGCGCTGTATCTCGCGGGCGTCATCCCGGGGCTGCTGATCGGCCTCGCGCAGATGGCAACCGTCCATGCGTACGCGAAGATCCGCCACTATCCGACGTATCCGCGGGCGACACTCGACCAGTTCTTCCGCGCCGCCGCGATCTCGATTCCTGCGCTGATGACGCCTTTCATCATCGTCGGCGGCATCCTGCTCGGGTGGTTCACCGCGACGGAGTCCGCGGCTGCCGCCGTCATCTACGCGGCCGTGCTGTCGCTCGGCTTCTACCGCGAGATGAGCAAGCACCAGCTGTGGCAGGCGTTGCTCGACACCGGGAAGCTGTCGGCGATCGCACTGTTCTGCGTGGGCACGGCATCGATCTTCGGCTGGCTGCTCGCGTACTTCCAGATCCCCAAGGCGCTGCTCGAGAACGTCACGTCGTGGGGACTCGGCATCATCGGCGTCGGTTTCTTCATCGCGTTCGTGTTCCTCGTCGTCGGCTGCTTCCTCGACGCGATTCCCGCGATCATCATCGTCGGCACGACGCTGCAGCCGCTGGCGGCGTCCGTCAACATGCACCCGGTGTCGTTCGCGATCATCGGCATCGTCGCGCTGGCATTCGGGCTCGTCACGCCGCCGTACGGCCTTTGCCTGATGATCTCGTGCGCGATCGCGAAAGTGCGCTTGCGCTACGCGCTGAAGGATACGATGATCATGCTGGTACCGATGCTGCTGGTTCTCGCGGCGTTGATCGTCTGGCCGGAGATCCCGCTCGTGCTGCCGCGGCTGATTTCACCGGAGTTCCTGAAGTAGGTATCGTTCTGACGTAGATATCGTCATGCTCGACCTGCATCCGCTGTCGCCGGGCTTCGGCGCCGAGGCCTTCGGCGTCGACCTCGCGAATTCGCTGACCGACGCGGCATTCGCCGACATCGAGCGCGCGTTCTTCCGCTCGCAGGTGCTCGTCCTCCGCGCGCAGTCGCTGACGCCGGCGCAGTTCCTGACCTTCGCCCGCCGCTTCGGGCCGCCCGAGCCGCACGTCATCGACCAGTTTCATCATCCGGCCGACCCCAACATCCTGATCCTCTCCAACCGCGTCCAGAATGGAAAGCCGGTCGGGCTCGCGGATGCCGGCACGTACTTTCACACCGACTATTCCTATCTCGACATTCCCGCGCGGGCGACGACGCTGTATTCGATCGAGGTGCCCGCGCGTGGCGGCAACACGCTGTTCGCGAACCAGTACGCCGCGTACGACGATCTTTCCGACGCAATGAAGCGCCGCATCGACCCGCTTCTGGGCATCCATCACTACGGCAACCGCAACAACCAGGACGAGTCGACGCGCACCGTTGCGTCGGTGCTGACCGACGAGCAGAAGGCGAAGATGCCGCTGATCACGCATCCGCTCGCCCGCGCGCATCCGGTGACCGGACGCAAGGCGCTCTACGCGGTCTCGGGCAGCTCGTTCGGCATCGTCGGCATGCCCGACGACGAAGCGCGCGCGCTGCTCGACGAGCTCGCAGCGCATGCGACACAGCCGAAATACCAGCTCAGCCTGGCCTATGGCGTCGGCGACGTCGTCATCTGGGACAACGCGTCGCTGCTGCATTCGGCAACGCTCGTCGACCCCGCGCATCCACGGACGCTGTGGCGGATCACGCTGAAGGAACCGACGCCATCGGGTCATGCGCCCCGCGTGATCGCGCCCACGTTTGTCAACGCCGCGATGTAGCGATCACGCCGGGCTTCCCGTTCAACGAGTCAGTTGCAAGGATTCGCGAGCGGCTCGCCGCAATCGATGTGACGACGGTTGCGGCCATCGTGCGGCGTGGGCAGGTACGGGAATACCGTGTAGATGCCGTTCGCGGTGACGTTGGACCCCTCGGCGCCGATGTTGAAGTTCACGCCGTCGCCCAGCGCGAGATTGCCTTCCGGCGTGCCGATCAGCTTGCCCGCGACGACGCGCAGCGCGATGTCGGTTACGTCGTCGTTCGGACGGCGGCCATTCGGCCAGCCCGCCGGGTCACCCGCCAGCACCGATAGCCGTCGCTGACTTGCCGGCGGCGTGGGCGGCACGCTCAGGTTGAGTCGAAGCAATTCGGCGCAATCGTTGCCTCCGCAAGTTCCCGATTGCGGCTGCGTCGGGTACTTCAGCAGCACATTGACGAGGTCGGTCCGGTTCGTCGTCGGAATAGCCGTGCCGAAACGTAGATTGATCGCCGTTGCGAGCCGCGAATTCAGATAGAAATCGACGAACTGCGTTTCGGCGTCGGGATCCGTCGTGTTCCAGCGGTCCTTCGAACCCGTGCCGATGATCACCTCGTTGACGAGCGGGTTGGCCATCCGCGACACCTGCACCTGCGGCCCCGATTCGACCGGGTCGTTGGACTGCGCGTCGCGCAGCACGCGCACCTTGTGACGCGACGTCGACGCATAGGCGCCGATGAAGCCGTTCGGATTGGCCGTCACCGAGCTGATCGGCACTTCGATCGCGATCGTGTTGACGTTGAATCCGGACAGCATGTCGGTGCCGAACGCATTGTGGTTGTCGTCCGCGTCTTCCAGAGCGGTGAGCACCGGCGGCGTGCGACGCAGGTTCAGCGTGTCGAACGTGGCGCCGAGGTCGATGTAGAACGTCTCGTCACGCTGTCCGGCGAACACCTTGCCGCCGTTGGCCAGCGTGTAGATGCCCTGCGCGGCGAGCGCCTCGTAGTTCGGCATCGTCAGCGGACCGATGTTGGAGGGCACGGCGAACATGGGCTTCGTGCCGAGATCGATCCGCGTGTTGCCCCTGACCTGCGTCACCGTGTATTGCTGGCGCAGGATCAGGCCCTCCGACCCGGTGCCGTCGAGCGCGGTGATTGGCGGCAACGCTACGTACGACAGCGGCAGCCGGAGACCGGTCAACGGTCCGCGCAACTCGGTCTTGAAGCGGACTTCGTAGGTCAGGTCGTCCGCGCCGTCGGCATTGGTATCCACGTTGATCCGGTAGAGCACGTCGTCGCCGAAATTGAAGTAGTTCGGCCCCGCACTCGGCTCCTCCGCCGGAATGACGTTCATGATGAAGACGACGTTGGCCGGATTTGTCCAGCTCCTGAACATGTAGAAGTCGGTGTTGTCGGCCGTCGGATCGTTGGCGATGAGCGGCGCTTCACGATGACTGGCGGCGAACGCGCCGGCGGAGGCGAGTGCGGCACCGCAGAAAGCGGCGGCGCCGATGATGCGTGCAATGCGTTTCATGCAATTCTCCGTTACGAGGTTAAAGACCGGCAGCCAGCGCGCCCCACAGCGGCACGTCGAACGCGCGCTCGACGAGCCACACGGAGGCGATCGCGGCGATCGCCACCGATCCGCCCGCGAACAACATTCGCCGATACGCCCACGTCGAGCGCAGCAGGAACGCGAGCGGCAGAAACACGACGACGATCGCGAGTTGCCCCGCTTCGACGCCGAGGTTGAAACCGAACAGCGACAGCGCCAGCGAGCCCGCCGGCAGGCCGAGGTCGTGCAACGCACCGGCAAAGCCGAATCCGTGCAGCAAGCCGAAGCCGAACGCCGCGATCCAGCGTCCGTTCGCGACCATCGGATGGAGGTTGTTCAGTGCCGCGAGCACCACCGACAGCGCGATGCCGGACTCGACGAGGCGCGACGGCAGCACGACGATGGACAGCGCCGCGAGCGTCAGCGTGATCGAATGGGCGACGGTGAACGCAGTGACCACTTTCGCCACTTCGACGAACGCTGCGCGGAAGGAGTTGCCCGTGCGCCAGCGCCCGCCGTCGCGAACGAGCACCGCCGGCAGCAACAGCGACAGCAGGAACAGGATGTGGTCGAAGCCGGTCCAGATGTGCCAGACGCCTTCGTTCAGGTACGTCGAGAACTGTGCCCACGGCCCCGACGTATCGCCGCCGACGATCCTCTGCGGCGAGTCCGCGCTGAACACGACACTGCGGCTCTGACCACTCTCGACCAGGTTCAGCAATCCGCGGTGCTGCGGGTCGAGGCCTTCGAACAGCCGGTAGTCGATCGCGAGCGTAGGACCCGCCACCGGGCATTGACCTGAAAAGGCCATCACCGCGTACGTGCCGTCGGTATGCGTGTCGATCGAATGCGCCGTCGCCGACAGCGCGCATCGCTCGCCGCCCGACGACACTGCGAGCCGCTGCAACGCATACGCCGCGATGTCGGCATGCCGCGCGCGCACCTCGCCCCACGTGATGTCGCCGTCCCCGTTCGCGTCGAGACCGATCGCGTTGTCGAGGTCGCGGAGCGCGATGTCCCACTGGCCGCGTAGCGACGCTCCGTTGCGCTCGATCGTCAGATAGGCGTCGCTGGCCTTGTGCGCGAACGCCGGGCACGCGACGAGCGCGACGACGAGCAGCAGAACATTGCGGATCACTTGCGCACCATTCCGACGGAGGCGACCGCGACGTTTTCCATCCGCGTCGACGTGATCCACTGCGCGGCAATTTCCAGCGCAGCGGCGTCGCCGGCCGCACGCGCCGCGTCGACGAGAATGCGCAGGTCGGCCGGTTCGCGCTGGACGTTCCAGTTCGCGCGCGCAAGTGCGAGCGCGGCGGGCGCAGCCTTCTCGATGTCGAGACGAAAGCGCGCCTCTTCGCGCCGGTGCAGGCTGTCGCCGCGGCGCTGTGCGGCCTCGAAGCGGGCCGCGAGATCGGCGCGATGCGCGACGAATGCGTCCCGTGCCGCAGGAACACGTTGTTCCGCGAGGGCCAGGCGCAGCAGCAGCGAATCGTTGCTGGCGTCGTTCGCCAGCAACGGCAATACCGCCTCCGGTCGATTGCGCTCGAGCAGGAAATCTGCGTATGCGCCCTTCAGGTAGGCGTCGCGCGGATCGAGCGCCAGTGCGTCGTGGAAGTGCCGCTCCGCGGCGCTGAAGTCGCCGCGGCGCTCGGCGATTTCCGCTGCCAATGTAAGCGCCCACTCGCGCAAGTCGGAGCTGCCGCGCTGCGTGGAAAGCTCGTCGTTCAGGCTCGTGTACGCGTAAGCCGCAGCACCGGAAAGGCTCGCCGGCACCGCGTCGCAACCCAGGAAAACGATCGGCGCTACGCGGCCGTTCAGTTCGCCGCAGTCGCGGCGTGCATCGGCGTAGCGGCCCTGGACGCCGAGGACCGTTGCGCGTGTCAGCCGCGCCTGCGCTGCGGCCGGCTGCGCGGCCAGCAGACGGTCGAGATCTTTCAGCGATCCGTCGAAGTCGTGCTGGCTCTGCTTCAGCGTCGCGCGGAGCAGCAGCGCGGCCGGCGGCACCGTGTCGGCCGTCCACCACGGCGCTAGCGCCGCCTGTGCCTGGCCGAGAAAGCGCGGATCGCCGAGCTGGCGCGCCGCCTCGAGCGCCTTGCGGGCAACGGGAATCGCGATGTCGATATCCGCCGGTCGCGCGGCCAGCGCCCTGCGCATCCGTTTGAGTTGCGCGAGTGCAGGGTCGCCCTTCTCCGGCAGCCGTTCGAGCACGACATTGTCGGACTGGGGGACGTACGGCGCTGCCGTCGCACCGGCCGCCAGTGTTGCCAACGCGGCCACGCACATCGAAGTTCGCCAACCGGTCATTCGTGCCTCCTTCAACGTCGTTTACGCACGAACGGCGAAATTGGATGCGGTGGCCGCGTCGTTTTCTCAGCGGCCGGCCTGCCGCGCCTTGATCGCGTTGTCGTCGTTGGGCGAGCCCTTCAACGGTGCGCGCAGGTACGGATACTCGTTGGCGAAGAACGCCGAGGTGATATAGGCGCCGTCGGTGTAGTGCAGCGCACCGGCCGGAGCATCCGCCGGCTTGCAGCCGCCTAGGTTCAGCGTGCACAGCACGCCCATCGCGACGCGAAGCTCGATGTCGACGACGTCGTCGCCCGGCCGGCGACCGTTCGGAAAGCCGGCGTTGTCGCCGCCGAGCACACCGAGCCGGTTTTGCATGGCGCCCGGGGTAGGTGCAATCGCCGTGTTGAGCCGCAGCATTTCGGATGGCGTCACGTTTGCCGGCTTGTTGACACCGTCGATGCCGGTAAGGAACGCGGCGATGAGATCGGTCCGCGGGAAGTTCGTCGGCGCCCTGACGCCTGCGGCGCCGAACAGCGCCTCGACGAGGGTGGGCAGCGTCGGGTTCGTCACGTAGTCGATGAACTGGCCGTCGTCCTTCGGCTCGCTGGAATTGAACTTGTTCTTGTCCTTGAGCCCGATGACGATCTCGTTGACGAGCGGCATGCCAAGGCGCGAGACCTGGACGTAGTCGCCGTTCTGCGACGTCGGGTCGAGGCCCGAGCCCGGTGCCTTCGACGCAACGCGCGTCATCGGGACGCTGGCAGTGGTCCACCCGCCGATGATCGAACCCTTGCCCTGTGTCAGGCACGCGATCGGCGCTTCGAGGATGATCGACGTGACGTTCGCGTCGGCCAGCGAATCGGTCGTCGCGAATTCTGCGAGCGGATTGAGCTCCGTCGCGGGGTACTTGATGTTGATCAGGTCGAACGTCTCGCCGAGGTTGACGACGAACGGATCCTTGCGCTGGCCGACGAACACGCGGCCGGTGCCGTCGCAGCCGGGAATGCTGATCGTTGCGATGTGCTTGTTCGCGTACGCGACGTAGTTCGAAATCGTCTTCGTGCCGATGTAGTCGACCGGCTTGTCGAACACCGTCGCACCGTTGCCGGCATTCGAGACGGACTGCTTGTTGTTGCCGTTCCCCGGACCGCGGCTGACGTCGACGGTGAAGGTTTCGTGGACGTTCAGCGCGGGCGAATTCGGGACGCTGACGTCGGCGGAGCCGTTCTGCGTCAGCGGAATCGACACCATCTTGCCGCCGACGGGAATCTGGTTGTCGGCAAGCGTGTTCTGAAACTTGAACGTGAACGTAAGATTGGCGGCGGCGCCGCCGTCGTTGCTGATATTGATCTGGTAGAGCGCGTTGGGGTCGAGCTTGAAATAGTTCGGCCCGCCGTACGGATCCTGCAGCGGCAGGTAGTTGGCGACGATCGTCACATACCCGTCTCGTCCGGGCTCGTAGCTGCGGAACATGTAGAAGTCGGTCGCGTCGACCTGCGGTTGCGACGCGATGAACGGCGCCTCGCGGTGGCTCGATGCAGCCGTGGGCGCGGCCCAGCATGCGGCGGCGGCGACGATCGCGGGCAAAACGGCCTTGCGGAATGCGGGGTTGCGGCTGACACGGGACATGACGGGCTCCTGGGGACAGTGAACGTGTAACGGGGCGGAACCACGACCCAGCGCCGCACGACCGGGGTGCCCGGTCGCCGGCGGTTCCGATCGCATCCGCACATCTCTCCTTACGGGCGATCGGCGGATTTGGATTCACGCTCAGCGCCGCTTAAGGTTCCGCCCGTAGAATCAACCGGTTCCCTCCAGGGGCAGCCATGCGCATCCTGCTTGTCGAAGACGACCCGATGATCGGCAAGACACTGCAGCAGGCGCTGCAGCAGGACGGTTACGCCGTCGACTGGGTGACCGACGGCGAGTCCGGCCGCACTGCGATCACGACGTCGCAGGACGCGTACGTGCTGGTCCTGCTCGACCTTGGCTTGCCACGCAAGGGCGGCCTCGCGCTGCTGCGGGAACTGCGCCGCGAGGGCAACCGCGTTCGCGTGCTGGTCGTCACCGCGCGCGACGCGGTGGCAGATCGCGTCGAAGGGCTCGACGCCGGCGCCGATGACTACCTGACCAAACCGTTCAGCCTCGACGAGCTCACGGCGCGGATTCGCGCGCTGCTGCGGCGCGACGTGACGCGCGAGGACAACGTGCTGCGCCACGGCGACCTCGCGCTCGACACGGCGACGCATGCCGTCACCAAAGGTGGCAAGGTCGTCGACGTGTCGGCGCGGGAATTCGCGTTGCTGGCGGCGCTGCTGGAGCGGCCGGGTGCCGCGCTGTCCAAGACTCAACTCGAAGAGCGCATCTACCGCTGGGGCGACGAAGTCGAGAGCAACGCGGTCGAAGTGCACATCCACAACCTGCGCAAGAAGCTCGGCAGCGAGGCGATCCGCACGCTGCGCGGCGTGGGCTACGCCCTTGCCTGAAATGACGGCCCCCACGCTTGCGGCTGCCGCCGCTGCGCGGCCCCCCGGGCGGAAGCCGTTCGCGCCTTGGGGCAGCCCGGCCGCGCTCACGCTGCGTCTTCGATGAACTCGATTCGCCGCACGCTGCTCGCCTGGCTCCTGGCCGGCCTCGCCGCGATCGCGCTGGCCGCGAGCGGAGCCACTTACCTCGCCGCGCGCCGCGAAGTCGGCGAATTGCTCGACCTGCAATTGAAGCAACTCGCGTATTCGACGCGCATAGACGACCTCTTGCGCGGACGGCGTCCGGGGCTCGAGCCGCGGGCAGCACCGTCCGGCGCGGGCATCACCGAGCTCGTTACGCAGATCTGGGATCGCGACGGCGTGCTGGTTTACTGGACTCAGCCCGGCATGGGCCTGCCGGTGCCTGCGACCGAAGGCTATTCGACGGCGAACCACGACGGCCGCCGGTGGCGCGTCTACACGCTGGTGCAGGGCACGCATGCGCTGCAGGTCGCACAAGCCGAGAACGAGCGCGAAGCGATCGCAACGCAGACGGCGCTGCGCACGCTCGTGCCGTTCATCGCGCTGCTGCCGCTGTTCGGCGCGCTGATCTGGATCGGCGTCGGCCGCGGCCTGGCCCCGCTCGACGCGATCTCGCGCGCGGTGGCCAAGCGCCGCGCCGACGCGATGGCACCGATTGCCGAGCGCGGCGTGCCCGAGGAATTGCAACCGCTCGTCGTCAGTCTCAACGGCCTGCTGGCGCGGCTGTCCGAAGCGCTGGCCGCGCAGCGCCGGTTCACCGCCGACGCGGCGCACGAGCTGCGCACGCCGCTCGCAGCGCTCAAGCTGCAGCTCGATCTCGCGCGCCGCGGTGGAACGTCGGACGGCGCAGGTGCGCTCGACGACCTCGATGCCGGCGTGGCGCGCGCGTCGCACGTCGTCGAGCAGTTGCTGACGCTCGCACGCGTGGAACCCGAAGCGCTCGCACAGAAGCGCAGCGACTGCGATCTATTGGCACTCGCGCGCGATGCGATCGTCGCGCGCGCGGCGCTCGCCGCCGACAAGGCGATCGACCTCGGATTGCTGCGTGCCGTGCCCGCGACGGTCAGCGGCGATCCGGCCAGCCTCGCGATCCTGCTGTCGAACCTGATCGACAATGCGCTGCGCTACACACCGCGCGGCGGCCGCATCGACGTGGCGGTCGATCGCGACGACACCGGTGCGACGCTGACCGTCACCGACAACGGTCCGGGCATTCCGGCCGAGGACCGTGCGCGCGTGTTCGACCGGTTCTTCCGGGGCGACGACCAGCACGAGCAAGGCAGCGGGCTGGGTCTGTCGATCGTGAAGCGCATCGCGGATGCGCACCACGCGGCCATCGCGCTCGACGATGCAGAAGGCGGCGGGCTCGCCGTCCGCGTGCATTTTCCTGCGGTGCCGGCCGCTTCTTAAGGTGTCGTTAAGGGGGCATCCCTATATTGCAACGTGCCGGCCCGACTTTCGAGTGGCCCCGAGGTTCTTTCCAGGAGAGCACGCATGCAACCGACCCTTCGTATGAAACAGATCACCGTGGCCCTCGCTGCCGCAGGCTTCGGCCTCGCCGTCGGTGCCGGGTACAACCGCCTCGACACGCCGGCCGTCGCGCTCGCGAATGCCGCGTCGCCGACGGCCATCACCGCACCCGCCCTTGCGCCGACTGCTGCTGCGCGCCTGCCCGACTTCACGGCGCTCGTCGATCGCGCAGGCGCCGCCGTCGTCAACATCAGCACCGTGGGCAAGAGCAGCCCCGCGGCGCTCGATCCGGACGACGAAGACAATCCGCTCAACGAGTTCTTCAAGCGCTTCGGCGGCCCTAACGGTCCCAACATGCAGCCGCGTGCCGTACCGTCGCGAGGTGTGGGCTCCGGCTTCATCGTGAGTCCCGACGGCTACATCGTCACCAATGCGCACGTCGTCGACGGCGCCAACGAAGTGACGGTACGACTGACCGATCGTCGCGAGTTCACGGCCAAGGTCGTCGGCACGGACAAGCGTACCGACATCGCGTTGATCAAGATCGACGCCAAGGGCAACCTGCCGGCACTCGACCTGTCGAATCCGCCCGCGCCGCGCCAGGGCGAATGGGTCGTCGCGATCGGCTCGCCGTTCGGCTTCGAGAACAGTATCTCGGCCGGTATCGTCAGCGGCGTGCATCGCGCATTGCCGGGCGGCCAGATGACGCCGTTCATCCAGACCGACGTCGCGGTAAACCCCGGCAATTCGGGTGGACCGCTGCTGAATGCGGCGGGCCAGGTGGTCGGCGTGAATTCGCAGATCTACAGCCGCTCGGGCGGCTACATGGGGCTCTCGTTCGCGATTCCGGCTGACGTCGCGGCCAACGTCGCGCAGCAGCTCAAGGCGCACGGCAAGGTGACGCACGGCCGCCTCGGCATCGGTATCCAGGGGCTCAACAAGGCGCTGGCAGACAGCTTCAACCTGCCGGATTCCGACGGCGCGCTCGTGGGCTCGGTCGAGAAAGACAGCCCGGCCGAAAAGGCGGGGTTCAAGACGGGTGACGTGATCCGCAAGCTCGACAACGTGGCCATCACCGACAGCACCGACGTCACGAGCCGTATCGGCAACATGGCGCCGGGGACGAAGGTCAGCATCGAAGTGTGGCGCGAAGGCAAGCCGACGACACTGACGGCGACGATCGGATCGTTCGACGACACCGAAAAGGTCGCCAGTGCCGGCAAGGCGGTGCAGGGCGGCGGCAAGCTCGGCGTCGCCGTGCGGCCGCTGACGCAGGACGAGAAATCCGAGATCGGTCACGACGGCCTCGTCGTCGAGAACGCGACCGGTCCCGCGGCGCGTGCCGGCATCCAGGCGGGCGACGTGATCGTCAGCGTCGGTTCGGCCAAGGTCGTGTCGGTCGACGAGCTGAAGCGCCAGGTGGACAAGGCAGGCGGCAACGTGGCGCTGCTGATCGAGCGCAACGGCCAGAAGCTGTTCGTGCCGGTGCGCATCGGCTGACGTCGCCAAGCGACAGGCGTCACCTCGAAGGGCCGCGCATTGTCGCGGCTCTTTTTTTTGGCTGTCTGTCCTACAACGAAATGATCCGTCGACCGGCAGTCGGCGGATCGCGCCCGCGCGAAGCTGCGCACCATGCATACCAAATCACTGATGCGGCTTGCGGCGCTGACGTCGAAGGACTTCCTCGCGACGCCTTCACGGAGACAACCGCGACGCTACGTGCGACCGGCTTCTACCGTGTTGCCGCTGCGCGAACGCCGCAAGACTCGACGCCTGCCGTAAAGGGCGAAGGCAATGGTGCGGTGCGGCGTCAATGCCGCAGCGCGTCAATGCCCGCCGAAATCCCGGCAAGCGTCAACGGGAACATGCGCGGACCGAGCAGCTGCAGGATCATCTGCGTGGTTCGCGTGTACTCCCAGGTCCGGACCGGTTCCGGATTCCACCACACGACGCGCCGGTAATGCTCGAACAGCCGCTTGAGCCACGCAATCCCCGGCTCGAGATTGCGGTATTCGGCGCTGCCGTCGATGGCGGTCAGCTCGTAGGGATTCATCGCCGCGTCGCCGACGAAGATCACATTCCATTCCGGACCGTAGGTGCGCAACAGTTCGAGCGTGCTGAAGCGCTCGTTGCGCCGGCGAGCGTTGTCGCGCCACACGTGATCGTAGATGCAATTGTGAAAGTAGAAGTGCTCGAGGTGACGAAACTCCGATTTCGCCGCTGAAAACAGCTCCTCGCACACTTCGACGTGCGGATCCATCGACCCGCCGACGTCGAGAAACAGCAGCACGTTGACGCGGTTGCGGCGCTCGGGCTGGAGCCGCAGATCGAGCCAACCGGCGTTGCGCGCCGTCCCGCTGATGGTCCCTTCCAGATCCAGCTCGTCGGGCACGCCTTCGCGCGCAAAGCGGCGCAACCGCCGCAGCGCAATCTTGATGTTGCGCGTATTGAGCTCGACGTCGCCGTCGAGATTGCGAAAACTGCGTTCGTCCCAGACTTTCACAGCGCTGCGCGAGCCACCGTCGGCGCCCACGCGGATGCCTTCAGGGTTGAAGCCGTAGGCGCCGAACGGGCTCGTCCCGCCCGTGCCGATCCACTTCCTGCCGCCCTGGTGACGCTCACGCTGCTCGGCGAGCCGCTGCCGGAAGCGTTCGAGCAGCGCGTCGAGGCCGCCCAACGCCTCCGCCGCGCGGCGGTCTTCGTCGGACAGGTGCGCGTCGAGCTCGCGCCGCAGCCATTCGTCGGGGATGTCGCCGCTCGCGTCGAAGATCGCATCGACGCCCTTGAAGTAACTGGCGAACGCGAGGTCGAAGCGGTCGAAGTGCTGCTCGTCCTTCACGAGGCACGCGCGGGCGAGCACGTAGAAATCGTCGAGCGATCCCGTCACGACGCGCTGCTCCAGCGCTTCGAGCAGCGTCAGGAACTCGCGCGTCGATACAGGAAGCCGAAACGACTTCAGATGCAGGAAGAAACCGACGAGCATCGCGCGCAGTAGGTCCGGTCACCCGTCCGACGGGTTCGCTTCCTCGCGCTTGACGATCCACCGCGACAGAAGCGCGCAGGCGACCGAGACCATGCCGAGAAACAGCCAGAAGTAGGCAAAGCCGCGGCTGTCGGCGCGCTGCGTCTCGTCGGTGAGCGACGCGAGACTGGAGAAGCCGTCGAACGCGATGAAGAGGCAGAGGACCGCGAACGCCAGCGAAAACCACATGCCGAATTGCGCCGATATTTTCATGGGCTCCCCGTATCGCCGCAAGTTGCGGCGCGCCTGCGGTCGAGCAGGAACTTGAGATGCGATCTGACCGCGGGCCATTCGCCGTCGATGATGCTGTACACGACGGTGTCGCGCCGGCTTCCGTCCGGCAGCAGCTGGTGGTTGCGCAGCACGCCATCCAGCTTCGCGCCCAGCCGCTCGATCGCGCTGCGCGACGCTTGATTGAACCAGTGCGTGCGGAATTCGACGGCGATACAGCCGAGCGTCTCGAACGCGTGCGTCAGCAGCAACAGCTTGCATTCGGTGTTGATCGCCGTCCGCTGCGCGCGGCGCGCGTACCACGTGTGGCCGATCTCGAGCCGCCGGTTGACCGCATCGACGTTGAAATAGCGCGTGCTGCCGACGATGTCGCCGCTCGCCGCGTCGCGGACGGCGAACGGCATCGCGCCCAGCCGCTCGCGCATGTCGAGCGCCCGTTCGAGCCACACGGACGTCGTCTCCGGCGACGGAACCGACGTGTACCAGAGTCGCCAAAGTGCGCCATCCGCAGCCGCCGCGCGAATCGGTTCGCCATGCTCCGGCGCCAGCGGCTCGAGCGACGCATGAGCACCCCGCAGCGTGACGGGTTCGATGAACCGGGACTCCATGTCAGCCCTGCCGGCCCGCGCGCGACATGAACACGACGCGCTCGAACAGGTGCACGTCCTGCTCGTTTTTCAGCAGCGCGCCGTGCAGCGGCGGTATGAACGCCTTGCGGTCGGTGCTGCGCAACGCCTCGGGCGGGATGTCTTCGGCCAGCAGCAATTTCAGCCAGTCGAGAAACTCGGACGTCGACGGTTTCTTCTTCAGGCCCGGCACGTCGCGCAGCGCGAAGAACACTTCCAGCGCCTCCTGCAACAGCGCGCGCTTGAGACCCGGATAGTGAACGTCGACGATCGCCGTCATCGTTTCACGGTCGGGGAAGCGGATGTAGTGGAAGAAGCAGCGCCGCAGGAATGCATCCGGCAGCTCCTTTTCGTTGTTCGACGTGATGACGACGAGCGGCCGATGCCGCGCCACGACGGTCTCTCGCGTCTCGTAGACGTGGAATTCCATCCGGTCGAGCTCGCGAAGCAGGTCATTGGGAAATTCGATATCGGCCTTGTCGATCTCGTCGATCAGCACGACCGCCGGCGTCTCGCTGACGAACGCGTCCCACAGCACGCCCGGCTTGATGTAGTTCGCGATGTCGCCGACGCGGCCGTCACCGAGCTGCGAATCGCGCAGCCGCGACACGGCGTCGTATTCGTACAGGCCCTGCTGCGCCTTCGTCGTCGACTTGACATGCCATTGGTGCAGCGGCCGGCCGAGCGCGCGGGCGATCTCGTCGGCGAGCAGCGTCTTGCCGGTGCCGGGCTCGCCCTTGACCAGCAGCGGGCGAGTGAGCGTGAGCGCCGCGTTGACGGCGAGCTTCAGGTCCGGCGTTGCTACGTAAGTGGAAGATCCTTCGAAGCGCATGGGATTCCCGAGAGCGACTTGGCGCACGTCCTGCCGATGTTATCCGAACCGCTGCGCCAGCGCCTGCAATGCCCATAGCGTGACCATGCCGCACCCGAGCGTCTTCACCTGGCTGTGCGTCGCGAACGCGACGCAGCCTGCGACCAGTGCAGCCACGATTTTCGGCAGCGCGGGGCCCACTGCGCCGGCGGGCAGCGTGACGACCATCGGCACGATAAGCGCCGTCAGCATCGCCGCGGGCACGTAGCGGAAGGCGCGCCCGAGCAATGGAGGCACCTGGCGGCGGGCGAAGAGCGCGATGAACGAAAGGCGCGACAGGTAGTTGAGCGCACCCACGATCAGGATCACCGCCCACAGTTTCAGCGTGGCATCCATCGTTCCCGCGCGAAGTCCGCCAGCGTTCCGGCGACGATGCCGGTGAGACCGGCGACGATCAGGTTGAGCTTCATCGGCAGGCCCGCGAACGCGATCACCGCGAACGCGGACACGAGCGCCGCCGTGATCGTCGGATACGAGCGGAAGTGCGGCGCGACGAGCGCAATGAAGCACAGCGGCACGGCGAACTCGAGCGACCACGCCGCGGGAATGAGGTTGCCGACGAAATAGCCGGCGAGGTTCGTCAGTTGCCACGACGACCAAAGCGCGAATCCGCCGCCGAGAAAGAACAGGCCGCCTGCCCGCGGGTCCCCACCGGCGTCGAAGCGGCGTACCGACGCCGCGAACGCCTGGTCGGTCAGCAGGAACGCCAGGCCCTTTTGCCAGCGCGGCGGCAACGGGCGCAGGTAGGGCGCCATCGCGGCGCTGTAGATCAGAAAGCGCAGTCCCGCCACGAAGCATGTCAGCACGATGACGGCGAGCGGCGAGCCGGCCGCCAGCAACTGCACGGCGAGAATCTGCGCTGCACCGGAGAATACGATCGCCGACAGTCCGAGTGCACCGAGCGCCGACGCGCCCGCTGCGGCTGCGCCGACGCCGCATACGAGGCCGAACGGCACCGTGCCGATGCACACCGGCAGCATGGCCGTGAAACCCGCGCGGAAGTCGCGATCGGAAGCGAACCGACGCATCGCGTGGTCGTGCGTCCGCTTGCGCTATTTGGGCGGCGGTGCGGGGAAGGTCACGTAAGGAGGACGGGGCTCCTGGCTCGGCGGCACGAACGCAGGCGCAGGCTCGCCGGCGGGACCGAGTGAGCGGATGTAACGGTGGATCGCACGCAAATCGCCATCGCTCATCCGCTGCACGTTGAACCACGGCATCGGCGGGCGCGTCTCCAGCGTTCTTGCCTTCGCGACCCAGTCTTTCTCGCTGATGTTCTGCATGTAGAGCCGCAAATTGACCGCATACGTCGTGCCCCACGGTCCGCGCCAACCGAGCGAATCGCCGGTGAGCCATTGCTTCTCGTCGACTTTGCCGCCACCGAGCCCGTAATTGGGCGTATGGCAGTCGTTGCACCCGGCGATCGTGACCACGTAGCGGCCGCGATCGCGAACGGCGTCCCCTGATTTCCCAGCGTCTGCAGCAACCGCAGCCGTGGCACTCATCAACCCGAATATCGCAAGCGACGCTTGTATCCAGCAAAGGTGCATGTACCCTCCGATAACGAAGATTGAGCGCTCCCGGACCCGAGGGTACGACAACACGTCGTAATATTAAACTGACGCTGTGCACAGCATCGAACTGCGCATCGACGACGCCGTCTTGCGCGTAGCACCCGACCTCGGCGCCGCGATCACGTCGTACGAGTGGCGCGAACGCCCCGTGCTGCGCGCCGCAACGGATGCGGCGCCTGGCTCGCGCAGCGTGCGGATGACATCGTGCTACCCACTCGTTCCCTATTCGAACCGGATCCGCGATGCGCGACTGCGCTTCCGCGGCAGGGATTACGCGCTTGCGCGCAACTTCGGTTCGCATCCGCACGCAATCCATGGGCTGGGCTGGCAGCGCGCGTGGTCGGTCGCCGCCGTGCAACGACATCGCGTGCAACTGACACTCGACCACGCTGCCGATGACGACGACAAGGTGAATTGGCCATGGCCGTTTCGCGCCACGCAGACGTTCGAGCTCGCCCGTGCGGTAACGCCGGCGGCAGTCGTCCTGTCGGTGACGCTGACGCTCGTCAACGCAGGCAAGGAGCCGTTTCCGTTCGGCCTCGGCTGGCATCCGTTCTTCGTCGCCGACGCCGCGACGACGGTTGCGTTCGGCGCCCACCAGATGTGGGAGAACGATGCGACACAACTGCCGCTGCGTCGCATCGACGTTCCGGCGGCGTTGCCGTTCGCGTCGGCGCGCCCGCTCGCAGGACTTGCGATCGATAACGTGTTCACCGGATGGCAGGGGCGCGCCGTCGTCACGAACGCCTCCACGGGCATACGCGCAACGCTTGCCGCTGACCGCGCATGCAGCAATCTCGTCGTCTATGCGCCGCCGCGAGCCGACTTCATCGCGCTCGAGCCGGTGACGCACGAAACCGACGCGTTCAACCGCAGCGCACTCGGGGCGACGCAAACCGGTTGCCGAACGCTGCCGCCGGGTTGCGCCTTTTCTTGTACGATGCGCGTTGCCGCGTCGGCGCTCGAATGATCGTTCCCAAAAGATCCCGCTCGATGACACAAGACAGTCCGTTTACCTGTGCGCTCGACGTGCGCGCGAGCCTCGGCGAGTGTCCGCTCTGGGCGGCCGACGAGCGCGTGCTGTACTGGATCGACATCAACGCGCCGACGCTGAACCGTTTCGATCCCGCGACGGGCGAGAATCGCGTGATGCCGATGCCCGCGTCGATCGGCAGTTTCGCGCTGCGCGAGCGGGGCGGCTTCCTCGTCGCGCTGCGTAACGGCATCTGGCTTGCCAGCACCAAGGGGCAACTCGAGCGCAGCGTCGCGGAACCGCCGTACGAGACGTCGCATCACCGGTTCAACGACGGCCGCTGCGATCCGCAGGGCCGCTTCGTCGTCGGGTCGATGAACGAGACTCGCGACGCCGACAGCGGCGCACTGTATCGGCTCGACGCCGATTTCACGCTGACGCGGCTCTTCGGCAACATGACGATCAGCAACGGTCTCGCGTTCAGCCCGGACGGCACCACGATGTACCACGCCGATACGCCTGCGCGAATCGTGCGTGCATACGACTACGATGGCGGCGCGGGGCTGCCTGCCAACGGCAGGACGTTCGTTCAGTGGCACGGGGAGACCGAGCGCCCCGACGGCGCCGCCGTCGACAGCGCGGGCGATTATTGGGTGGCGCACTACCGCGGCAGCAGGATCGTCCGCCTGTCGCCGCAGGGCAAGCTGGTCGCCGAATACCCGGTGCCGGCGGTGTGCCCGACGATGTGCGCATTCGGCGGCGACGATCTGCGCACGCTTTACGTAACGACGGCGCGCCAGATGCGCGAGGACGAGGAGCTCGCGCGCTTGCCGCAAAGCGGCAGCATTTTCTCGATGCGCGTCGACGTGCCCGGATTGCCCGAACCCCGCTTTCGCGGCTAGCGGAAAGACCGGACGACGATGCAGCTGGACCCTGCGAGTTACCTCCGCCTCGACGTTCCGCACAGTCTCGGCGCGACGGCCGCCGGCGCGTCGTTCGCGACATCGAGCGGCGACATCCTCGACATCGAATGCTTCGGCGAAGGGATCTTCCGGCTGCGCCTCGGACCGGATACGCGACCGGATTACGGCATCGTCGTTGCGAGGGCGAAGGATTGCACCGTCACGCAGCGTCTGCCCGGCGTGTGGACGTTCACGGCGGGCGACTCGGTGCTGGAGATCAGTGGTTCGCCGCTGCGGATCAAGCTGTCGTGGAAGGGCGGGGTGGTGCTCACGTCGATCACCGACGAGCACGCGCACGGCACCACGCGGCTGCCGACGTTCGGGCGCCTGCGGCAAGGAGGATTGTGGACGGCCGCGTTCGCGCTCGCATCGGGTGAACCGGTTTACGGGCTCGGCGAGAAGTTCGGGCCGCTCGACAAGCGCGGCCAGCTGATCCATTCGCGGGTCGAAGATGCGCTTGGCGTCAATACGGGCCTCGCCTACAAGAACACGCCATTCGCGTGGAGTCCGGGCACCGGCAAGGGCGCGTGGGGAACGTTCATCCACACGCCGGGCATGGTGACGCACGGCGTTGGCTATCCCGACTGGTCGCATCGCAGCTACGCGGTGATGGTCGAGGAGGAGGCGCTCGACCTGTTCCTGTTCGCGGGTGCTACACCCGCAGCGATCGTCGACGGCTACACGCACCTGACCGGCCGCCCTGCGCCCGTGCCGCGGTGGAGCCTCGGCCTGTGGGTATCGCGCGCCGCCTATCCGACGCCCGACGATGCGATCGCAATCGCCGCCAAGCTTCGTGCCCGCAAGATCCCGGCCGACGTGCTGTCGCTCGATGGACGCCTTGCATGGGATGCCGAAACGCGTTTCGATTTCAGCTGGGATCCGCAGCGGTTCGCCGATCCGGCCGGCACGCTGGCGAAGATCAAGGCGCACGACCTTCGCGTGTGCGTCTGGGAATACCCCTACGTGTCGGTAAACTCGCCGCTCTTCCAGGAGCTGGCGTCGCAGCAATACCTGCTGCTGACGCAGGACGGCGATCCGTACGTGTTCTCGTGGGACGCGCAGGCGGGTGCTACGTCCCATGGCTATGCGCAATCGTCGCCCGAGAGCGGAATCGTCGATTTCACGAATCCCGATGCCTACGCGTGGTGGCGCGACGCACATCAGCCGCTGTTCGAAGATGGCGTCGATGCGATCAACAGCGATTGCGGCGAGCAGGTGCCCGAGGATGCCGTCGCGTTCAACGGCGACAGCGGCGCGCGGCTGCACAATGTTTTCCCGCTCCTGTACAACCGCTGCGTCTTCGAGGCAACTACGCGATTTCAGGCGCCTTCCGACGGCCCGCCCGTCATCTGGAGCCGCTCCGCGTGGGCAGGAAGCCAGCGTTATCCAATCGGCTGGGGTGGCGATCCGCAGAGCGATTGGGAAGGTCTCGCAGCATCCATTCGCGGCGCCCTTTCGTGGGGGATGAGCGGCAATCCGTACCACAGCGCGGACGTCGGAGGTCACTACGGCTCGATGCAGCCGTCCGCGGAACTGTACGTGCGCTGGCTTCAGGCGGCCGTGTTCTCGTCGCATATGCGGCTGCACGGGATTGGCGACCGCGAGCCTTGGGTGTTCGGCGCCGAGGCGGAAGGGGTGGCGCGCAAGTGGCTCGCGATGCGCTACCGGCTGATTCCCTACATCGAACGGCTCGTCGAGCAGGCCGTCGCGACCGGCATGCCGGTCATGCGCGCGATGCCGCTCGCATTCCCCGACAGCCGGCTCGTCCGCGACTTCGAATTGCAGTTCATGTTCGGCGATGCGCTGCTCGTCGCGCCCATCGTGCGCGAAGGCGGCGACGTCGACATCGCGCTGCCGCCGGGCGCGTGGTACGACCTCAATTCCCGCGCGCGCTATCCTGGCTCGCAGGTGCTGCGGTACGCGGCGCGGCTCGACCAGTTCCCCGTGTTCGGACGCGAAGGCCACGCGCTGCCGCTTGGCCGCGTCGTGCAGCACACCGGTGAGATGAGCGTCGACAACCCGCTCGAACTGCTGTGGCTGTTCGGGCGACCGGCGCATGCGGTCGAAGGCTACCGCCAACTACGCATCGAAGAGAATCGCACGGGTGCCTGCAAGGTATATGCAGCGCTCAATGTCGATGTGCAGATTTTTGGCGACGCGTCGTCGGTCGACGTATTGCCGCTTTGACGGCGATGGGCGCGCACCCCAGCATCGCGATCACGGCCGGCGAGCCGGCCGGCATCGGCCCCGAGCTCATTGCGATGCTCGCCGCGCGACATGCGCAGCATCCCTTTCCGGCGCGTCTCGTCGTGCTGGGCGACAAGGCGCTGCTCGCCGAGCGCGCGCGACGCATCGACGCGCACGTGCTCTACGCCAACTACGATCCGCTCGCATTCGCGCCGGTCGGTGGCTCGATCGAACTGTGGAACCAGCCGCTCGCGGCACCCGCAGTGCCCGGCCACCCGGATCCCACCAATGCGCGCAGCGTGCTGTCGATGCTCGAAGCGGGCTGCGACGCATGCGCGACGGGTGCGTTCGCAGCGCTCGTCACCGGCCCCGTCCAGAAGAGCGCGATGCAGGACGCCGGCATTCCATTCTCGGGGCACACCGAGTTTTTCGCCGAACGCACACACACGCGTCGCGTCGTGATGATGCTGACGACTTCCGGCGCATCTCCCCTGCGCGTCGCGCTTGTCACGACGCACCTGCCCTTGCGCGACGTGCCGGCCGCGATCACGGCAGACGCCGTCCGGGAGACGCTTGCAATCGTGCGTCGGGGATTGATCGACCAGTTCGACGTCGCGAATCCGCGGCTTGCCGTGTGCGGCCTCAATCCGCACGCCGGCGAGGGCGGTCACCTCGGCCGTGAGGATCTGGACATCATCACACCGGCGATCGAGGCCGCGCGCATCGACGGCGTCAATGTGACCGGACCGCTTCCCGCCGACACCGTGTTCGTGCCCGATGTCGCCCATCGGTTCGATGCGATCGTCGCGATGTACCACGACCAGGGACTGCCGGTACTGAAGGCAGCGAGCTTCGGCACAGGCATCAACGTCACGCTCGGCCTGCCGTTTGTCCGCACGTCCGTCGATCACGGGACGGCGCTCGATCTTGCCGTCGACGCGAAGCGCGCGAAGACAGCGGACGTCGGCAGCCTCGTCGCCGCCGTCGATCTCGCCATCGAAATCGCTGCGCGCGCCGGCGACTGACCGCCCCGGCATGCAGGGCCACCAGCCGCGAAAGCGCTTCGGGCAGAACTTCCTCGCCGATGCGCACTACGTGGCCAAGATCGTTGCGGCGATCGCACCTGCGCCCGGCGACAACATCGTCGAAATCGGTCCGGGCTTAGGCGCGCTGACGGGAGCGCTCGTCGACGGCGCCGGGCGGATCGCCGCGATCGAGATCGACAGGGACCTTGCCGCGCGGCTTCGCGACCGCTTCGCGGCGGAGGTCCTGGCATTGCACGAAGCCGATGCGCTCGCGTTCGACTTCGGCATGCTGGGCCCGGACCTGCGGGTCGTCGGCAACCTGCCCTACAACATCAGCTCGCCGCTGTTGTTTCACCTGGGTGCGTACGCGGCGTCGGTGCGGGACATCCACGTGATGTTGCAGCGCGAGGTCGTGGCGAGGATGACGGCTGCGCCTGCGACACCGGACTACGGACGGCTGACCGTGACGCTGCAGTGCCGGTTCGCCGTCACGCGGCTGTTCATCGTACCGCCGGGCGCGTTTCGACCGGCGCCGAACGTCGACTCGGCCGTGGCTCGCCTCGTGCCGCTGCGCGATCAACGGCTGCGAATCGCCGATGAGCCCCTGTTCGCGCGCATCGTCGCCGCAGCGTTCGGTCAGCGACGCAAGACACTGCGCAACGCACTCGCCGGCGTAACCGACGAAGCGCACCTGCGCGCCGCTGGCATCGATCCGTCGGCGCGCGGCGAAACGCTATCGGTCGATGATTTCGTGCGACTCGCGAACGTGCTGGCAGTCGCCTAGCGCAACCGACGCTGTCGATCGATCACAACAGGAAGCGCGTGGCCGTCGCCTCGAGCCACGGCACGAGCGTGATCAGCACGAGCTGTGCTACGACGATGACGATCAGCGGCGACAGGTCGAGCGTGCCGCCGATCGGCGGCACCAGTCTTCGCACCGGCCGCAGCAGCGGGAACGTCAGCGCGTTCAACACGCCGGCGAGCGGCCCATCGGGTGCTACCCACGACAGGATCGCCTGCGCGAACACAACGATGATCGTCAGCCACAACAGCGCCTTGACGAGCGCGATCAGCGCGGCGACGGCCACGAACGCGAGACCCGGACCGAGCAGCGCGAAACCGCGGCCGAACGCGAAATAAAGCGCCAGCAGCCACGCGAACTGGAACACGTACGCGGCGATCACCGACGCCCAGTCGACGCCACCGACGCCCGGCAGCACCTTGCGCAGCGGCTTGACGATCCAGTCGGTCAGCGCCATCACCGATTGCCCGAGCGGATTGCGAAACGGCGCGCGCATCAGCTGCATGACGAGGCGCAGCAGCAGCGAATAGGTGAAGAGGCCGAAGACGACGTCGATCAGGAATCCGAGTGCGGAGGCGAGCATGATGGCGAATCGATGCGGTCAGCGCGCGATCTCGTCGCCGAGCTCGCGCGCACGCGCCGCCGCAGCCTTGACGGCGGCAATGAAGTGCAGGTTGACCTGCGCGGCGTCGAGAACGTCGAGCGCGCGCGCTGTCGTGCCGCCCCTGGACGTGACGTTCGCGCGCAACGTCGCCGGCGGCTCCGGGCTCTGCTGCGCGAGTGCGATGCTGCCCGCGAACGTCGCGTAGGCGAGCTTGCGCGCATCGCCCGCCGCAAGGCCTAAGTCCTTCGCCGCCTGCTCCAGCGCCTCGAGAAAGTAGAACACGTACGCCGGTCCGCTGCCGGACACCCCGGTCACGGCGTCGAGGTCGCTTTCGTGCTCGCAAAGGATCACTTCGCCGCAGGCCTCGAGCACCCGGACGGCGGCGGCAGCGTTCGGTCGCGCCGGCGGTGTCGCATACAACCCGCTGATGCCCGCGCCGATCAGCGCCGGCGTATTCGGCATCGCCCGGACGATCCGGTCGTAGCCCCCGAGCCAGCCGGACAGGTCGGCGCACCGAACGCCGGCGGCGATCGTCAGCACCAGGGGCACAACGCCGATGAACGGCGATAGCTGACGCGCGGCGTCCTGCATCTGCTGTGGTTTGACCGCGAGGACGACGATGTCCGCCCCCGGCAGCGCGCCCTCGCCGACCGCCGCGTGGACGCCGACGCCGGGAAATCGCGCGGCCAGCTTCTCGCGCTGGGGCGGGAGTGGCTCAACGATCGCGATGTCGGCGGCACGCTCGCCGCGCGCCAGCAACCCGCCCACCATCGCGGATGCCATGTTGCCGCCGCCGATGAATGTGCTGCGCATCATCACTCTCCCATCCTGTCCCGCATGCCGAAAATTGCCGTTCCGATCCGCACTTCGGTAGAACCCTCGGCGATGGCGAGCTCCAGGTCCGACGACATGCCCATCGACAGCGTATCGACGGCAAGCCCCTGCTCCGTACAGGCGTCGTAGCATGCCTTCAGCTGCCGGAACTGGTCGCGCAGCCGCACGTCGTCGCCCGTCGCCTCCGGGATCCCCATGATGCCGCGCAGCCGCAGAGTCGGCAGCGCAGCCACGTGCAGCGCCAGCGCCAGCGCACCGGACGGTGCGACGCCGTGCTTCGTCGCCTCGCCGCTGGCATTCACCTGCACGAGCACGTCGAGTGGCTTGCCCGGGCCCCGAGCGGCCGCCAGCCGGTCGGCGATCTGCGTCCGATCCACGCTCTCGATCCAGTCGAAGCAGGCCGCCGCGAGCCGCGTCTTGTTGCTTTGCAACGGTCCGATCAGATGCCACTCGATGTCGAGGTCGGCCAGCGCCTCGCGCTTGGCACTTGCCTCCTGGACGTAATTCTCGCCGAAGGCGCGCTGGCCCGATCCGTGCAAGTCGCGTATCGCGCCGGCCGGAAACGTCTTCGAAACGGCGAGGAGCCGTACGGAGCCGCGTGCGCGTTGGGCGCGCTTTTCCGCCTCTTCGATGCGCTGGCGCGCGACTTGCCACGCTTTCTCGTATCGGCCCATAATCGACCGCGATTAGATCATCAGAATCTGGCACATGCATTGCATACTACAGATCGTTTGACACGTGATCACTCGCTGCCCCGCATTGCTCGACCCATGAAAACTGCCATAAACGCCGCCAACCGCGCATTTTCGCGCATGCGACGCCCAGACCTGCCCGCCGGGGCAGTATCGGCGCCGCCGGGCGGCTCCCTTGAAACGTCACGCGCCGGCGTGACTCTCTACGCGCGAATCGGCGGCTGACGTATGGATATCACCGAACTCCTGGCGTTTGCGGTCAAGAACAAGGCATCCGATCTGCACCTGTCAGCGGGGTTGCCCCCGCTGATTCGCGTCCACGGCGACATCCGGCGCATCAACCTGCCGCCGATGGAGCACGAGGACGTCCACGCCATGGTGTACGACATCATGAGCGATTCGCAGCGGAAGATGTACGAGGAATTCCTCGAGTGCGATTTCAGCTTTGCCGTGCCCAACCTTGCGCGCTTTCGCGTCAATGCGTTCAACCAGCAGCGCGGCGCGGCCGCAGCCTTCCGGACGATTCCGTCGAAGGTGCTGTCGCTGGAAGAGTTGAACTGTCCGAAGGTGTTCGCCGACCTCACCGACCGCCCGCGCGGCCTGATCCTCGTCACCGGCCCGACCGGGTCGGGCAAGTCGACGACGCTGGCCGCGATGGTCAACCATGTCAACGAGAACGAGTTCGGCCACATCCTGACGATCGAAGATCCGGTCGAATTCCTGCACGAGTCGAAGAAATGCCTGATCAACCAGCGCGAGCTCGGGCCGCACACGCTGTCGTTCCCGAACGCGCTGCGCGCGGCGCTGCGCGAGGACCCCGACTACATCCTCGTCGGCGAGATGCGCGACCTGGAGACGATCCGCCTCGCAATGACGGCGGCTGAAACGGGTCACCTGGTGTTCGCGACGCTGCACACGAGTTCGGCGGCGAAGACGGTCGACCGGATCATCGACGTGTTTCCCGCCGCCGAAAAGGACATGGTGCGCGCGATGCTGTCCGAGTCGCTCGTCGCCGTCATCTCACAGACCTTGCTGAAGACCAAGGACGGCCAGGGTCGCGTTGCCGCACACGAGATCATGATCGGCACGCCGGCCATCCGCAACCTGATCCGCGAGAACAAGGTCGCGCAGATGTATTCGTCGATCCAGACGGGCCAGTCGATTGGCATGCAGACGCTCGACCAGAACCTGATCGAGCTCGTGCGCCGCAACGTCATCTCGGCGGCCGAAGCGCGGATGCGCGCCGTCAGCAAGGAAGCGTTCGGCGCCGCCTGATCGCGCAACGCGCGGCTGTCACGAGCGTCCGGACCGGAGACAAATCATGGAACGAGAGCAGGCCACCCGATTCATCCACGAACTCCTGCAGCTGATGGTCAAGGAGCGCGGGTCCGACCTGTTCGTCACCGCCGCGTTCCCGCCGGCGATCAAGGTCGACGGCAAGATAACGCCGGTATCGAAGACTGCACTGTCGTCGCAGCACACGATCGAGCTGGTGCGCAGCGTGATGAACGACAAGCAGGCGGCCGAGTTCGAAGCGACGAAGGAATGCAACTTCGCGATCAGCCCGCCCGGCGTCGGGCGCTTCCGCGTCAACGCGTTCATTCAACAGAGCCGCGTCGGCATGGTGCTGCGCACGATCACGACCGACATCCCGAAGTTCGACGACCTCGGCCTGCCCCCCGTGCTGAAGGACATCATCATGTCGAAGCGCGGCATCATGATGTTCGTAGGCGCGACCGGCGCCGGCAAGTCGACGTCGATGGCGTCGCTGCTCGGCTACCGCAACGAGAACAGCTTCGGCCACATCATCACGATCGAGGATCCGATCGAGTTCGTGCACGACCACAAGAACTGCATCGTCACGCAGCGCGAGGTCGGCGTCGACACGGAAGGCTGGGAGATCGCGCTGCGCAATTCGCTGCGCCAGGCACCCGACGTGATCCTGATCGGCGAAGTGCGCGAGCGGCAGACGATGGACTACGCGATCGCGTTTGCCGAAACCGGCCACCTCTGCCTCGCGACATTGCACGCGAACAGCACGAACCAGGCGCTGGACCGCATCATCAACTTCTTCCCTGAAGAGCGCCGCGCTCAGCTCCTGATGGACCTGTCGCTCAACGTGCGCGCGTTCGTCGCGCAACGGCTGATTCCGCGCCGCGACGGCAAGGGGCGCGTGCCGGCCGTCGAGATCATGCTGAATTCGCCGCTCGTGTCCGACCTGATCTTCAAGGGCGACGTCGGCGGCATCAAGGATCTGATGAAGAAGTCGCGCGAGCTCGGCATGCAGACGTTCGACCAGTCGCTGTTCGACCTCTACGAGGCGGGCCTCATCACGTACGAGGATGCGCTGCGCAACGCCGATTCGCTGAACGACCTGCGGCTCGACATCAAGCTCAAGGGCAAGGAAGCGAAGAACCGCAATATGTTCTCCGGCATCGGCAATCTCGACATCGTCCCCGAGACGAACGAGTAGAGCAGCCGGCGAGGGGCCCCGCGCGAGCTGCCGTGACGGAGGCCGAGCCGTGAGCATCCGGCGATCGGCCCAGCGAGGAAAGCACTGTGCTAGGCTGACTAATCGTTTCTGCTGCGATTCGTCATGGCCGGCCCCGATGCCAGCGCGCTGATTCCCACCGATGTCAAGCTGCACCAGGTCTCGCGCGTGCTCGAGCTGGTGTTCGCCGACGGCCGCCGCTTCCGTCTGCCTTACGAATTTCTCCGCGTGTCGTCGCCGTCGGCCGAAGTGCGCGGCCACGGACCCGGACAGGAAACGCTGCAGACCGGCAAGCGCGAGGTGACGATCACCGCAATCGAGCCCGTCGGCCATTACGCGGTACGGCCCACATTTTCGGACGGTCATTCGACCGGCATCTACTCGTGGGAATACCTGCACGATCTCTGCGAGCGGCAGGACACGCTGTGGCGCGACTATCTCGCACGCCTCGCGGCCGCCAACGCCAGCCGCGACGCGCAGTGAGAGAACCCCCATGACTTCCACGATGCTCCGATGACCGACCCCGCCTACTTCGGTTACGAGCGCGTCGAACCCGACGAGAAGACGCGGCGCGTTCGCGGCGTGTTCGATTCGGTCGCCGGCAAGTACGACCTGATGAACGACCTGATGTCGGCGGGGCTGCATCGGTTGTGGAAGCGTTTCACCGTCGACATCGCGTCCGTGCAGCCGGGTGCCCGCGTGCTGGACCTGGCCGGCGGCACCGGCGACCTCGCGCGCCTTTTCGCCGAGCGCACCGGCCCCTCCGGCACAGTCGTGCACACGGACATCAACGGCGCGATGCTCGTCGCAGGCCGCGACAAGCTGATCGACCGCGGTGTCGCGCTGCCAACCGTCCAGTGCGACGCCGAGGCGCTGCCGTTCGCCGATCGCGTTTTCGACTGCGTGTCGATCGGGTTCGGCCTGCGCAACGTCACGCGCAAGGAGCGCGCGCTGGCCGAGATGGCCCGCGTGCTGAAGCCTGGCGGTATTGCAGTCGTGCTCGAGTTCTCTCACGTCGCGGCCCCGCTGACACCACTGTACGACTGGTACAGCTTCAACGTGCTGCCGGTGCTCGGCCGGCTCGTTGCCAACGACGCAGCGAGCTATCGGTACCTGGCCGAATCGATCCGCGTCCATCCGGACCAGGAGGCGCTGAAGACGCTGATGGAACGATCGGGCTTCGATCGCGTCGATTACTACAACCTCGTTGCCGGCGTTGTCGCGCTGCACACCGGAAGGGTGTATTAGACTGTTCTATTGCGTTGCCGATTGACTCGGCCGGCTACCGCCCGCATATAAGGGCTGGCCAGCGACATCGGCCGGTTGCCGCCTTGGCGGCTTCGTCCCCAGGAGGATGCTCGTGAATCGTCTTCTCGCTCTGGCTGTCACCGTCTTCGCGGCGCTGGCCCTCGCCCACGCCGATTTCGCCGACGCGGCCCGGATGGGCGGCGGCCGCAGCTTCGGCATGCAGCGCAGCATCACGCCACCCGCGGCGCGCACGCCACCTTCGACCAGCAACTCGGTCACCGGCCCTGCCGCCAATCCCGTCATGCCTGCGAAGCCGGGCGCCACGGCCGCAGCACCCGCGGCCGCCGCAGGAGCTGCTGCCGCCGCGGCTCCGTCGCGCGCGTCGCGCTGGCTCGGCCCGATCGCCGGTCTCGCAGCGGGCCTGGGCCTCGCCGCACTGTTCTCGCATCTCGGCCTGTCGGAAGGGCTTGGCAGCCTGCTGCTGATCGGCCTTTTGGCTGTCGGAGCGATCTTCCTCGTGCGCGCATTCCTTGCCCGTCGCGGTGGTGTTGCGATGCAGCCTGCGGGCGCGCGCGCCGAACCGGTCCGATTCGAACCCGCACGCACGCCGGCCATCGAGCCTGCGTGGGGCGCGCCAGCCGCGCTCGGAGCGACCGACGCGGCCGCGGGTCGCTACCCGCCGGGATTCGACGCCGCACCTTTCGTCGATCAGGCGCAGCAGCAGTTCCGCCGACTGCAGGCCGCGTACGACCGTGGCGATCGCGACTTCCTCGCCGACATGACCACCCCCGAGATGCACGCGGAGATCGGGCGCGACCTGGCCACGCGTGGATCGTCGCAGCCGACCGACATCGTTACGCTCGACGCCGAGATCCTCGAAGTGGTCCGCGAGGGCGATCGCTATGTCGCGACCGTCCGGTTCCACGGCACGATGCGCGAAGACGGCGCGCGTGACGCGCAGCCGTTCGAG
>Ga0207675_100000939_pt1 | contig 29113 bp, 28 predicted proteins | sample KBSSwiS42_FD_184305 | JGI IMG/M metagenome (GOLD analysis project Ga0207675, IMG submission 184305) | Switchgrass rhizosphere microbial communities from Kellogg Biological Station, Michigan, USA - KBS Switchgrass S4-2 (SPAdes) (version 2) | ecosystem: Host-associated > Plants > Roots >...
TCGCGCGCGGCGAGCGGGTCGTGCGCGAGCGCTTCGGCGTCGACAGCGATACCTGCACCGGCGACCATTCGTGCATTCGCCTCTCGGGCTGCCCGTCGCTCTCGATCAAGGCCAACCCCGACCCGCTGCGCATCGACCCGGTCGCGACCGTGCTCGACAGTTGCGTCGGCTGCGGCGTCTGCGGCGAGGTGTCGCACGCCGCGGTGCTCTGCCCGTCGTTCTACAAGGCGCGGATCGTCACCAACCCGACCGCGTGGGACCGTGTCGCCGAGCGAATGCGCAATGCGGTGATCGGCTGGTTTCAGAAGCGCGACGCCAAGGCGCGTGCGCGCTTCGCGTTCTAGCGATCGCGATGGCTGCACCGCTGAAGATCGCGATCCTCGCCATGGGCGGCGAGGGCGGCGGCGTGCTGGCCGACTGGATCGTCGATCTCGGCGAAGCGAACGGCTGGCTCGCGCAGACCACCTCGGTGCCCGGCGTCGCGCAGCGCACCGGCGCGACGATCTACTACGTCGAGCTCTATCCGGGCGGCGACGCCGAGCGCGACGGCGCCGACCCGGTGTTCGCGCTGATGCCGCTGCCCGGCGACGTCGACGTCGTCCTCGCGTCGGAGCTGATGGAGTGCGGCCGCGCCGTGCAGCGCGGCCTCGTCACGTCCGACCGGACGACGCTGATCGCATCGACGCACCGCGTCTACTCGATCACCGAGAAGACCGCGCTCGGCGACGGCCGCGTTTCGAGCGAGGCGCTGCTCGCGCATGCGCGGGCGGCGGCGAAGCGGTTCGTGCGCTTCGACATGGCGGCAGCGGCCGAGCAGTCGGGAAGCGTCATCAGCGCGGTCCTCTTCGGCGCGCTCGCCGGTACCGGCGTGCTGCCGTTCTCGCGCGCGCAGTTCGAGGCGACGATCGCGCGCGGCGGCGTCGGCGTCGGGCCGAGCCTGAAGGCGTTTGATGCCGGGTTCGCTCGCGCTGCGGGAGCTGCAGAGGAAGAGGGCTTGTTCGAGGGCGCGGACCTCGCCGCCACGGGAGCAGAAACGCCGGCCCACGGGGCCACCGTCGCCGCGCCAGCGGCGAGCGCGCTTGACGGCACGACCGATGCGCCCTCGATCGGCGCGATGTCGTCGCCATCTCCGTCATCGCAAGCGACCGCCGCGATCCACTCCGACGTCCGCGCGCTGCTCGACCGCATCGCCGCCTTCGCACCGCACGCGGAGGCGGTCCTGCGCGAAGGCGTCCGCCGCCTGATCGACTACCAGGACATCAGGTATGCCGCGCTCTATCTCGATCGCGTCGCGCGCATCGCCGCGGCGCCGCAGGACGGATCGGGGCAGCTCGTCGCCGAAACTGCGCGCCATCTCGCGCTCTGGATGACGTACGAGGACACGGCGCGCGTCGCGCAGCTGAAGACGCGCGGCGAGCGCTTCGCGCGCGTGAAGAGCGAAGTGCGCGTCGGTGCCGACCAGGTCGTCGCGATCGACGAGTACCTGCATCCGCGCGTGCAGGAGATCGCCGAGACGCTGCCGGCGGCGATCGGCCGCCGCATCGAGCGGCCCGGCTGGCTTCGCAGCGCCGTCGAGCGGGCGACCAAGAAGGGTCGCGTCGTCACGACGAGCTCGCTCGGCGGCTTCCTGCTGCTGCGCACGGTCGCCGCGATGCGCCGCTGGCGGCGCGCGACGACGCGCTACGCCGCGGAGAACGCGGCGATCGAGGCATGGCTGGCGCGGATCGAGGCGACCGCAGCGACGCACCCCGAACTCGCCGTCGAGATCGCGCGTTGCCAGCGCCTCGTCAAGGGCTACAGCGAGACGCACGCGCGCGGCGTCCGCAACTTCGAGACCGTGATGGCGGCGGTGCAGAAGGGCGGTGCCAACCTCGCGCCGGCGACGCTGCGCGAGCTGCGCGAAGCCGCGCTCGCCGACGAGCACGGCCACGCGCTCCACTCGACGCTCGCTCGCCACGCGCTCGCCTGACGACGACGATGGACGCTTCGCCGCGCACCTCGTGGACCGCCGACGCAGTGCGCGCGCTGGTCGAGCCGGACCGCGTCCACCGCGATCTCTACATCGACCCCGAGCTCTTCGCGCTCGAGCAGGAGCACTTCTTCGCGAACACGTGGAACTACGTTGGCCACGACTCGCAGGTGCCGAACCCTGGCGACTATCTGCGCGCCGAGATCGCCGGCCAGCCACTGATCGTCGTCCGCCATGACGACGGCTCGGTGCGCGTGCTGATGAACCGCTGCGCGCACAAGGGCTCGCGCCTCGTCAGCGCGCCGTCGGGCAACACCGGCCGGCACTTCCGCTGCCCGTACCACGCGTGGACGTACCGCACCGACGGGTCGCTCCTCAACATTCCGGTCAGGGAAGGCTACGAGGGCACGGGCCTTGCGCAGTGCGAGTCGTCCAAGGGCCTCGCGACGGTGAAGAACGTTCGCGTCTACCGCGGCTTCGTCTTCGTCAAGCTGAGCGACGTCGGGCCGGACTTCGACGAGTACTTCGGCGAGTCGCTGACATCGATCGACAACATGGCCGACCGCTCGCCCGAGGGCCGGCTCGAGATCGCCGGCGGCTGCCTGCGCTTCCTGCACCAGTGCAACTGGAAGATGTTCGTCGAGAACCTCAACGACACGATGCACCCGATGATCGTGCACGAATCGTCGGCGGGGACGGCGAAGAAGATGTGGCTTGGCAAGCCTGCCGACGCGCCCAAGCCGATGGCGATCGAGCAGTTCACGCCGTTCGTCTCCGACTACCAGTTCTTCCAGGACATGGGCGTTCGCGTCTTCGCCAACGGCCACAGCTTCTCGGGCGTGCACTTCTCGATCCACAGCAAGTACTCGGCGATTCCCAAGTACGAGCAGGCGATGCTCGCGGCTTACGGCCCCGAGCGGACTGCGCAGATCCTTTCGCTCGCTCGCCACAACACCGTCTACTACCCGAACCTGACGATCAAGGGCGCCATCCAGGCGATCCGGGTCGCGCGGCCCGTGGCGGTCGACCGCACGATCGTCGAGAGCTGGACGTTTCGCCTCGTCGGCGCGCCGCCCGAGCTGCTGCAGCGCACCGCGACCTACAGCCGCCTCATCAACTCGCCGTTCTCGGTCGTCGGCCACGACGACCTGCAGGCGTATCGCGGCATCCAGGCCGGGCTGCACGCTGGCGGCAACCCTTGGATCAGCCTGCACCGCAACCACGTCCGCGCCGAGGACGGCGCTGCCGACGTCACTGCGATCGGCACGAGCGAGATCTCGATGCGCAACCAGTACCGCGCGTGGTCGCGGTACATGACGATGACGATGTGATGGCCACCATCACCTACGAGCCTTCCGAGCCCGAGCTGGTGGACTTCGTCGTCCACGAGGCGCGCCTGCTCGACGAGAGGCGCTACGAGGAGTGGAACGCGCTGTTCACCGACGACGCGATCTACTGGGTGCCGCTCGTCCCGAACCAGCCCGAAGGCCTCGACCACACCTCGCACCTGCACGAGGACAAGCTGCTGCGCGATCTGCGCATCGAACGGCTGAAGAGCCCGCGCGCGTTCTCGCAGCAGCCGCCGACGCGCAGCCTGCACCTGCTGCAAAGGCCCACCGTCGAGCCGCGCGACCCGGCGCAACCCGCAGAGCACCGTGTCCGCACCGTCTTCCAGTACGTCGAGTCGCAGGGCGACGAGATGAACACCTTCTTCGGGGTTGCGTGGCACCGCATCGTCGTCGACGCGCATGGCGCGCTTCGCCTGGCGCAAAAGCGCGTCGACCTGATCAACAGCGACGCCGCGCTTCCCGCCGTCCAGCTTTTCATCTGAGGCCCATCCTGAGCACCGATCCCACCGTCCATGCAGCGTTCCAGCGCGTCGCGGCCCGCCGCGGCGACGCCGACCTCCTCGTCGTCGAGACGATCACCGCCGGCTCGTACGGCATCGAGCGCGGGGCGCGCAGCTGGCGCGAAGTCGACGGTGAGGTCGAGCGCCTGCGCGGTCTCTACGGGCAGGCCGGCTACGGCCCCGGCCACCGCGTCGGCATCCTGCTCGAGAACCGGCCGGCGTTCTTCACGCACTGGCTCGCGCTCAATGCGCTCGGCGTCAGCATCGTGCCGATCCACTCCGACCTGCGCGCCGCCGAGCTGACCTTCCTCGTCGGCCACAGCGAGATGGCGCTCGCGGTCGTGCTGCCGAATCGCGAAGGCATGCTGCGCGCCGCGGCCACCGAGGCGAACGTCCACGTCGAGACGATCCGCCCCGAGGTCGCCGGCCGGATTCCCGCGGCGCGCACGGCGCCGCCGCACGCGGGACAGCCGCTCGGCAGGAACAGCGAGTGCGCCCTGCTCTACACGTCGGGGACGACCGGACGGCCGAAAGGCTGCCGCCTCTCGAACGGCTACTTCCTGCGCGCCGGCGAGTGGTACCTCGGCCTCGGCGGGCTCGCCGAGGTCCGCCCCGACGAGGAGCGCTTCATCACGCCGCTGCCGCTCAGCCACATGAACGCGCTCGCGTTCTCGTCGATGGCGGCGATCCTCTCGGGCGGCGCGATCATCCAGCTCGACCGCTTCCACCCGACGACGTGGTGGCAGAGCGTGCGCGAGAGCGGCGCGACGATCGCGCACTACCTCGGTGTGATGCCGGCGATGCTGCTCGAGCTGCCGGCGAGCGACCTCGACAAGCAGCACCACGTCCGCTTCGGCTTCGGCGCCGGCGTCGACGCGCGCCACCACGGGCCGTTCGAGCAGCGTTTCGGCTTTCCGCTGATCGAAGCGTGGGCGATGACCGAGACCGGCGCTGCCGCATGCATCATCGCCAACCGCGAGCCGCGCCTCGTCGGCTCGAACTGCTTCGGCCGGCCCGAGGCGTTCGTCGACACCCATGTCGTCGACGAGCGCGGCGCCGAGGTCGGCATCGACGCTCCGGGCGAGCTGCTCGTCCGCGCCGCCGGACCCGACCCGCGCAAGGACTTCTTCCTCGGCTACCTGAAGGACGACGCCGCCACCGAGGAAGCCTGGCAGGGCGGGTGGTTTCACACCGGCGACGTCGTCATGCGCGGGCCGCGCGGCGACTTTCACTTCGTCGACCGCAAGAAGAACGTGATCCGCCGAAGCGGCGAGAACATCTCGGCGGTCGAGGTCGAGAGCGTCCTCAACGAGCACCCTGCGGTCGCCGCGAGCGCGGTCGCGGCGACGCCCGACCCGGTACGCGGCGACGAGGTGCTCGCGTGCGTCGTGCTGCGCAAGGTCCCCGGGCTGCCGACACAGGACCGGATCGCGATCAGCATCGCCAAGCACGCCCTCGTGCGGCTCGCGTACTACAAGGCGCCGGGCTACATCGCGTTCGTCGATGCGCTGCCGCTCACCGCGTCGCAGAAGATCCAGCGCGGCGAGCTGCGCGAGATCGCGCGATCGATGCCGGGCAAGCCCAACTGCTGGGACCTGCGCGAGCTGAAGCGCCGCAGGAAGAAGCGCGAGCCGTGACGGCGGCGGCGCGCGCACGCTCGTCGTACCAAGGCGTCGCCGTCACCTGCCCGGTGACGGTGCCGTACCGGCGCTACTCGACGCACGGCGCGCACTGGTGGATCGGCCGCGCGATGGACCTGCTCGTCGAGCGCTCGGGCATCGCGAAGGAGCAGATCGACGGTCTCACCGTCAGCAGCTTCTCGCTCGTTCCCGACACCGCGGTCGGCGTCACCCAGCACCTGGGACTCAGCCCGCGCTGGCTCGACCACATTCCGACCGGAGGTGCGTCGGGCGTGATGGCGCTGCGTCGTGCGGCGCGCGCGGTGCAGGCGGGCGACGCCGACGTCGTCGCCTGCATCGCGGCCGATGCCAACCACGTCGAGTCGTTTCGCCAGATGCTCGGCGGCTTCTCGCACTTCGCGCGCGACGCCAGCTATCCGTACGGCTCGGGCGGGCCGAACTCGATCTTCGCCTTCATCACCGCAGCGTACATGCGCACGTACGGCGCGACGCGCGAGGACTTCGGCCGGATCTGCGTCGCGCAGCGCGCCAATGCACTGAAGAACGCGAACGCGCTCTTCAAGGTGCCGCTGACGATCGAGCAGTACCTCGGCGCGCGGCCGATCGCCGACCCGATCCATCTCTTCGACTGCGTCATGCCGTGTGCGGGAGCCGAGGCCTTCCTGGTCATGCGCGAGGAGCGCGCGAAGGACCTCGGCTTGCCGCACGCGCTCGTGCGCGGCGCGATCGAGCGCCACAACGCGTACGCCGACGACCCGGTGCTGCTGCGCGGCGGCTGGCGCGTCGACCACGACGACCTCTACGCACAGGCCGGCGTCGCGCCCGACGCGATCGACTTCGTGCAGACGTACGACGACTATCCGGTGGTCGTCATGCTGCAGTTCGAGGACCTCGGCTTTTGCGAGAAGGGCGAAGGGCCGGCGTTCGTTCGCGCGAAGACGCTGACGCACGATGGCGACTTCCCGAACAACACGAGCGGCGGCCAGCTTTCGGCGGGGCAAGCGGGCTGCGCGGGCGGCTTTCTCGGCATGACCGAGGCGATCCGCCAGCTCACCGACGACGCCGCCGCCGGCGCGCGCGCGGTGCCCGACGCGAAGCTCGGCCTCGTCTCCGGTTTCGGCATGGTCACGTACGACCGGTGCCTGTGCACCGGCGCCGTGGTTCTCGCAAGAGCATCGCCATGACGATGCCGCTGATGAAGCCGCGCCGGAAGAATCCGGTGCTGCGAACGCGGCAGATGAACCTGCCGCCGTTCGCGCGCGGCCGCACCGCGCTCGGCATGACGGCGGCCGCCGCCGAAGGACGCTTCGCGCTGCAGGTCTGCCGGCGTTGCAAGGCGGTGCAGTATCCGCCGCGCGACGCGTGCCACGTGTGCCTGTCGCCCGAGCTCGTGTGGACGCCGCAGCAAGGCGCCGGCGAGCTACTGAGCGAGACGGTCCTGCACCACAGCAACGATCCGTTCTATCGCGAGCGGCTGCCGTGGCGGCTCGGCCTCGTCCGCCTCGACGTCGGGCCGAGCGTGATCGTGCATCTGCACGGCGACGTGTCGTCGCCTGGCGCGTTCGCTGCCGATGCAACGAAGCAACCACCGCCGGTGCGCGTCCACGTCGGCGCGCGCCTCGATCGCGCCGGCGCCGCGGTGCTGATCGGATTTCCGGAGAAGGAGACAGCGAACATGGCCGACGACAAGATGCTGCGCGAGATGACCAGCGACCCGAAGTTTCGAAAGATCCTCGTCACCGACGGCAAGACCGAGGTCGGCCAGGCGATCGTCCACGCGCTCGCCAAGGCCGGCGCCGAGATCGTCTGGGTCGGCCACGCCGAGCCGTGGAAGAAGCTGCCCGGCTTCGACGACATCGCGAAGCTGCCGCAGGTGACGCTCGTGCCGCTCGACCTCACCAACGGCCGCTCGGTCGCCGAGCTCGCCGGCGAGATCGGAGGCAAGGTCGACATCGTCATCAACAACGCCGAGGTGCACCGCGCCTACGGCATCGCGGCGCGCCGCGGCACCGACGTCGCCAAGGCCGAGATGGACATCAACTACTTCGGCCTCTTGCGCCTGGCGCAGGAGCTCGGCCCGGCGCTGAAGGCGCGCTCGGCCGACGGCGCGACGCACGCCGCGGCGTGGGTCAACCTGCTCTCGATCTACGCGCTCTCGAACTACCCGCCGCACGGCACGTTCTCGGCGTCGAAGGCGGCGGCGCATTCGCTCGCGCAGTGCCTGCGCGCCGAGATGCGGCCGGCGGGAATCCGCGTCATCAACGTCTTCCCCGGCCCGATCGAGGACGAGTGGAACCAGAACCTGCCGCCGCCCAAGGTCGCGCCAGCGGCGCTCGCGGGCGCGATCGTCCAGGCGCTGAAGGAAGGAATCGAGGACGTCTATCCGGGCGACGTCGCGCAGGAGTGGGTCGAGCGCTGGCGCGAGAACCCGAAGGTGCTCGAGCGGGAGTTGGCGGCGGGAGGTTGATCGGCGATCGGACGAAGCGATGGAATCCGGATGCGCCGGTTCGCAGGCACACAGGAGTTTTCTAAACTACCCACGCATGCGCACTGGCAGCAGGTCAACCTCATGGGCATTCGAGTCGGCATCGTAGGGATCAGCGGGTATGGCGGAGGCGAGGCGATGCGGCTCATCGCGGCGCACCCGTCGTTCGAACTCGTCTACGCCGCCGGCGAGGGGAGCGCAGGTAGCCCGCTGCTGGAACGCTTCCCCGGAGCGCCGGCGAAGCTCGCAGATCTCGTGATCCAGAAATGGAACCATGCCGAATTGCCGAAGCTCGACGTGCTTTTCGCGTCCCTGCCGACGGGCGCCTCATCCGAGGCGCTGGAACGGGTGCCAAAGAGCGTCAAGATCGTCGACATCGGGGGCGACCACCGCTACGTCGACGGTTGGGTTTACGGGTTGGCAGACGTCTGGCCTGATCGGATTCGCGCCGCCTCCCGGGTCGCCAACCCTGGCTGCTTCCCCGCGGCCGCGCTGATCGCGCTCGCCCCGTTGCTGAAGGGCGCGCTGATCGAGCCTGGCAACATCGTGGTCGACGCGAAGACGGGCGTCTCAGGCGCCGGGAGAGGCGGCGGCGAGAACAGGTTCGGCTACGCGGAGGTGAACGAGGACCTCTCGCCATACGGGTTGCTCCAGCATGTCCATATGCCGGAGATCGCGCGAACCATCGAGGCAATGTCCGAGGGCGGCTCCGCGCGCGGGTTGGTGTTCACCCCGCACCTGGTGCCGATGACCCGCGGCATTCTCGCCACCATCTATTGCCGGGGTCGCGGCGGAGTGACGACGGAGCAGTGCCTGAGCGAGGCCAAGCGCTTCTACGCGCAGCGGCCGTTCGTTCGCGCGCTGGAGCGGCCGCCGCACACCAAGTGGGCGCTGGGGTCCAATCTCGCGCTTGTCAGCTACGCCGCAGACCCGGAGCGCGATCTTGTCATCGCGATGGGTGTGGTGGACAACTTGGGGAAGGGGGCTGCCGGGCAGGCAGTGCAGAACGCCAATCTCATCTGCGGCCTGGCCGAGACGGAGGGCTTGGAGGGCGCGGCACTATGGCCATGATCTTCCGGCAGCCGAGCGGGGCCGGCTCGGGTGTGTTCATTCAATCACCTCATCGGCCCGCAGACGCAGCGACTGGGGCAATTTGAGGCCGAGCGCCTTCGCGCTCTTCAGGTTGACGATCAACTCGAAGCGGGTCGGTTGCTCGACGGGGAGGTCGGCGGGCCGGACCCCTTTCAGCAGCCGGTCCGCGTACGCGGCCGCATGCAGGAGCATGGTGCGCGCGTCGAGGCCGTACGAGACGACCGCACCGCGCTCCGCGGCGAGGCGCACGGGCGCGAATACCGGAAGGCCAAGCGCTTGCGCCCGCTCGAGAATCTCGGTCATGCTCGCAATGAATACACGGTCCGGACCAAAGACCAGGGCCTCGGCTCGTTCTCGCTTCATCGCCTCAAATGCGGCGCCAAGCTCGCTTGCGCCAGAGACCTCGATCATCTGCAGCTTCATACCGAGCTGCCGTGCGCCGGCCTCGTTGGCGGCGACGTAATCCGCGTATCCGACGTTGGTGGGATTGGCGATCACAGCAAGCCGCTGCAGTCCCGGGATTGCCTCTCGCGTCAGCTCGAGGTACTTGCCCCAATCGGTCGCAGTTGAAGCAAAGCCGGTCACGTTGCCGCCCGGTCGCGCAAGGCTCGCGACGAGGCCGAACTTCACCGGATCTGCGACGCCGATGGCCAAGATCGGGATTGTCGAAGTGGCTTGCTTGGCCGCCAGCGCCGCCGTTACGCCCGCTGTGACAATGATGAGGTCGACCATCATCGCGACCAACTCCCGCGCTCGTTCGGGAAACGCTTCATAACCCTGCTCGGCGCCGCGATAGACGAAGGTGACCGTCCTTCCTTCGATCCAGCCGCGCTCCGCGAGAGCGGCGACGAAGAAGCGGAAGAGGTCCGTGCCGCTACTCCCCAGCACCCCGATGACGCGCATGCGGGCTGAGGGCTGCGCGAACGGCGAGGTTGCCGCGACCAACGTGCACGCCGCTGCCAAGAGCTGCCGACGAGACTTCATGCAAGCCGCCGTGGGCGTTGTCGCAGTTGTCCGACCGCGGTTCATTTGGCGTGCTCCATCTGCCCGTCTAAAAGGTCAATCCCGGTGCCGTTCGAGATCAAATGCAGGCTCGATCTGCTCGAGCCCTGACTGGCAGCCATCGAGTCCGTTCGCTCGTGTTTCACGGTAAGGCGAAACACTTGGAGGTTAGCCGCACATCGGGTTCGAAGCCACGGTTCGACGGAGAAGCCGGATCTCCGAAAAGTCGTAGTTCCGAACGAGCGCCGGCCCATCGGATCCTCGCCAGACGGCCTGTGTGTAGCCGTGCAACAACGGTGGTGGACGGTACTGGCTGATGATCTGAGCCGACAGAGCGTCGTCACCGATCAATTCGCACGCATTCTCGTAAAGGCCGAGCAGCTCCGGCATGTACCGCTTGATCTGGGCCGCGCACTCCGCCGGGTGCGGGGCAGGCCCACGCCCGCTCAGATACCGGGCTTCGGCCTCAGCGCGACCTGCAACGAATCTCTCAAGCCAAATCGCTGCCCGGCAGGTCCTCGCGTATCGCAACGAAGCGCTTGCGCATGCCGCATCGTACTTAATCTCCTTGACGAAGCCGGTCAGCCGATGGTGTCCCTCGGACGTTGAAGAGAGATGCTCAACAGCCGTGAAAGGCGAACATGAACAGGATCGGTTGCATTCTTCTGATGTCCCTGGCGACGGGTGGTGCGTACGCCCAGGGGACGAGCGGCGGCGTCACGATGAGCACGGACCCGGCCAAAGCCGCTGCCGTCGAAAGCCACGCCCAGGAGTTGAAGGCGCGCGAAGCGAAGGAGACGACGTCGAAGCCTGCGGCCACGCACAAGGGCAACGCGAAGACGAAGACGAGCTCGCACGCAAAGACGACCACGCATTCGAAGGGGAAGACGCCCGCGACGCACAAGTCGTCTGCGGCCAAGCCTGCCAAGTCGACGAAGAGCTGAGCGAGGCGCGCGGTCTCAGAACGCGTACGACAGCCCCAGCAGCCCCTCGACCTGGAGCAGCGTGTCGCCGCGAATCTTCACGATGCAGGCGCCGCCTGAGCAGAGGAAGCCGCCGTTGCTGTTGACGAGGGTGAGGTAGCCGCGCAGCTCGGTGCGCAGCGCGAGCTGCCGCGAGAGCAGCCACTGGTGGCCGAGCCCGACGTTCATCGACGGACGCACCTCGGACGACAGCCCGTCGAGGCTCGGCGCGAAGTGCGTGATTCCCAGGCCGCCGACGAGGTAGCTGCCGCTCGTCGATTGCGTGCCGTCGAAGAACACGCGCCCGCCGATGTGCAGATAGCTGACGTTGACCGCGATGTCGCTCGGCTGGCTCGCGACCGAGCCCGGCAGCGCGCTGCGCTGGAACGAATAGAAGACTTGCGCCTGTCGGCCGTCGTCGAGGGCCCAGTCGTAGCTGAGCGCCGCGGCGGCGCCGCTCTTCAGGTTGACCGAGGCGTCGTTGGCGTTCTGGTCGGTGAAGTCGCCACCGCTGCGCACGCCACCGTAGAGGGTCACCGCGCCTTGGGCGAGAGCGGTCGAGGAGGCAAGCGCCAGCGCTGCCGCGATCATCGAACGAGTGAGCACCATCGCCTCAGCCTCCCTTGCGCGACCACTTCGCGCGCCGATCGAGTTCCTTGGTGCTCGGCTGGTCCTGCGCGAACGATCCCGTTCGGATCTCGCCGGCGGGCACGTACGTGCTCATCACGACGCCGGTCTTCGCAGTCTGCGATGCGACGAGCCGGAGCGCGCCCGCCTTCGCGCCGGCTTCGAACAGCCGCTTGCCGCGCCCGAGCACGACGGGGAAGGTCCACACATGGTACTGGTCGATCAGCGCTGCGGCCTGCAGTGTCTGGATCAGATTGCCGCTGCCGATGATCTGCAGATCGAGGCCCGGCTCCGATTTCAGCGCCGCGACGGCGGAGGCGACGTCGCCGCGCAGGAGCGTCGAGTTGTTCCACTGCAGGTTCGTCAGCGTGCGCGATGCGACGTGCTTCCGGTCGGCGTTGAGCAGCTTCGCGACCGGGTTGTCGGCCGGCTGGTCCGGCCAGTACGCCTCGAAGATCTCGTAGGTCTTGCGGCCGAGCACGAGCTCGCGGTCCTTGCCGTCGAAGCCGCTGCCCGAGATGTCGATCGTCTCGTCCCAGTAGGGGAACGTCCAGCCGCCGAACGGGAAGTTCTCGGTGGGATCTTCCTCGGGGCCGCCCGGCGCCTGCATGACGCCGTCGAGCGAGACGAAGGTGGATGCGATCAGCTTTCTCATCGGGTGGCTCCTCTCAGGCATTGGCCGCAGTCGGCAGGTCGAGCTCCGGAACAGCGGCGAGCAGGCGGCGCGTGTAGTCGTGCTGCGGCCGCACCAGCACTTCTCCGACCGGACCGCTCTCGACGATCTCGCCACGCAGCATGACGGCGACGCGGTCGGCGAACGCACGCGCGATCGAGATGTCGTGCGTGATCATGAGGTATGCGTTGCCGCGCGTCTCCTGGATGTCGAGCAGGAGGTTGAGCACCTGGCCACGGATCGAGACGTCAGCGCCCGAGAGCGGCTCGTCGGCGACGATCAGCGCCGGCTCGACCGCGAGCGCGCGCGCGATCGCGAGGCGTTGCCGCTGGCCGCCGCTCAGCTCGTGCGGCAGCCGGTCGAGGTAGTCGAGGCCGGGCCGCATACCGACGCTGTCGAGGATCGCCGCGGCGCGCACGTCGACGACGTCGGCCGCATGCCGCCGCAGCGCCTGCGCCAGGAGCTGGCGCACCGTGCGGCGCGGATTGAGCGACGCGGTCGCGTCCTGGAAGATCGGCTGCATCGCCATGCGCGCGTCGCGAAACTCGCGGCTCGAGAGGCTCGCGAACGAGCGGCCCTCGAGGAAGACGTCGCCGAAATCGGGCGCGATGAGGCCGAGCGCGATGCGACCGAGGGTCGACTTGCCGGAGCCGCTTTCGCCGACGAGCGCCACGGTCTCGCCGCGGTCGACGAGGAGGCTCGCGGCGCGCACCGCGTGGACGGTCTCGCCCGCGGCGCTGCGAAACGTCTTCGAGACGTTGCGCAATTCGAGCAGCGGCTTGGCGTCAGCCGGCACGCGTGACCTCCGCACCGGAGCGCACGCGCTCCTCGAAATGCCAGCAGCGAACGGCGTGCTCGCGGTCGCCCGGCACGGCGACCGGCTCGGGCATCTGCACGCAAGGCGCGAACGCGAACGCGCAGCGCGGCCGGAACGGGCAGCCCTCGATCGGCTGCGAGAGGTTCGGCACGTCGCCGCCGATCGTCGGGAAGCGCCCGGCCGCGTCGCGCACGACGCGCGCCGATTGCAGCAGCCCGGCGGTGTAGGGATGCGCCGCCACCTTGAACACGCCGTCGGTCGAGCCCCACTCGATCGTGCGGCCCGCATACATCACGTAGATCCGCGTGCACGCCGATGCGACGAGGCCGAGGTCGTGGCTGATGAGGAGCATCGCCATGCCGAGCCGTTGGCGCAGGTCGGCGAGCAACGCCATGATCTCCGCCTGGGTCGTGACGTCGAGCGCGGTCGTGGGCTCGTCGGCGACGAGCAGGCGCGGCCGGCAGCCGAGCGCGATTGCGAGCAGCGCGCGCTGGCGCATGCCGCCCGAGAGCTCGTGCGCGTACGACGTGGCGACGCTCTCAGGCAGGCGCACGAGGCCGAGCAGCTCGCGGACGCGGGCGGCGGCGTCGACGCCGCCATCGTGCAGGCGCACGCTCTCGGCGATCTGGCGGCCGACCGTCATGACCGGGTTCAGGTAGGTGAGCGGATCTTGGAACATCATCGCCAGCGGATGGCCGCGAAGCGTTCGCCATTGCTGCGGGCCGAAGCCGGTCACGTCCTGCCCGTCGATGACGACGCGCCCCGCTTCGATCCGCGACAGGCGCGGATGCGCGAGGCCGAGCAGCACGCGCGCGAGGGTCGACTTGCCCGACCCGGATTCGCCGACGAGCCCGACCGCCTCGCCCGGCTGGACGTCGAGGCTCACTCCGCGCAGCGCTGAAACGACGGCGCCGCCGCGCAGGTACGAGAAGCGCAGGTCGTTGACCGAGACGATCGGCCGATCCGCTGCCGCGCTCATCGACGTCGCCCTTTCGGATCGAGCGCCGCACCGACGGCGTCGCCGAGCAGGTTGAACGCGAGCACGGTCAGGAAGATCGCCGCGCCCGGAAAGAACGACAGCCACGGCGCATTGAAGAGCAACCGCTGGCCGCTGTTGAGCATCCGTCCCCAGCTGATCAGGTCGGCCGAGCTGAGGCCGAGAAAGCTCAGCGCCGCCTCGAGCAGGATCGCCTGCCCGACGATCAGCGTGCCGACCGCGAGCACGGGGGCGATCGCGTTGGGGATGACCTCGCGCAGCAGGATCGCCTCTTCGCGAATGCCGAGGCAGCGCACCGCGTCGACGAACTCGAGCTGGCGCACGCGCAGCACCTCGCCGCGCATCACGCGTGCGACCTGAGGCCAGGCGAGGATCGCGATCACGCCGACGACGCGCGTGAGGCCGGGCCCGGCGAGCGCCACGATCACCGCCGCGAGGATGAAGCTCGGCATGACCTGGAACATCTCCGAGAAGCGCATCAGCGCGAGGTCGACCTTGCCACCGAAGAAGCCCGCGACCGCGCCGATCAGGATGCCGAGCACCGACGCCGCGAGCGCCGCCGCGAAGCCGACCGTGAGCGAAACCTGCACGCCCTGGCTCATGCCGGCGAAGACGTCGCGGCCGAGCTCGTCGGTGCCGAACCAGTGCACGCGCGACGGCGACACCATCACGTCGTTCGAGAGCGCAGCGGGATCGTGGCTGAGGACGAACGGCGCCGCGGCGCCGGCAACGACGAGCAGCGCGATGAAGGCGAGGCCGACGACACCCGCCCGCTGCTCCGCGAAGCGCGCCCACGCCTCACGCATGCGCGACTCCGTAGCTGCGCCGGACGCGCGGATCGAGGAGCGCGTAGACGAGATCGGTGGCGAGATTGGCGAGCACGACCATCACCGCCGAGAGCAGCAGGATGCCCTGCAGCACCGGATAGTCGCGATTGCCGATCGAGGCGACGAAGAGGCTGCCGAGCCCGGGCCACGCGAACACGGTCTCGACCAGGATCGCGCCGGTGAGCGAATAGCCGAAGCTGTAGCCGATCACCGTGACGACCGGGATCATCGCGTTCGGCAGCACGTGCCGCCACAGGATCGTGCGCCGCGACAGGCCCTTGGCCATGGCGGTCGTGATGAAGTCTTCCGACAGCACGCCGACGATGCTCGCGCGCGCGACGCGTGCGACCACCGCGACGAAGAAGATCGTGATCGAGAAAGCCGGCAGCACGAGGTGCCAGGCGACGTCGCGGACATAGGCCCATCCGGTCGCGCTGCCGCGCAGCGACGTCATCCCCTGCGCCGGCAGCCAACCGAGGTCGACCGCGAACAGGATGATGAGGAGCTGCCCGAGCCAGAAGATCGGCACCGAATAGCCGAACAGACTTAGCGCCGTGATGCCGCTGTCGAACGCGCTGCCGGCGCGCGGCGCGGCGGCGAGCGCGAGGACGACGCCGAGCACCGACGCCGCGATCAGGCCCGGAATCATCAGGACGAGCGTCGTGCCGGCGCGCGCGAGGATGAGCTCGAGCACCGGCTGCCGGTTGGCGAACGAATAGCCGAGGTGCCCCTGCAGCAGGTTCTGCCCGTAGCGCAGCAGTTGCACCCAGAGCGGCTGGTCGAGCCCGAAGTCGTGGCGGATCTGCTCGAGATAACCGGGCGGCGCGGGAAAGTCGCCGACCAGCGCCTGCACCGGATCGCCCGGCGCGAGATGGATGATCAGGAAATTGACGATCAGGATGACGAAGAGGATCGGGACGGTCCACGCCAGCCTGGCGAGCAGGAACCGTCCCATCCGTCACGCCGCCCGGCGCCTGGCGTCGCTGTCGGCGAGCAGGTCCGCGAGCGCCGCCGCGTCGGGCGCGTCGTCGAGTCGCTCGACCGCGGCGACGATCTCGCGGTGGCGCTCGGCGCCGAGCACCGGCGCGATCAGGCTTTCGACCTTGAACGCGAGCTCGGCATCGCTGAGCGGGTTCTCGGGTGCGCCCTTGCCGAACGCGATCGCGCGCTCGACGCGGCGGCCGTCCTTGAGATGCAGCTCGAGCGGCGGGTACTCGCCGATCGCGAGTGTGCGGTCGCCAACGACGCGCGTCGCGCGCATGAGGCGGCGGATCTCGGGCTCGTCGGCGCGGCTCGGCGAGAACTGATCGATCGTCGCGCGGCCGCTGTCGGCGACGACCGCGAGCGCGTACGGCATGCTGAACTGCGCATCGAGGAGGGTGGCGATCTGCTGCCGGTCGAACTGGCGCACCGTCTGCGCGTTGCCGTGCACGACCATCGCGTCGATGTCGCCGGCGCGGCAGCCGGTCTCGGCCATCAGCTCGAGCAGCGCATCGATCGTGTAGTGCAGGCCGCGGCAGCACGCATGCGGCTTCATGCCCGAGCGGTCGATGCGAAACGCGGTGCCAAGGTCTTCGAGCGTCAGCTCGGGCGTCGCGATGCCGTGCGAATAGGTGCCGAAGAAGCCGCCCCACTCGGCTTCGAGGATCTGGCGCGGGCCGCTCATCCCGGCCTGCGCGAGCAACGCAGCGGTCAGGCCGTTCTCGGCGGTCTTGCCGGGATGGAAGCGCTTGGTGTCGGCGCCGTCGGCGAGGAACGCCCAGACGCCGCCGGTGAACGTGCCGGCGATGCCGAGCGCGTCGGCGAAGCGCTCGGCGTCGAGGCCGAGCATGCGCGCAGCGGCAGCGGCAGCGCCGAAGCTGCCGCACGTCCCGGTCGAATGCCAGCCGAGCGCGTTGTGCGGCCGATAGCCGCCGGCGCCTTCGAGCACGCGCGCCGCGAGGTCGTAGCCGGCGAGGATCGCGACCAGCGCTTCGCGGCCGGAGACGCCGCCGCGCGCAGCGAGCGCGCAGACGACCGGGACGACGACCGCGCCCGAATGGCCGCAGCCGCCGAAGTCGTCGAGCTCGAGCGCGTGCGCTGCCGTGCCGTTGACGAGTGCGGCCTGCGGAATCGGCAGGCGCACGCCGCGCCCCCACACGACTGCGCCGTTGGTGCTGCCTTCGAAGCCGGCCTGCGCGGCGCGGATCGTGCTCTCGACGACGTCCGTCCGCGCGCCGGCGACGCCCGCCGCGAGGGTGTCGATCAGGAACCGCTTGGCGAGCCGGACCGCCTCGTGCGGCAGATCGTCGTAGCCGACGCCCGCCCAGTAGCGCGCGGCGCGCTCGGTGAGCGTGCCGCTTTCGCCTACTCCGACATCCACACGCTGCCCCACCAGACGTAGTTCGCGGTCAGGAAGACGTCCTTCAGCTTGACGGTCGCGGCATCGATCTCGGCCTGCTGGTGCAGCACGAGCACCGGCAGGTCGCGGGCGAGGATCTCCTGGACCTGGAAGTAGTCCTTGGCGCGCTCTTCGCGCGTCAGGCCGTTCTGGCCGTGCGAGAAGAGGGCATCGACCTCGGGGTTGGAATAGCGGCTCGCGTTGTTGAAGGTCGAGCCCTGCTTGATCGAGGTCGTGACGTAGAGCCGTGCGATGCCGAGCGCCGGATCGCCCGAGGTCGTGTAGTTCTGCAGCGTGACGTCGAAGTCGTAGTCGGTGTAGACCTTCTTCAGCACGACCGGACGCTCGGCGCCTTCGAGCACGACCTTGATGCCGATCGCCTGCCAGTAGCGCTGCAGCGCTTGCGCCAGTCCGGTGTATTCCGGGCGCCCGGCGTCGAACGAGAGGCGGAGTGTGAAGCGGCTGCCGTCGGCACCGGGCTTGACGCCGGCTTCGTCGAGCAGCGCGGCGGCGCGCTTCGGGTCGTACGGGTAAAGCTTCGCGTAGCTGACCGCCGGGTTGTGGGCCCACGCGATCCGGCTGTCGATCGCGGTCTGCGAGACGCCGCCGATGCCGTAGAAGACCGCCTTGTGCAGGAACTCGCGATCGATCGCGGTCATGAGCGCCTGGCGCACCTTCGCGTTGTCGAGCGGCGGCTTCTTGGTGTTGATGATCGCGAGGTCGTCGCTCGGATAGCTGATGTCCTGGAGCACGAAGTTCTTGTCGTTCGCGAACTGCGCGTGCGCGCTGAGCGGAAAGTAGTACTCGTCGATGAAGTCGACCTCGCCGGCGCGCAGCGCCAGCACGCGCGCCGCCGAGTCCGGCATGATCTTGACGACGACCTTGTCGAGGTACGGCTGGCCCTTGCGCCAGTAGGTCGGGTTCTTGACGAACGTCAGGTGGTCGCCGCGGACCCATTCCTGCAGCACGAACGGGCCGTTGCCGACGGGCTTCGTGAGCGTCGCCTCGTGCTTGAGGACATCGCTGCCCTGGAACACGTGCGCCGGCAGGATCGGCGCGTTCTGCTCGCACGCGAGCGAGAAGAGGAACGGCCCGAACGGCTTCGAGAGCTTGATGACCGCCGTCAGCGGGTCGGGCGTCTCGATCGTCTGGATGAAGCTGCCGGGCGCGTTGAACTTCGGCCCGTATTTCGCCGAGACCTGGGTCAGCGAGAACTTGACGTCTTCGGAGGTCACCGGCTTGCCGTCGGTGAAGTTCGCCTTCTCGAGGTGGAAGGTGTAGGTGAGGCCATCCTTCGAGATCTCCCACGACTTGGCGAGGTTGGGAACGATCTCGAAGTTCTTGCCGAAGCGGATCAGCGAGTCGTACAGGATGCAGCCGACGAAGACGTCGGGAACGCCGACGCTGATGCCGGGGTTGAGGACCGCTGGATCGGCGCCGAGCACCGTCACCACGGTGCCACCGTAGCGCGGCTTCTCGGGCCCGGCCGCGAGCGCGGGTGCGGCGGCGAGCGCGCCCGCGAGCGCGAGGCACGCGCCGATCCGCATCGAAATTCCACCCATCGAGTCTCCTCCGCCTCAGTTCTTGTTGCGCTTCGCCTTCAGCAGCGCGAGCGTGCGGTGCATTTCGTTTCGCTGGATCATCAGCGCCTCGTCGACGCCGAGGCCGGGCTTGGACAGCATGAAGTCGGGCCGGCAGGCGAGGCCGATGTGGCTGCAGATCCGCGCCGACTGGTCGGTCTCGTTGGCGGTGCCGCCGAGCGCGGCGCCCATGCCGTGGCGCTTGCAGTAGAGCACCGCCTCGATCGTGTTGTTGATGCCGCCGAGGTCGGGCGTCTTGATCTGCAGATAGTCGGCCGCTTGCTCGTCGGTGAACAGCCTGACGTCCTCGAGCGTGTTGCACCATTCGTCGGCGATGACGCCGATCTTCGTGTCGTTGCGCCGCAGCGTCTCGCGGAGCTTTCGAAACAGCTCGATCTGCTCGCCTTGCGTCCTCGCGATGATCGGCGACTCGATGATGAAGCCGTACGGCTTGGTCGTCTCGACGAGCGTCGCGAGGTAGGCGGCGATCTTGTCGGTGTCGTTGGCGAACAGCTCGCCGAGCGTGCCGTAGACGTCCAGGTGGATTTGCGGCCGGTAGTCGTCGCCGCCGATCTGGCGCAGCCGCGTCGCGACCGTGGCGGCGAACGCGTGCAGCTTCTCGCCGGAGCGGCCGATGTGCTCGACGGTCGTGAAGCTCGCGTGCGGCAGCAACTCGGGGCGCTTCAGGATCGTGCGGTCGAGCTGCAGCGGGTCGTCGCGATGGCCCGAGGCGAGGATCGCGATCGGCGTCTCGGAGATCGTCGAGTCGTACTCGCGCGCGATGACCTCGGCCATCGTCTCGTGGCGCGCGAGCGCGGTCGCGTGCAGCAGCGCTTGCGTGATGCCGTAGCGCAGCGCCATGTGCACCGGCTTGCCGTCGACCTTGAGGCGGTCGAACGTCTCGGCATTGGTGTGGAACGCGCTCACGTCGAGGCCGGTCAGTCGCTTGCGAAGCTCGCCCTCGAGGAGGCCGATGTGCTCGTCGGCGTTGAACACGCGATCGCGGCCGGCGGCGCCGGCGAGGATGACGTCGGCGCAATCGCCGAACGCGACCTGGTCGTCGTCGAGGACGAGCATGACCGAGATCGTCGTTCCCGGCTCGACGATCGATTTGTAGCCGGGCAGAACGGGCTTGCCGTGGAAGAGAAAACCGTCTGCGCGCGCCCCGGCCTTGATGGCCATGAGGTCGCGATGGAGATAGCCCGATTGACCGATCGAATAGACGACGTCGCGAACCTTCATTGCTGTTGCCCGAGCCTGTGCAAGCGGCCGATTATGCGTAGGCCCGTGCGCCGCCGAGCCGGGGGTCAACGCGAGTCCATGTTCCCAAGCGCTCGCGTCAGCCGACGTTGATGACGCGCATCCCCATCAGCTTGCCGCCGACCTTGTCGAGGACGTTGATGGTCGCGCGGCGCGGCTTGAAGCCTTGCGGCAACGGCAGGGTGCCGCGCACGGTGTCGTAGCGCCCGACGGAGATCGACACCGGCGCCAGCGTCACCGTGTCGTCGGCACGACCCGACGCGCCGGCGACGACGAACTGGAGCACGCCGCCCCACGGATTCGCGCCGGGGCGCTCGCGCGAGAGCACGACGTTGTACGCCAGCGCATTGCCTTGCACCTCGAACCGCGCGGCGCGCACAGCGACGGGCGCACCGCGCGGATCAGGTGGCAGCGTGGCGACGAGCGATGCGACGTCCTCGCGCAGGTGCTGCACCGTCTCGCCGCGCGTGGCGACGTCCGACTGCAAGCGCTTGTTCTCGTCGAGCGTGCTCCGCAACCGGCTGGAGGCCGTGGCGAGCTCGCCCTGCAGACGCTGCCGTTCGGCATCGGCGCGCTCGAACGAATCGCGCAGGCGTGCCGACGCCTCGGCAGTCAGGCGGGGCGGCAGGTACCGCTCCTGGACGACGAGCACGGCGCCGGCGCCGAGCACGATCCCCAGCAGCAGGAGCACGAGCCAGCGGGGAACGCGGCGCGAACGTCGTCGGCCGTAGGGATCGAAGGGAATGGGCTTGGACGATCCGAACATCAGAAGAGGGAACTGAGAAAGCAGCGACGCGGGGAGCGCGGCCGGGTGGGCGTGTCGGCGCACGCAACGTGCCGTGGCCGAGGGTCAGCACGGCGGCGGCCCGGGAGGTTAACCCCTGCAGGATCGGCGCGGCCGCGGCCCGCGGGATGTCCCTGCGCGCCGGTTCGGCTCTGCTACATCGGCCGGAAGCGGTGCGCGTAGAGGCGGCTGACGACGAGCCGCTCTGGGCGCTGGCGCAGCACCAGCGTCACCTTGCCGGCGTCGTCGCGCTCGGCTCGCTCGATCGCGTCGGCGCGCACGACGGTGGCGCGGTGGACCTGCCAGAAGCGCGCCGGATCGAGCTGCGGCAGCAGCTCGCGCAGCGAGATGCGGATCAGGTGCTCGCGATCGGCGGTGAGCACGCGCACGTACTTGTCGGCAGCCTCGAAGTAGACGACGTCGTTCACCGGGACGAGATGGACGGCCGAGCCGCTGCCGGCGGCGATCGTTTCGAGCCGCGGTGCCGTCGTCGCGCCGAGGAGCGCTCGCATCGCGTCGGGCGAGGCGAGCAGTCGTTGCCACGCGTTGCCGTCGCGGCTCGGGTCGAGCACGGGCGGGGTGTCGGCCACCGCGCGGCGCTCGGCACGACGCGCGCCGAGCAGCAGCTGCACGCGCGCGACGGCGCGCGCGACGCGCACGGTGTCGATGGGCTTCAGCAGATAGTCGACGGCGGCGTGATCGAACGCCTCGAGCGCGTGGCGCTCGTACGCGGTGACGAAGACGACGAGCGGCGCCGGCGTGCCGTCGTCGGGCCAATCCTCGGCGATCGCCTGCGCTGACTCGAGGCCGCTGCAACCCGGCATGCGGATGTCGAGGAAGAGCAGGTCGGGCTTCACGCGCAGCGCGGCCTCGACGGCGGCGGGGCCGTCCTCGGCGCGGGCGACGACGCGCAGCTCGGGCCAGGCGACGGCGAGCGCGCGCGCCAGCTCGTCGGCGAGCAGCGGCTCGTCCTCGGCGATCAGCGCGGTCGCGTCCATCGTCACGCAGGCAGCGTGACGACGGCGCGGCTGCCGCCTTCGCCGTCGTCGGCCGGCGCGAGCTCGAGCGAGGCGGCGGTGCCGTAGACCGCCGCCAGCCGTGCCCGCACCTGCTCGAGGCCGAAGCGCGTGCTCTCTCCGTTGCCCGCGCCGCCGGCGCCCGCGTCGCCCGCGCTCGTCGCCCCGGGAGCGACGCCGGCGCCCGTGTCGCGCACCGTCAGCCGCACCCGGTTGCCGTCGCGCACCGCGCGCACTTCGATGCGACCTTTGCCGACGTGCGGCTCGAGGCCGTGCTTGATCGCGTTCTCGACCAGCGGCTGCAGCACCAGCGGCGGCACCTGGAGCGCCGCGAGATCGGCCGGCAGGTCGAGCTTCGTCTCGAGCCGCGGCCCCATGCGCGCCTGCATCAGCGCGAGGTAGTCGGCGACGCGGGCGAACTCGGCGTCGAGGGCGTGGAACGGCACGCGCGAGGCGCCGAGCGTGGCGCGCAGGAACGCGATCAGCTGGTCGAGCATCGCCTGCGCGCGCTGCGGATCAACGGTGATCAGCGCGCGCAGGTTGGCGAGCGTGTTGAACAGCATGTGCGGCTCGAGCTGCGACTCGAGCAGCTTCAGCCGCGCCTCGGCGGCGTCGCGCTGCGCCGTCGCGATCTCGCTCTGCCGGCGCTGGTCACGGCCGCGCGAGATGAAGAAGTACGAAATCGCGCCGGTGATCGCGACGGAGAGGACGAGATAGCTCGCCAGCGTGCGCGGCGAACGCCGGAAGAACTCGAAGCTCGAGCAGCCGCAGTAGAGGTCGCCGAGGCCGGTGCCAATCGCGTAACCTGCCACCACCGCTGTTACCTGCAACACCGCCCATCGCCAGCCCGACTGCGGATCGACGCCGAGCCCGTGACGGCCGAGCTCGGTGCAGGCCCAGATCGAGAGGCCGATCGCCTCGGCATAGACGAGCTGGAGCACCCAGTCGCCGCGCGCGATGCTGAGCGCGAGCGCGATGAAGGCGCTGAAGCCAGCGACGATCGCGCCGTGGCGGAGAGCGTTGTGCAGAGGCGCCGGCGCTGCGTTCACGGCAGCGCGGCAGCGCGCACCGGTGCGGCGACGGCGCGGCCGACCGCGTCGTTGCTGCTGCTCGACGCCGGCGCGGCGGCGGCCGCGGCCGAGCGCATCGCCTCGGTCGTGTTGCCCGGCCCGTGCGCGCTCCAGCCCGGAGGCATGAAGAGGTGTCCGAGCACGGCACGAACGCTGCGCGCCGCGAGCAGGTCGCGCGCCAGCGCGCGCCACTGGTAGAGCTCGATCTTCACCGGGTTGTAGCCGGTCATCGGGACGACGAGGCCGTAGCGGCACGGCACGTCGTCGCGCTCGGCGCGATACGTGCCGAACAGCCGATCGAAGACGATCAGCACGCCGCCGTAGTTGGCGTCGAGGTACTCGAGGTTGGCGGCGTGGTGGACGCGATGCGCCGACGGCGTGTTGAGCACGAGCTCGAGCCAGCCGAGCTTCGGGATCCACGTCGCGTGGATCCAGAACTGGTAGAGCAGGTTGAGCGAGAGCATCTCGAAGACGACGCGCGGCTCGAAGCCGAGCCAGATCAGCGGCACGTAGAACGCCGAGCTGCCGCTCGCCCGGCTGAGGATGCCGATCCGGTAGGCGGCCGAGAGGTTGAGCTCGTTCGGCGAGTGGTGCACGGAGTGGTTGCACCAGAACCAGCGCACGCGGTGCGCGGCGCGGTGGAACCAGTAGTAGCAGAACTCCTGGCCGATGAAGAGCGCGAGCAGCGCCGTCCAGCCGTCGAGCGCGATGACGCCGATCCGGTGCCGGTAGGCGAGCGCAATCAGCGGTGCGGCAATCGAGAACGGCAGGAAGATCTGGGTGCCCACGCGCGCGAACAGGTCGAACAGCGACACCGCCGTCGCGCGCCAGTCGTAGGCGCGGATGCGCGCGAGGACGATCGCCTCGAGCAGCGACGCGAAGACGACCGTCGGCAGCGCGACGAAGAGCAGGAACTTGTCGAGGCCGTTCAGGTGCGGGGCGAGGGTGTGCATGGCCGAGAGTCTAGGCAGTGGCGACGTCGTCGCGCGCGGCAACCCGGCGCGCCCTGGGGCCGCTCGTCAGGATTCGCACGGCGCGCGCCGTGAACATCCCCGAGAGCGCGCCGTAGAGAAGCGCCATCGGGACGGCGAACAGCGGATCGGCGCGCCACACCGGGTGGAAGACGAGCGACACCGCGACCGTGTAGCGCAGCGCGAAGATGGCGAGCATGAGCGCGAGCGGCAACGGGCTGCCGGCGACGACGAACGCGTCGCCGTCGCTGCCGACCTCGCGCGGCCAGCGCAGCGCCCGGTTGGCGAGCCACGCGGCGGCCATGCCGAGCAACCAGGCGAGGGCGATCGCGGGCCGGGCGCCGAACGCGGTCGTCGCGCTCCAGAGCGACAGCGCGCCCATCGCGACCGGCGCGATCAGCAGGCGGATGCGCGACATGCGCTGCCGGCGCAGCTGCAGGCTGCCGAGCAGGACGAGCGCGGCGAGGATCGCCCAGACGTAGACGGGCGTGTGCGACAGGATCGCGACGATGACGGTGCCGAGAGGTGCTTCGGGATGCATGGCGGGCTCGGTGTGCGCTCGAGGGCGCGGTGCCGCCACTCTGGCGCCGGGTCGGGGTCGCCGCCACGGCGTTGCGACGAAACGGCGCGGCGCGGCGCGAAACGCTGTCGGCACGCCGCGAGGCGCGCACGCCAGAATCAGCGCTGCCCGCCGGCCCACGCCCCCACGTGTCATCGAGTGCGAACCTCTCCTCGGCGAGCGCCTTCCGCTCGCTGCGCAACCCGAACTACCGCCTGTGGGCGACGGGTGCCTTCGTCTCCAACATCGGCACCTGGATGCAGCGCACCGCGCAGGACTGGCTGGTCCTCGCCGAGCTGACGCCGCACAGCGGCACGGCGGTCGGCATCGTGATGGCGCTGCAGTTCGGACCGTCGCTCGCACTGCTGCCGTTCACCGGGCTGGCTGCCGACGTCTTCGATCGTCGCAAGCTCCTGCTCGTCACCCAGAGCACGATGGGCGTGCTCGCGCTCGGCCTCGGGCTGCTGACCGTGTTCGGCGCAGTCGAGCTCTGGCACGTCTACGCGTTCGCGTTCCTGCTCGGCTGCGCGACCGCGTTCGATGCGCCGGCGCGGCAGACCTTCGTCTCCGAGCTCGTCGGCACCGCCGACCTCTCGAACGCGGTGGCGCTCAACTCGACGTCGTTCCAGGCGGCGCGAATGATCGGCCCGGCGATCGCCGGCGTCGTCATCGCCGGGTTCGGCTCGGGCTGGGCGTTTCTCGCCAACGCCGCGTCGTTCGCCGCGATGATCTTCGCCCTGGCGAGGCTGCGCATCGTCGATCGCGACCGGCACGAACGCGCGGCACCGGCGCGCGGCGGCATCGCCGAAGGCTGGCGCTACGTCCGCGCCCGTCCCGACCAGCGGGTCGTGCTGGCGATGCTCTTCCTGATCGCGACCTTCGGGCTTAACTTTCCGATCTTCATCGCGACGATGGCGGTCAGCGTCTTCCATGCCGGTGCGCATCGCTATGGCCTGTTGACGTCGCTCCTGGCGATCGGCTCGGTCGCCGGAGCGCTGCTCGCTGCGCGGCGCGAACGGCCGCAGATGTCGGTGCTGCTCATCGGTGCAGCCGTGTTTGGCGCCGGTTGCGCGGTCGCCGCGGCGATGCCCGACTACTGGCTCTTCGGCGCGACGCTTGTCGTCATGGGCGCGGCATCGCAGACCTTCATGACCGGCGCCAACAGCACGATCCAGCTCGGCACAGACCCGCCGATGCGCGGCCGCGTGATGGCGATCTATCTCGCGATCGCCATGGGCACCACGCCGCTCGGCGCGCCGATCGTCGGCTGGGTCGCCGACGTCGCCGGGGCGCGCTGGTCGCTCGCCGTCGGCGCCGCGGCCGGGCTCGGCGCGGCGCTGATCGGGTTGCTTTATCTCCGCGTGTCGAGCGTCGAAGCGCGCGCGAACGTCGAATGACTGCGGTGTGCATCGAGCGATCCGTCAAGCGGTCAGGCCTTTCGCGACGCCGTCGTCGAGCGGGCGATTGCGCTCGCTGGATCTTTCCGGCGAAGCAGCGATGACGCAGTGCTGAGCCCGGCAAGCTCGCGCGCCGTCTCGACCAACGCGCCACCGAGCTGCTTCATGCGCGCTTCGTCGAGGCGCACCGCGGGGCCGGCGATGGTCACCACGCCGATCGCCACGCCGCGCACGACGACGGGCGCTGCCATCGCCGACATCGCCGGCGCGAACACTTCGTTGATCGTCGCGTAGCCGCGTTTGCGCGCCGCGTGCACGAAGGCGAGCAACGCCTTGACCGTGGTCGGCGCCTTCGGGCCGAACGCGCTGGGAGAGCCGAAGCCCTGGCGCGCCACCAGGCGAAGCGCCTCCTCGTCGTCGAGCGTCGACAGCCAGGCGTGTCCGGCCGAGCTGCACGACAGGCGCACCGAGAGACCCATGTCGGGGTCGTAGCGCAGGCCGCGCGTCGCGCCCTGCGCCTTGGCGACGAAGACGAGCTCGTCGCCGTCGACGATCGCCAGCCGCACCAGCTCGCCCGACTCGAGGGCGAGACGGTCGAGCGAAGGCTGCGCGACATCGACCACCCCCGACGCGCCGAGATAGCCGAGGCCGAGCGCGACGAGCTTGATGGTGAGGCCGTAGTCGCCCTGGTCGCGCAGCTGGCGCACGTAGCCGCTCTTGACCAGCTCGGAAAGGAGGCGATGCGCAGCGCTGAGCGGCATCGCGATCGCCGTTGCGATGTCGGACAGCGCGGCGCCCTCGGGATGAGCGGCCAGGTGCTCGAGCACCGCGAGGCCCCGTTCGAGCTGGGCAGTCATTTCCGGGGAATCGTAGCCGATCGTTAAGTGTTTTCCATATTGGAAAGACTTTCCAAACTAGTGGATGATGCCCGTCTTTTCGTCATCGCAGGAGTGCCGTCCACATGCGCCGTCCCTTGCTCGCCATTGCGCTGCTCGCTGTCCTCGGCGTCGCACTGCCCGCCGCCGCCCAGGACATCCAGGAGCGGACGATCCGCTTCGGCCACCTCAACAACCCCGACCATCCCACCAGCACCGGCGTCAAGAAGTTCGCCGAGCTCGTCGCCGCCAAGAGCGGCGGCAAGATCAAGGTGCAGGAGTTCCCCAGCAGCCAGCTCGGCAACGAGCTGCAGCAGCAATCGGCGCTGCAGGGCGGCGTCCAGGAGATGCTCGTGGCGTCGACCACCTCGCTGGCCGGCATCGTCAAGGAGTTCGGCGTCTTCGACTTTCCGTTCCTCTTCAGCAACGCACACCAGGCCGACGCCATGGTCGACGGTCCGCTGGGCAAGATGGTGAGCGCCAAGCTGGCCGAGAAGGGTGTCGTCGTGCTGGGCTTCTTCGACCTCGGCTTTCGCAACGTCACCAACGGCAAGCGACCCATCACCAAGCCCGAGGATCTGGAGGGCCTGAAGCTTCGCGTGATCCCGAACCCGGTGTTTCTGGAGACCTTCAAGACCTTCAAGGCGAACCCGATCCCGATGCCGTTCGCCGAGCTGTACGGCGCGCTCGAGAGCAAGGCCGTCGACGGCCAGGAGAACCCGTACTCGGTGATCCTGTCGAGCAAGTTCTACGAGGTGAACAAGTACGTCAGCGCGACGAACCACGTCTACGCGACCAATCCGGTCCAGATCAGCAAGCGCTTCTGGGACAAGCTGTCGCCCGCAGAGCAGAAGCTGCTGCAGGAAGCCGCCATCGAGGCCCAGAACTACCAGCGTGTCGTCAGCCGCGACGTCGCCGGCAAGGCCGTCGCCGAGCTCAAGGCCAAAGGCATGATCTACAACGACATCGCTCCGGCCGAGCTCGCGCGCATGCGCGCCGAAGTCAGGCCTGTCTACGACAAGTTCGCTGCCTCGTACGACCCGGCCGTGATGAGCCTCTTCAAGAGCGAGCTCGAACGCGTCTCCAAGCTCTGACGCCGATGATCCAGTTGCTGGTCCTCCACGGACCGAACCTCAACCTGTTCGGAAGGCGCGAGCCGCACATCTACGGCGACACGACGCTGGCCGAGATCGACGCGCGCCTGCGAAAGCTCGCGGACGAGCTCGAGGTCGGTCTCGAGATCTTCCAGTCGAACCACGAGGGCGCGCTCATCGACAAGCTTCACGAGCGCATCGACACCGTTGCGGGAGCCCTCGTCAACCCGGCCGGCCTGACCCAGCACGGCGTGCCGCTGCACGACGCGATCAAGGCCATGCCGTTTCCGGTGATCGAAGTGCACATGAGCAACATCGCTGCGCGCGAGTCGTGGCGGGCGCATTCCATCATCTCGCCTGCCGTCCGGGGCACCGTGCAAGGGCTCGGCTGGCGCTCCTACACCGCGGCGCTGCGAGCGTTGGCCGAACTGGCGAGCGAAGCGGTCGCGAGCGATTCGAGGAGATAGGCCGGTGGCGCTCGCGGGGACCGCAGCATTGGCCATGTGGTGGGACATCGCTCCGGAGGTCCGATCCGACTTCGAGCACTGGCACGCGCACGAGCATTTTCCGGAGCGTCTCGCGATCCCGGGCTTCCTGCGCGCCTCGCGATGGCGGAGCTCCGACGGCGGCGACGGCACCTTCGTCCTCTACGAACTGGCCGACCATGACGTTTTGCGCTCGTCTTCCTATCTGGCCTCGTTGAATGCGCCGACCCCCTGGTCGACCAGGCTGATGCCGCATCACCGCAACATGGTCCGCAGTCAGTGCCATGTGCTCGAAAGCCGCGGCGGCGTCACTGCTTGCAGCGCTCTCACCGTCCGTCTTGCGCCGGCCGCCGGACGTGAAGCGAGCTTGCGGCTCGGAATGCGCAAGCTGTTCGAGTCGGCTCCGACACGCGCGGGTCTCGTCGGGCTGCACCTCCTGCGCCATGAGCCGCCGTCCCTGGAGGCGACGACCGAGCAACACCTGCGCGGACTTGCCGATGGCGCTGCCGATTGGGTCCTGATCGCCAGTGGCTACGACCGCGACGCGGTTGCGACGCTCGGCGCCGGCGAGCTGGGCGAGGATGCCCTGTTGGCGATGGGGGTCGCGCCAGGCTCCGTCTGCCGGCTCTTCGACCTGGCCTATGCGGCGATGTCGACAGACGTTGCCGGCATCGTCGCGTCGGCAACGCCCGCAGCATGAAG
>Ga0207675_100000940_pt1 | contig 29087 bp, 21 predicted proteins | sample KBSSwiS42_FD_184305 | JGI IMG/M metagenome (GOLD analysis project Ga0207675, IMG submission 184305) | Switchgrass rhizosphere microbial communities from Kellogg Biological Station, Michigan, USA - KBS Switchgrass S4-2 (SPAdes) (version 2) | ecosystem: Host-associated > Plants > Roots >...
TTCGAAGAACGCTTTGTTCAGACAATGGTGCGCTTCTTCATCGTGCGGCGGAACACGTTCGAGCGCGTCGGAAATCAGTCTGCGGTCGCGCGTGAACGACTGCAAGAGCTCGACCTCGTCGTGATAAGTCATCACCGCAACTTCGTCAGTTGGTTTTAGACGCGCGATCGCGTCGTGCGCGGCATGGCGAACTTCCGTGCCGAAAGGATCCAGACAACCGCCACGATCGACGAGCAGCAACACTGAAAGCGGCAAGCTATCCTGACTAAAATGCGTAATCGTCTGCTTGACGTCGTCCTCAGAAAGAGCGAAATCATCTTTTGCCAAATCGCCGACTACCCGCGCGGTCTTTTTGTCGAGCACCAGCGCATCAATGGTCACCAGATCGACGTCAACTTTTACGGTTTCGTCAGGTGTTCCGGGCGGATTCGAATTCGTGGTGCCAGTTGTTCGTGGCCGCGTCTGGGAACGCGCAGAAAACAAAAAGGGAAGAGAAATGAGTGCGGCAATGACCGCGGTCAAAACCGTCAGTCGCGTCGCAAGACTTGATTTTGCTGGGAAATCGAAGAACGTCGGGTACTTCATGAGCCTCTCCTCCGTTTCATCTGTTTTGGGCAAGAACCGAGGAGAGCCTTTGGTTGTTTCTACGCGACGAGTCGCGAAAGGTTTCGAAGGGAGAGATTTTTTGTCGGCGCAATCATATCTGATTGCGGGTGGGGAACCAAGAGTTTTCCTTCCGGCGGCCATCGGCTTGTGCCGATTCCGCGCGCTTTGGCTTTTTCTGCATGCTCGATTAAAGTATCCGCGACCCAGACAAATTCACCACAGTTTTTCCGGAGGCTTCCATGAAAAGATTTAAGTTCACCTTTGTAATGCTCGCGGCGGTCGCCATGCTGTCGATGTCGCTGAACGCGCCGCGTTGGACCGCGAGCGCGCAGAAAAATGGCGACGGCGGCAGTGCCTCCCCGATTGTCTATCCAACCACAAAGAAGGTTGATGTCGTTGACGATTACTTCGGCACAAAGGTGCCAGATCCGTATCGCTGGCTAGAAGACGATCGGTCTCCGGAAGTTGCAGCGTGGGTTGAAGCGCAAAACAAAGTCACCTATGCCTATCTCGATCAGATTCCGTATCGCACGGCAATCAAGGATCGGCTGATGAAGCTCTATAACTATCCGAAATATGGCGCGCCCACGCGACGCGGCGAATGGTTCTTCTCAACCAAAAACGACGGCCTACAAAATCAAAGTGTCTGGTACATCCAAAAGGGACTCGACGGTACTCCGGAAGTCATTCTCGATCCGAACAAGTTTTCGGCGGACGGGACCTCGCGATTGGGATCGCTGACGATTTCGAAAGGCGGAAAATACATCGGCTATGGGATTTCGGAGGGCGGTTCAGACTGGAACGAGATTCACGTGCTCGATGTCGCGACGCAAAAGCCCCTGAGTGACAAAATCGAATGGATAAAGTTCTCAGGCGCTTCGTGGAAAGGCGATGAAGGGTTTTACTACAGCCGCTATCCAACGCCGCCCGAAGGCAAGAAGATGGCGCAGAAGAACGAGTACCAGAAGACCTACTACCACAAGATTGGTACGCCGCAATCCGAAGACGTCCTGGTCTTTGAAGACAACGATCATCCTGGCCAGTTCAATGGCGTCGGCTCGACGGATGATGAGCGTTTCGAGATTATGACGCACGCTGATTCGACGACGGGCAAGAAAGGTAACTCGGTCTACTTTCGCGACGCGTCAAAGAACGAAACCGCCTGGACACCGATTGTGGCTGACATTGCCGATGATGACTACAACGTGATCGATAACATTGGCGACAAGTTCCTCATCGAGACCAATCACGGGGCACCGAACGGCAAAGTCGTACTGTATGACCCGAAGACCCAGAATTGGAAAGACGTCGTTCCCGAAAAGCCTGAGCCGCTGGAAATCAGCAATACGGTCGGCGGCAAGTTGTTTCTGACTTACCTGAAAGATGTCACCACGCGCGCGTACGTCTACAGCGTCGACGGTAAACTGGAGAACGAAATTGCGATGCCCGGTCCGGGCTCTGCGACTGGCTTCGGCGGTCGTACCGATGACAAGTTCCTCTTCTACAGTTTCACGTCGTTTAATTATCCGCCGACAATTCTCAAATACGATATCGCGACAAAGAAATCGAGTGTGTTCCGCACCGTTGACATTCCCGGTTTCAATCCCGCGAATTATGAGACGAAGGAAGTCTTTTACAACAGCAAAGACGGCACACGCGTGCCGATGTTCATCACCTACAAGAAGGGCATCAAGCTCGACGGCAACAATCCAACGCTTTTGTACGGATATGGCGGATTCAACATTACGACTTCGCCGGGATTCAGCGCGCTGCGCGTGGCGTTGCTCGAACAAGGAATGATTTACGCCTCAGCCAATATGCGCGGCGGCGGCGAGTACGGCGAGAAGTGGCACGAAGCCGGTACCAAGCTGCAAAAGCAAAACGTGTTCGACGACTTCATTGCGGCCGCCGAGTACTTGATCAAGAACAAATACACTTCCTCGAGCAAGCTCGGCATTGAAGGAGCTTCGAACGGCGGATTGCTCGTGGGCGCGGTGACCAATCAGCGCCCCGATCTGTTCCGCGTTGTCCATCAACACGCGGGGGTGATGGACATGCTGCGCTTCCACAAGTTCACGATCGGCGCGGCCTGGATTTCAGATTACGGTTCGAGCGAGCAGAGCGAGGCGCAGTTCAAAGCTATTCTTGCGTACTCGCCGGTGCACAATGTGAAGCCGGGGACGAAGTATCCGGCGATACTGGTGACCACTGCCGATCATGACGATCGCGTAGTGCCCGCACACTCGTTCAAGTACGCTGCGGCATTGCAGGCCGCACAAGCCGGTGACAACCCGGTGATCATTCGCATTGACACCAAGTCTGGGCACGGCGCGAGCAGCACCACCAAGCAGCTCGAGCAAACCGCGGACATCTACTCGTTCTTTTTCTACAACCTCGGCGTCACCCCGAAGTGGTAGGAGCGCAGGTATCCTGCCTGCATGAATAAGAGGGCCGGCGTTATGCCGGCCTTTTTATTTGAATTGATCGCGGGGAGAACGTTTGCTCATGCCGGCAACGACTGCCCTTTGGTTTCTTTGCCAAAAGGTAGCAGGACCAATCCCACGATAAATGCGACTGAGGTCAGCGCCACGGGAGTACCGATCGTGTGAAGTTTTGCGACTCCCGCGCCCACCAGAAAGGTAATGCCGGCCCCGACAAAACGACCGACCGAGGTTGAAAATGCAAAAGCGCTGGCGCGGCATTCAGTCGGGTATTGTTCCGGCAACCAAAGCGTGTACATCGCAAAATTTGCACCGCCAATACCAAGAAAGAACAGACACACCATAAAGAGGACCAACGCGCCGGTTTGTAAATAGAACACGTAGCCAAAGGCCAGAGCGATGAAGACAAACATCAAGGCAAAATAGATCGCCAGCGTAACTCTGCGCCCGAACTTTTCTGCCAGGACGGGCAAGACCAGGCAGCCGATGATTGTTCCGGTAGCAAGCAGCATCGTTCCGTAGGAAGCCAGGCGCGTGCCTTGAACGGGATCGAAGCCGGATTTCGTCGCCAAATAACTGACGGCGGAAGGAACATAGACTGAGCCCGCCCACAAGCCGGTGATGGAAACCAGCAGATAAAGCGAGTTCAGCAGAGTTCGTCGGCGATACTCAGGCGAAAAAAGTTCGAAGAAGGCGCGCCGCATCGTGAACTGCTTGCCGGCTTCGGTAATTGTCTTTTGCCAACGCGTCGGCTCTTTCACGCCGTAACGAATGAACGCCACCAGCAGAGCGGGCGTACCGCCGACCGCGAACATCGCGCGCCAACCATAGCGTGCGCCGATAACGTAGTTAGCAATCGCTGCCACAAAAATCCCGAAGTAGTAACCTGTGTGCATCAACCCCGCAGCCATCTTTCTTCGCTCTTCGGGCAACTCTTCGGCGACAAAAGTTCCGCCCATGGACCATTCGCCGCCGATGCCAACGCCGGCCAGCAAGCGAAAGGCGGCGAGTTGCCACACGCTGGTGGCGACTGCGCCGAGAAATGTGAACAGCGAATAGCAAATGATCGTGAGCATGAGCGTGCGGACGCGGCCGAACCGATCCGCTATCGGTCCCCAGACGAGTGAAAATCCCCAGCCAATCAAGAACAACGCGAAGAGCAAACCGCCATAAAACCCAGTGTTTGCGGTGTCGCCAGGAATTCCTGATTTGGGCAGCAACTCACGCAATGCCGGCAACATCACCAATGCGTAAATGAACGAATCCATTCCATCGAGGGTCCAACCGCCCCAGGCGGCGGCAAATCCTCGTAATTGATTCTTCGTCAGTGGCGCTTTGGCTGGCGCGAGCGGTTGACGTGCGGGCATCGATGTTGTAGCTCGGATCGTTGACCCAAAAGTAACGGCCGATTTGATTTTTCTAACAATGGGTTAGCAGATAGCCGAAGGCGTTGAGATAACACAGCCCAAGCGTCACGGCAACTCGCCAGCGTGCGATGAGCATCATCAAGAACGCCGAAGGCGTTCAATAACATAGCCCAGGGTAAGCGCGCAGCGCGACACCCTGGGTTTGATTTAGGTTGAATTCCTCGCCCTGAAGGGGCGAAAGAAAACGCGACGTGACTGTCGGTCCTCCTAACTTTGAACCCTTGCTTGAATCGTATCTCGCCCCTTCAGGGCGACGAACTCTAAAAAAAAGAAACCCAGGGTGTCGCGCTGCGCGCTTACCCTGGGCTATTCTATTTCACGCTTTCAGCGTGAAGAGTTTTGAGATTATTGTGGTCGCGCTAAAGCCCAAACCCCACCCTCTCCCAGTGGGAGAGGGTGATATTACGAACTAAACCCTCTCTTCTTCATCAGCGCTTCCACCTTCGGATCTCGCCCGCGGAAGTTTCGGTAAGCTTCGGCCGGGTCAATGGTGTTGCCGACAGAGAAAATGCTTTTTCGCAGCCGGTCCGCGACTTTCCGATCGTAAGGTCCACCCGCTTCGATGAATGCGCCGAAGGCATCTGCCGTCAGCACGTCTGACCAAAGGTAGCTGTAGTAACCCGCAGAATACGAATCACTCGAGAAGACGTGCAGAAAGTGCGGCAGACGGTGACGCAAAACGATCTCTTTCGGCATTCCGATTTCTGCCAGCGCCTCTTTCTCGAACTGACGCGCGTCGATCTTTTTGTCGCCGAGCAGATGCAACTTCATGTCGAGAATCGCCGCCGCGAGATATTCAACGGTCGCGAATCCCTGATTGAAGGTCTTGGTGCGGTTGATCTTGTCCACCAGTTCCTGCGGAATAGGTTTCCCAGTTTGATAGTGCAGCGCGAACTTTTGCAGCACCTGCGGCGTGGACAGCCAATGCTCCATCAGTTGCGAGGGAAACTCGACGTAGTCGCGCGCCACCGCAGTTCCGGACAACGAAGGATATGTGACGTTGGAATTCAAGCCATGCAGCGCATGGCCGAACTCGTGGAACATCGTGCTCGCGTCATCCCATGAAATCAGGAGCGGCTCGCCGGGTTTGCCCTTCACAAAGTTCGCGTTGTTCGAAACGATCGTGGTGATTTCGCCGTTGACGCGTTCCTGGCTGCGGTACGCATTCATCCATGCGCCCGAACGTTTGCCCGGCCGTGCGAACGGATCGAAATACCAAAGGCCGATATGTTTGCCAGTGGTCTTGTCACTTACCTCCCAAACCTTGATATCGGGATGCGCAACCGGGACATTCGGCGCAGGCGTGAACTTGAAATTGAACAGCTCACCCGCGACCCAGTGAATCGCCTCGCGCAATTTGTCGAGTTGCAGGTACGGCTTCACTTCATTTTGATCGAGATCATATTTCGCCTTGCGCACACGCTCCATGTAATAGCGATAATCCCAGGGTGCTATTTGAAAGGTCGCACCCTCTTTCGCTACTAGCGCCTGCATGTCCGCGACCTCTTCGTGCACGCGCTGCACGGCCGGCTTCCAAACGGCCATCATCAAATCCATCGCCCGCTCGGGCGTTTTGGCCATCTGGTTCTCGACGCGCCAGTGAGCATGCGTCTGATAGCCAAGCAGCTTCGCTCGCTCGGCGCGCAACTGCAGAATCTGGGTGATGGTCGCGTTGTTGTCATGCTCGTCGCCGTTGTCGCCGCGCATGATGAACATGCGCCAGACCTTTTCGCGGAGGTCTCGACGATCGGAGAAAGTCAGGAACGGCTCGACCGACGAACGGGTGTTGATGATGAGCCAACCTTCCTGCTTCTTTTCGGCTGCCGCCGCGGCAGCAGCGTCGCGGACTGATGGCGGGAGCCCAGCGAGATCCGCTTCGTTCTTGATTTGTACAAACTGATTGCCCTCTTCCCACAGAACGTTGTTGCTGAATTTAGTGAAGAGCGTCGCGAGCTGCTGATTGATTTCCGTGAGACGTGCTTTCGACTTAGCGTCCAGCTTCGCTCCCGAACGCACAAAGTTTGTGTAGTCGAGCCAAACAAGCCGCTGTTGTTCGCCGTTCAGCTTCTTCTTTTCGGGCGAGTTGTAAACGGTTTCGATCCGGTTGAAGAGCTTCTCGTTCTGCGTGATCTTGTCGCTGAACGCGGCGAGCTTCGGAGCCATCTCTCGCTGCACCACCTGAAAATCAGGGCTACTCATCGTCGATTGCCAGACCGCGTAAACCGTGCCCACGCGATCGAGCGTCTGCCCGGCTTTTTCCAGCGCGACGATGGTGTTCTCGAAAGTCGGTGGCGCCGAATCATTGGCGATCTTGTCGATCTCCGTCAGGTTCTCAGCCATGGCGGCCTCGAGCGCCGGCTTGAAATACTCAACCTTAACTTGGTCGAAGGGCGGTAAACCACCATAGGGACCAGTCCACTCAGAAAGGAGTGGATTCGGATCGGCGGCCTTTGCGCTGCCGGCGCGTGAACTCATGTTCCCGATGACGAGAAGTGCGACGGTTGCGACTACGGCAGTTGCAAGCAACATGGGTTTCCAATTGTTCGACATGGATGGAATACCTTTCACGGAGATTACTTCGACGGAGAGACGAATTTAAGGGCGTTAGTATATTGGTCGGAAGCCTACGTGTACAGCGAGCGAGCCTGGATTTGATGGCTGATTTTCTTTGCATCTTTGCGTGAAGTCGCGCTTCAAAGGAGAAGTCTCGCGCCAAGTCGCAGAAACGCAAAGAAACGCAAAGAGCACTAGTCAAAGAGTATCGCTTCGATGCGTTACAGCGTCGCGTATTGGTACTTTTTCGCCGCGTACGCCGCGATAACTGTTCGGCGTAAAGCAGCTTTCATTATTGGCTTAATCGTTGCTTTGAGATTTTACGAAAAGGGAGGCGAAAATGAATCCATTAACAATCGCAATCATCGCGTTCTTTGCGCTGGCGGTAATCGTCGCGATTGCGTTCAGCGTTTGGATGTACACATCGAACAAACGGACTAAGCGACTGCGTTCAGAATTTGGCCCGGAGTACAGACGAGTCGCACGTGCTGAAGGTGATGCCTCAGCCGCTGAGAAAGTGTTGCAAGAGCGTCAGGCGCGCGTGAAGAAACTCGAAATCAAGCCACTCAGTGAACAGCAGAGGAATGAATTTGCAGATGCGTGGGAAACTGCGCAGGCTGAGTTCGTTGACGATCCGACAGCCGCTGTGGTTCACGCCGATGCGCTCGTCCAGGAGGTGATGCACGTTCGCGGTTATCCAGTGGCGGATTTCGACCAGCGCGTCGCTGATATCTCAGTCGATCATCCAGCAGTAGTGCAAAACTATCGGCTCGCGCATGATATTGCCGTGAAGCACGATCATCAGGATGTGGGCATGGAGAAGCTACGAGAAGCAATGCTGCACTATCGCGCGTTGTTTGCGGATCTACTTCATGACGGCGGACTGCAACCGGTGAGGGATGTTCGTGGCGAACGACGGCCAGATGTACAGCGGGCGGCGTAGGGCTCAGGCGGCAGAAGGCGAAAGGCAGAAGGCAGGACGCAGGCGGCAGACAGCAGGCCGCAGGAGGAGGACAGCAAGAGAATGAGCGGGTTTGTCCTGCCTCGTGCAGTCTGCCGCCTGCTTTCTGCCTTCTGCCTACTATCGGTTACTGTGCCAGACCTTTTTCTTCGCCTGCTTCTTCCGTCGTTTGGTGCCGCTGCGGCGTGGAAGTTTTTTGGGGTCGCCTGTAGCGGCTTTCTCGACGACGCCGCCTTCGTCAGCGGCAATTTCAGCGAGCGTTCGCTTAGTGAGAACTGAGTACGGCTGTGTCTCTGCGATCTCATCACCGGCTTCGGCGTACTCATCTTTGTGCTTAATGAGGAGCCACTGGCGATTGCCGCCCGTGCGCACCAGCACGAACGAGCCTTTCAACTTTTTTCCGAGCAGGACAAACTTCAGATCGCCCTTCTTCAGTCCGTCCGAAACTTTCTTAACATTCTCGGGCGCGTAAACGCCATAGTCCCAGACCATCACAGTGCCGCCACCGTACTCGCCTTCGGGAATGACACCTTCGAAATCTGCGTAATCAACCGGATGATCTTCGACCTGCATCGCGAGGCGCTTCACCGTCGGATCCATTGAAGGCCCTTTTGGCACGGCCCAGGATTTCAACACCCCGTCAGCTTCCAGGCGAAAATCGTAATGAAGCTGCGTCGCCCGGTGTTTCTGCACGACAAAAATATTTCCCAGTTCTGAAGTTTTTTCTTTAGGACCTGGCTCAGGCGTGACGTTGAACCGGCGCTTCTTTTTGTACTCAGTGAGACCCATGGGAGATAGTTTCAGGTTTCGAGTTTGAAGTTTCAAGTCGGAATAAGCTCAGTACGGCCCCGCGTCAGAAGAGCTCAAAAGAGATTGAGAGTATGCGATAAGCCGGCCGCGGTGGTTTGGACTATTGAGCGGCTATCGGCAGAACAATCTCGACAACTAACCCACCGTCCGATGCGTTATATGCGTGGATGCTTCCATCGTGCCGGCGCACTACGCGTTCGGCGATTGCCAAGCCAAGACCGGCGCCCTGGCCATTGGCGGTGCCTTCGGTAAATGCACGATGAAAAGGCTTGAAGATGTCCGCTAGAAATCGCGGCGAAACACCCGGACCGTGGTCCCTGATCTTCAAAACAGCGCTCTCAGCGTTGTTCGCGCTTACTCGATCAAGGGACACTTCAACCGCCGTTCCGGTGGGGGCGAAGCGGATTGCATTGCGCACGACATTTTCGATCGCGCTGCGCAGCATTTCAGGGAACCCGTTCAGACTGCATGAGTCGGCCTGGACCACCTTCACTTCGCGCTGTCGTGCGCGCGCTTCAAAGTCGCCATCCGCGGCAACTTCCTGAACGAGATTAGTCAGGTCGAAAATCTCGCGCCGGGTAAATTCAACTCCGCTGTCGATGCGCGTGAGCGTCAACAGTTGACCGATCATCTTGTCCAATCGCTCAGCCTCGATCCCGATGCGGTTCGCATATTCCGACACTTCTTCAGGCGAAGCGTGCTCCAACAAGCCCAGGGCTACGGTGAGACGCGCCAGCGGCGAGCGCAGTTCGTGAGAAACATCTCCGAGTAAATCTCTCTGCGCGTTGACGAGCGCCTCGATCTGTTCGGCCATGCGATCGAAGTTGCGTCCGAGCGCGCCAATCTCGTCATAGCGATCGCGTACGCTGCGATCGACTCGCGTCTCCAGCCGGCCGGACGCCAGTGAAGTCGCGGTGTCGCCTAGTCGCGAGATTGGCTTGGTGATGTGCCGCGTCAACAGAAAGCAGAGCGCGGCCCCAAACAGTCCAATCGCCAGCAAGCGGAGATATGGGTGTGACCCGACGGCCTCTGACACCGGCATAATGACATTCGGAGATTGTTGAAACGCCAGCGTGTACTTGCGGCCGCTGGGCCCGGGCACAAGCCGCATCGCCAGGCCTTGACGTGGGCTGACGAGCGAGAGGTTTTCGCGCGCCGTTCGTTCCAAAGCTTCCTTGTTTTTTGCCAATTTGAGCACCAGCTCAGGAGCGCCGCGATCGAGCAGGGGATTGCCGTCTTCGTCAAAGAAATAAAACCTGACGGACTTCTGCGCCTGCATTTGGTCCAGGTACTCCTGCACAGCCTGTTTACCGGATTCTTCATAGATGCGTGCGCACTTCTCGGCTTCCATCGGCATGATGGTATGTAACACTCCCTGCCACCGCGTTTCGTAATAGTTCGCGAGGATGCTCGAGGTCTCGAGCGACATGCCGACGATCACGACAATCACGCAGAAGCCGGCGAAGATTTTGAAGAAGAGCGTATTCAATATTTTCAGCCGGTTACTTCGGCAGGCAGAGCATAGACATAGCCGATGCCGCGCACACCCTTGATGCGCTCGGTTCCTTGCGGCAGCAGTCCGATCTTTTTCCTCAAATTGCACACATGCGTGTCAATGCTGCGATCGAATGGCGAGAACTCCCGCCCGAGCACGTCGCGAGTGAGTGTCTCGCGACTGATGACTTGTCCCGCAGCCTGGAGCAGAACCTCCAGCAGATCGAACTCAACTGAAGTGAGATTAACCGTCTCGCCGTGACGCCGCACGACGCGCGCACCACGATCCATTTCGATATCGCCAACGACCAGCGGCGTTCGCGCCAGCTTGGCATCGTCCGTGGGCGGCTTGATGCGACGCAGGATGGCGCGAATCCTCGCGACCAGCTCCTGCGGGTTGAAAGGCTTCGCCAGATAATCGTCCGCCCCCATTTCCAAGCCGAGCACGCGGTCGAGCGCATCGCCTTTGGCGGTCAACATCAGCACGGGAATGTGAGATTGCGCGCGAATGCGGCGCAGCACATCGAATCCGTTAACTTCGGGCATCATCACATCGAGGACCACCAATTCGTAATTCTTTGACAGCGCTCGGTCCGCGCCGGCCGCCCCGCTGTTTACCGATTCGATTTCGAAACCTTCCTGTGTCAGGAAGCGGTTAACAAGTTGGCAGAGTTCGACGTCATCATCTATGACGAGTATTCGTTTCGCGGCCTCGCTGTTTGTTTCCATTAAGAGTCCCAGTAAAAAACATTCTATACGTCGAGACATTTTTCGCCGTCAAGAACTGTCAAGAGGTGGCACGCGCATCCTGCGCGTGATTTCACCGGCGAGACGCCCGTGCCACTCTTCGCGCTTAACACTTCTTAACAGCGACTTGGCACTTCTTGACCGATCAATCCGCGAGAGGAGCGTATATCTCAAATCATGAAAGCGTTTCGAGCAGTTGCCTACCTCGGCGTTGTCGTTAGTCTCGCAGCATTTGTTCCCGGGGCCAACAATCCTGTTCAGGAAAAACCGCAAAGCGTCGTCGGTGTTGTGGTGCAGGCAGATGGCAGCCGCAAGGCTCTCACAATTCGCAGCGATGCGGGTGAAACCATTTTGGTCCAGACGGGCGACAACACAACTCTGGTTCGCATTCCGGCCGGTGAGCGCACGCTTGCCAATGCAGCGAAGATTCAATTCAGCGACATCATGTCAGGCGATCGCGTCCTGAGCAGCGGGACACGTGCCGGTCAAAACTTCATCGCCCAGCGAGTAGTGGTGATGCCGGCTGCGGAGGTTGAAAAAAAACGTCAGCACGATCTCGATGAGTGGAAGCAAAGAGGCATTGGAGGAATTGTCCGGGAAACAAATGCGCAAGCGGGCACAATCGCGGTCGAACTGCGCGGCCCGGGCGCCGGCACGCGGTTGATGCTTGAGACGACGAAAGCCCGCTTCCGTCGTTACGTCCCGGGATCGCTCAGATTTGAGGATGCACGCGCCAGTAATTTCGATGAAGTGCGCGCCGGGGATCAACTACAAGCCCTGGGCGACAAGACCGGTGAGGGAAAGTTTACTGCCGAACAAATCGTCTCGGGTGCTTTTAAGACGATCGGCGTTACGGTAACGGCGGTGGATCAGTCGACGGGCAAGATCACAGCGGCGACGCTTGATCAGAAAAAGCCAGTTACGATCTCCATCAACCAAGATTCAGTTCTGCACCGCATTCCACCGCCCGTTGCGATGGCCATTGCGCAAAAGGCAAAAGGCGAAGCAAACAAATCGCCGACTACGCAGGCCGCTGCAAAAGGAACACCTCAACCGGGACCCAGGCCGGGCCAGCCGGTAATCGACGTGCAGCAGATGATTGACTCGCTGCCGACGATTTCGCTTGCGGATATCAAGCCGGGCGATGTCCTCGCGGTGACCGGTGCCATAGAGAACGATGATGCGCATTTGGTCGCGATCAAAGTTGCCGCCGGTGTCGACCTGGTCTTGAAGGCGCTGGCGCCCGCTCCCGGGAGACCTCAGGCCGTGCGGCTAAGCGCGGGACTGCCCGCGGTCTTTGATTTCAGCGTGATTCCGGTGAACTAGAAAACGAGGACGACATGAATATTCACTCTGCCACCCATCGCGTCCTGCAACTCGCCATTATTTTTCTGCTTTGTGTCATCACGTCGCTTGCACAACGCACAACTTCGTTGCGTGGCCATGTTTCGGACCAGGTTGGCGCGGTCATTGTGGGCGCGACGGTTACGCTGACCGATCCGAATGGGAAGAAGACATCGGCGCAAACCGATAATGATGGCGCGTATCGATTTGATGGTGTGGCGAATGGCGTTTACACCTTAAGTGTGCAGCAGAAGGGCTTCGCGGCCGAGGCGGTCAGCGGATTGCAATTATCTTCCGGCGTCAACACGCATGACGTTCAGTTGAATGTCGCGATTGAAGAACAGCGCGTAACGGTCGACGACATGCGAAGTCTCAGCACCGATCCGAATAGCAACAAGACCGCGCGCGTGATGAGCGGCAAGGATCTGAATGCGCTGTCTGATGATCCTAACGAGTTGGCGGCCCAACTAGACGCGTTAGCGGGACCAGCCGCCGGACCGAACGGGACTCAGGTTTTCGTCGATGGGTTCACGGCGTCTAACGGACTTCCTGACAAGCAGACGATTCGCGAGATCGTCATCAACCAAAATCCGTTTTCAGCAGAATTCGAGCGCATCGGTTTCGGCACGATCCAGGTTTTCACGAAGCCCGGCACCGGCAAATTCCACGGCGGCACCGCGTTCACGTTCAGCGACGCTGCTTTCAATTCGCGCAATCCCTATGCGCTGAACAAACCTCCGTATCAGCGCCGGGTATTTGAAGGTAATCTCAGCGGCCCGATCTCAAAACGAAGTTCGTTTTTCTTTAACGGATCGCGACGGGATATCGAAGACACGGCAGTCATTGCCGCGACCACGCTTGATGCGGCGCTCAATCCGCAAGCCGTCAATCTGGCCCTCGTCACGCCAAAGTCGTTTTGGAACATGGGGCCCCGTCTGGATTTCGCCGTAAACCCGAACAACACGCTCAGCGTCCGCTACAACCTCAACGCTCAAAATCTGGAGAAGCAAGGTGTCGGCGGATTCGCGTTACCGTCGCGCGCTTTCAATTATTCCGATCGGCTGCACATCTTGCAGGTTGTGGATATGGCGATTGTGAATCCGCGGACCGTTAACGAGTTTGGCTTCCAATACATTTGGTATTACATCAAACAGCAACAAGCCGATCCCAGTCCCGGGCTAATCGTGAACGATGCATTCTCCGGCGGCGGCGCGCAAATCGGCGGTTACTCCTTCAAGCGCCACGAGGGCGAGCTGCGCGACTATCTTTCGATCACGACGCGCGCGCACACGATCAAGTTAGGCGGGCGATTGCGGTGGGCGCACATCAGCGATATCGCGCCGAATAACTTTGGCGGCACGTTTATTTTCTCAAGCCTCGATCGTTACCGGCAGACACTGTTGCACGCGTCGACTCCAAGCCAATTGATCATCGCCACCGGAGATCCTTTTGCCGAGGTCAAACAGTGGGATATTGGGCCGTTCTTCCAGGACGATTGGAAGATGCGTCAGGACTTTACGCTGAGTTTCGGCCTTCGCTATCAGTATCAAACACACCTCAACAGCAACTTCATGTTTGCGCCCAGGCTCTCGTTTGCGTGGACGCCATGGATGAATCCGAAGGGCCCGCCGAAGACAGTAATTCGTGGGGGTGCGGGAATGTTCTATGACCTGGTGCGCACGTCAGTGACGTTGCAGGCTAATCGTTATGACGGTCACACGGAGCAGCAATACATCGTGACGGATCCCGCCTTACTTGCACTCTATCCAAATACGCCGCCCCCGGCCGCGCTGGCCGCTTTGGGTCAACCGCAAACGATCTGGCGCAAAGTCCCTGATCTCACCGAACCGTATTACATCCAATCGTCTTTGAGCATCGAGCACAGCCTGCCGCGCAACACCACCTTGAGCATCAGCTATCTCGACACGCGCGGTTTCCATCAGTTGCGCTCGCGCAACCTGAATGCGCCGGCGCCGGGCACCGGCGTTCGCCCGTTCGGCAACGGATTCAATATTTATGATTACGAAACGACCGGGTGGTACCGTCAGCATTTGTTGATGTTCAATGTGCAGTCGCGGTTTAACCGAAAGATAAATTTCAACGCGAACTACACTCTGGGCAAGGCCAATGGAGACACCGATGGCGCCGGATCGTTTCCAGCAAATTCATACGATCTGCAAAACGATTTCGGACGCTCCAGTTTCGACTTACGTCATCGATTCACGCTCACCGGATCATTTGAGACGAGGTGGGGCATTGGATTATTCCCGCTGATCATTGCGCAATCAGGCGCACCCTTCAACATCATCACGGGCCTGGACACAAACGGAGACACGATCTTTCTTGACCGACCGTCGATTGCGACTGATCTGACGCGGCCGTCCGTGCGGCAAACGGCATTTGGCAATTTCGATCTGCTGCCGCCTGCAGGCGCGCAGATTATCCCCCGAAACTACGGCCATGGACCGAGTTACTTTTCAGTGAATCTCCGCGTGGCAAAGACCTTCGGATTTGGCTCAGTGACCGCAAGCCCGGCGCGCGCGCAGGCGCCGACGGCGCCGGCAAAGGGCGGCGCGCAACAGCCTGCGAATGGTGGCGGGACACCTGCCGCCCAACCAACACGTACCGCAGCAGCGCCGGCTCGGCCGGAAGACCGACCATATCGGCTGACGATTGCTCTGTTCGTGGCGAACGTTTTCAACCACACGAACGCGGGAACACCCATTGGTAACCTTAGTTCACCTTTGTTTGGCACATCGAATTCGCTTTCGGGCCTGGGCCAGTTCACCTTTGGCGCAAGTTCAGCGCAGAGCAACCGTAGCGTCAGTCTAAGAGTGCAGTTTCAGTTTTAGACAGTCGCAGCTTCTGCTTTCTCTTCGAACAGCGAATCCTGGATGGGATCGAGACCGAGGGCTTGCCGCACGCGTGCAAAGCTGCGGCGATGAATAGGCGTGGCGCCGAGCTCTTTCAAACAGCGGCAATGTTCCGGCGTTGGATAGCCTTTGTGAGTTTTGAAGTTGTAGCCGGGATGAACAACATCAAATTCCGTCATGATCGCGTCGCGCGTTGTCTTGGCAATGATCGATGCGGCCGCGATGCTGGCTGAGAGCGCGTCGCCTTTGATGATGCCTCGTTGCGGCGTCTGACAATGCGGAATGCGGCGAGCGTCGACGAGCACGAAATCCGGGTTCGTTGTCAGTCCTTCGACGGCGCGACGCATCGCGAGCAGCCCCGCATGATAGATGTTCAGCGTGTCGATTTCTTCGACTTCGGCGCGTCCCACCGACCAAACGACCGCATCCTCCTTGATCTGTTCCGCAAGTTCGGCCCGCACTGATTCATCGAGGATCTGCTTCGAATCGTTTAGCCGTTTGAGTTTGTAATTCCTCGGCAGAATCACCGCGCCGGCAATGACTGGACCGGCAAGTGGCGCCATGCCTGCCTCATCAACACCCGCGATGAAGTTGAACCCCTGTTCCCAAAGATCGATTTCAAAGCGCAGCAGATTGTGAAGGCGTTGACCTTCCGCGCGGTTCTTTCGCCAACGTTCGCGAATCTGTTTTGCCAACTGATGTGCGCCCTGACGCGTGTCAGACTCAAGCGCTTCGACCAGCCCTTTCGGCACCGGCCGCGCCCGGTCGACGTAACGCTTCTTCAATTCGGGAATTGATTTGGCGAGAAGTTCTTCAAGTGACGCCATCGATATGGACGCAGATTAACGCGGATGGACGCGGATTTCAAAAACTGATTGCGCGGTCACTTGTTTTATCTGCGGCCGTCACCGTTGGCCGCAACGGAGTCCCCCCGCAGCGAAACAAGCGCGGCTTCATCCAAAACGTAGATGTCTGCTGCCGGCGTATTACCGACGAACACCGTAAATGCGGGTTTCGTTTTCTGTCTCAGACGTTGGAGCATCGCTTGATTGCTGAAGTAAGTTCGCCCGCGCGCGTCGATCAGAAAATCTCCGGCGACGAATTTGTTGAGGTCGTCAGGTGCAAAAAATTGGCTGCAGGTCAAATCTTCGCGGCCCGCGCGTTTGGCGTAATAATCGGCGAGCAGCGGAATCTCGGTACCGACGCGCGCACTCGGCCGCGCGCGCGCCACAATCTCCTTCAACGCATCCAGCATGTAGGCGTCGTAAAACTCGTCTTGCGGAAAGTAAGCCCCGGCTCTGGCGCTCCCGCCGCTGATTGAGTTCATGTACAGACGAAAATGTGGCGCCGCGCTCGCCGCAGCCCACATCGTCGAGATAATCACCAGCGAGACCAAGGCCGCGCGTGCATAGATTCCAATAGCCGGCTGATCGAATAGCTTTCGGAAAAACTTGCCGAGGGCGCGACCGGCGAACTGAATCGCGAGCGCTGCAGTTATGATCACGGCCGGCATCAGAGAAGTCGCATAGCGGGTAAACTTTCCGCCCGCGAAAATGAATGTCAGTCCCCACAAGAGCAGCCAAAACAGTAAGAAGTAGCGTCCGTCACCGGTCGCGCGCCGGAATAGCAGGACGACGCCTCCGGCAAAGGCGAGCAATGCGGCCGTCGGCAATTTCACGCCGAGCAGCACAAAATAAAAATACCAGGGTTCGCCGCGCAGCCAATCGACCATGCGATGGGGATAAAGCCGCCCCATGAATTCATAGCTGTCATGCCCCATCAATTTGTAGCTCGTGAAGTTCGCAATCGTGCGCCACGTCTCGGGCAGGAGAATGGTGGGATTAAAAATCAGAAACGCAACGCCCATCACCAGGAAGAACTTAAGAAACTTCTTCTTGCCGAGACGCCAGCGGGTCGGCGCTATGCCCTGGAACGCCCAATAGTAGGCGACCGGGATCGAGAGCAGTTGCGGAACGTACTTCGACGCCATCATCGCGCCGAACGAAGCGGCCGCCGCCCAGTAGAACTTATCGGGATTGCGATGCGGCTGGCTTTCGGCGACGCGCTGGCCGCGCAACCAGAACACGTTCATCAGCAGAAAAAAGAAAACTAAGAACGTGTCCTCCTTGGCGATGCGATTAAAACTGATTGTCAGCGGATCGAATGACCACAACGCCGCGGAGATCAACCCGACTTCCAGGCCGAACAGCTCCATCGCGATGAGAAAGATGAGTACCGCTGAAAGCGCGCCAAGAATCGCGCCGGGAATGCGTAGCGAGGTCTCAACCGGAATGTTCAGTTCAGGATGCGAAGCAACCAGCGCGTTCCAGCGCTCGCACGCGATGACACTCACCGTCAGCGCCGCCTTCATCAGCAAAGGATGCTCGCCGTTAGCTGAGGTTAATCCTCGCGCCCGATACTCAGTCACCGCGTTTAGTTTGTTCAGCTCATCTTCGCTGAGAGCTTCCTTGCCCAGTCCGACGGTGCGAAATCCGAGGCCGGCGAGCACGAACATGCTCAGCATCGTGGCGAGCAGCACACGGCTCAACGAACGAGTTCCGATTTGGGAAAACAGATCAGGTCGTAAACCGGCAGTAACGATGGGAATTGCAGGGGACAACTGGGGCGAAACCTCCGAATGTCGCGTTGTTAACGTGAAATGGAAACTCGAAACCTGAAACTCCGCGACAAGCGCCAAAGCTTACCGTTATTCGAAGGCGTTGAGCAACCCTCTGAAGGCTTCAACAATACGCCATCTGTCAGCGATTCTCTGCGTTTTCCAGCGCAGCAGTCCTGATTCCTGCAGCTTTTTCACGGCACTGTGGTTGCGAAAGTCACAGCGTAGCAATTCAAAACCTTCAGTCATGAGGAATCAAATGAAGAGAACCATAACATCCGTCATTGCGTCGTTTGTGGCGGCGACTATTTTCATCGCCGCGATGGCGCCGGCAGCATTTGCGCAACGGCCAAACGACTGGGCAAGCGTACAGTCCGTCGCGATTGATGAAGACCTTTCGATCAAACTAAAGGACGGCCACAAAGTCAGTGGCAAATTCTCGAGCGCCAATGAATCTGAGCTGACCATCATCCGCAAAAGCAAGCAGGAGGTGATCGCGAAAAGCACGATCGCTGAAGTCTATCGGCTGGAACGTAAAGCCGAGAAAGCGAAGTACGCGGCGATTGGCGCAGGCATCGGCGCGGCTGCAGGTGGAGGAATTGGAGCAGTCAAAGCGTCACAGACCAGCGACGACGGTGGAATCTACACAGTTGTGGGTCTTGCGTTCGGGACCGGATTCGGAGCGCTGGGCGGGCTGCTGTTTGGTGCAGGCAAGCGCAAGCATGTGCTCATTTACGAAGCGCGTTAAAGCGTGCATCGTAAAGGTAAAGGCCAAACGGAATCCACCAGATCACGTCATTAGTTAGGCACAGAATGATGGTAGAACCAGGCCACGTGCGATTGGTGATCGCGATGGCGAGGCCAATCGGTCCAAGTATCTTCCCGAGCAATCCAACCGCTGCGATTAACCAACCTCGTTCGGGGAGACGCGCGACTTCCAGGTATAGGAGACCGTAAAGCCCTAAGACCATTCCGAGGCATTGGTAGATCTGCGGGTGGTTGATCGGCGGCAAGCCGGAAAACCGAAACAGCCACTGCGGATCATAAGCCGCGTAGGCTCCCCAGGAGATGTTGTAGACGCCAGCCAACAGAAAGACTATCCGATGAAATTTTCTTCGGGGGATCACAGAGCTGGTCTAGACAGTCTTTCGTCCGTCGACAATCTCAGGTGTAACGCGATAAAGCGCGATGTCCACGGCGCGCCCCCAAGCATCAACGCTGGTCGCGCTGATGGCGGGCGTGAGCGAAGGATTGCGTTCGGTGATTAGCGACATCGCGTTTTGCATGTCCTCTTTGTTGGTAATGTGTTCGGCCTTGCCGGTGACCATGACGCTGCGCCAGTGCGTGCTGTCCGTTACCTCTTCCACTTGCAGGCACACTTCCGGATTGGCGTCGATGAATCGCGTCTTCATGCCCTGCGTAGTGAAAAAGTAAAAGTCATTTCCGTCGTATGCGTAATTCATCGGAACGACGTACGGACGGTTGTCGCGCGCGCAACCGAGGTGCCCAAAACTTTGGCGTTCGAGCAACTCGTGCATTTCGGTCTGTGACATGTCTTCGACTTTCAGCATGGCCCGAATGATACAGCGAGCGAGAACACCATCCAACCTATATCGATAGCAGTCTTAGACCCGTTTTCTTGACGGAACGCGTCCCTTCCGAAAGCTTCTCCTTGCTGTGTTGCTGCGGCGGCGCTTGGCCAAAAAAAAGGAAAGAATCTGATCACCAGCGGTAACACGAAAAATAGTTGCAAGTCGGGGACCTTCGGTGCAAAATGCGCGGTGCGTTTCCAGGCTTTATTCGATCTTTCTTAATTTCTCTTAAACGGAGAGCTTTCAATATGTCTCGTGAAATCATTCAAGAGAACGCACCTACGAGTTCAGCCCCGGCGTTTCGGCTGGATGAGAAGCTTCACCAGATTCTGTATACACCTGAAAGACAGCAGACGGCTGCGCCCGCCACAAATGGCGCGGCGCTCCCCGAGCCGCCCTACCCGATGCATCCGGACCCCCGGCCGATGACCAAATCCGAATATCAGAAGTTGAACGCGATTCGGTCCTGGAAGACCTGGGGCTCGCCTTATTTTAAGTCTCTCTGGTACCGGCAGGAGCTACGGCCCGTAATTCCGTACCTTTTTACCGAGTGGAAGTGCAATCTTGATTGCCATTATTGCTGGTCGTACAACAACCAGGTGAAAGGTATGACCGAAGACATCGCCAAACGCTCGATCGATTGGCTGCACTCAATTGGTTCGCGCGTGCTGGCGCTCATGGGGGGCGAGCCGTTGCTGCGGCCAAAGTTCATCCACAAGATCGTTTACTACAGCGCCAAAAACGACATCTTTGTTTATCTTCCTACCAATGGCCGCCTGATGAAGCCCGACGTGATCGATCGTCTTGGCGACGCCGGCATTGCCACGGTTAATTTGGCGGTCGATTCAGTCAAAGAACGGAAGTCCTTGCCAAAGGCGCTCGATCCAATCCGCCCTTACTTTGAATATCTGGTAAAGCGGCAGCATCACTACGGCTATACCGTGATGTTCAATATCAACATCTGTCGCAACAACATGGACGATGTTCGCGAGTTGACCGAGATTGCTCACGACCATGGCATCGCGACCGATTATCACATCAACGAGTCACCGATGACTGAGCAGACACATTTCCAGCATCTCGACGAGAATGCGACGTACATTACGCCGGATGACTGGTCCAAGGTCGACGACCTACTCGACTATCTTGACGGCAAGCGCCATAACGAAGGTTACAAGATGGTGAATCAGAGCCGGCACATGCAGGACATGAAGCAACTGATGCGCGGCGAGGTAGCTCCCTGGAAATGCCGCGCGGGCCAGAATTCGCTGATCGTTCGCACCGATGGAACCCTCGCACCCTGCTTCCCAATGTATTCAGCAACGCATGATTGGGGTGCAATCGAAAATCCGAAATTCGAAGCAGCCCAGTTGGATGAGATGAAGGAAGAATGCTCAAAGCATTGCCTCTCCACCTGCAACTACATTCTTGCGTACTGTTACGACACCAAGCGGGTGCTGAAGTGGATTATGAAGCAGGGGATGCACGGCTTCAGAGGATCCACCGACACGATTCAATAATCTTCTTGCCAAGAGGCCGAGCCGGGCGACTCGGCCTCGTTGTCTTCCTTCACCGAAATTACAGCATTTCCTCTCGTTGATGCTGCGCGCGGGCGGCGCCGATCGCCGTCTTCACTTTCTTTTCTTCTTCCGGAGGCGGCAGCACGGCTTTCATTCCGAGTGACTGAATCCAAAGCTCGCGCGCCCAACCCTGCGTGTGATAGAGGTGCTCGTCTTCTTCGTCTTCAACTTCTTCATGCGCAGCCTTTAACACTTTCGCCACGTCAGCCTTTGCCTTCTTTGCGACTTCGCCGATTAACTCCCAGTTCAAATGGTCCTTTGTTTCGGCGAGCACCACACACTCGGCCGCGACGATCTGCGCTTCGTCGGGCTTGCCTTCTTCGAGCGCCATCTCCATCGCCTTCACCAGCGACTCACCTGTGTGTCGCACAACCTCACGCCCCGGTGTTTCGATTTCCGGATCCAATCCAAGTTCGTTCATCACGTTCTGGACGATTTGCACATGGTTGCGCGTCTGTTCGAGATACTTTTCCCACTCTTCCTTCAATTCCTCGTTCTGCGCACAACGCAGCGCCGTCGTGTAAACCTCCACGCCGCCAAGCTCGGTCTCCAACGCCTGATACAAAAGTTCGTTCAGTTGTTGAGTTTTCATTTGTTCCTCCCTGTTCGAGTTCAGATCTGCTTTTCATCATGCGAGCAATTTGAAGGCCGAAGGGAAAAGTTTGAGAGACTCTATGGAAGTCCTGGCATTGTGGTTGCCCATCTTGTTAGTGTTGGAATTAAGCGATTGACGATGGTTCAGAAATGGACAATCGGCGAACCTCAAACGTACGAGACAAGTACATCAAGAATCCTAAAAACTGTAGTTGGAGATTGAGGAAGTGAGACAGATAACCGTTACTGCGGCTCAGGGGAAGGGGCCTGAAATCACGGAAATCGCTTTTTCAGTTGGCTTCGCAACGTTTCAGTAAGTTCGATTCGCGCGTTGAAATCAAATGAACAACGCGTGATGACCTCAACTCTTCACTTCCAAGCCGCGCGGTGCGAGGGGAAGCGATCGCAGCCTTACGCCAGTCGCGTTGAAAACTGCGTTCGCCACGGCAGGCGCCAATCCGACGATGGGTGTTTCACCCGCTCCCGCTGACGGAATGTCGCGGCGATCGACCAGCACGGTTTCGATCAGCGGCAGATCGCTGAAGCGGGGGACGCGGTAACTCGAAAATTTGGGATTGAGGATCTTTCCATCTTTAAACTCAATCGATTCAAACAATGCGCCGCCAATTGCCTGCACAATCGAGCCTTCGATCTGATTCTTCAGCTGCATCGGGTTAACGACCGCGCCGCAATCAAAGGCCTCGACCACCCGCACGATTCGTATGCGCTTGTTCTTTGGATCTTCTTTACCGGTGGGTGATTCAAGCGAAATCTCAACGCACGTTGCCACGTAGCCGCCCTTTTCAAATCCGCACGAAATGCCAAAGCCGTGGTTAGCGGCGGGCTTGGTTCTTCCCCAGCCGAACTTGTTCGCGGCGGCGGTGAGCACGCCGCGTAGTCGCTCGTCTTTTGTGTTTTTCAGCCGAAACTCGAGCGCATCCACGTTCACCGCCTGCGCCAGTTCGTCGATGTGCGATTCCCGCGCAAAGTGGTTCGCCGTCGCAGCCAGGCCTCGATAAGAACCCTGGCGGAGCGGTGAGTCCGCCGCGTGGTAGCGAATGTCTGTATTAGGAATTTCGTATTTGATTGGCAGTCCCGATGGGCCCGAGTTGTAGTTGTGAAATTCCCACGCGGTGATCGTGCCGTCGTTTTTGACGCCGCTCTTCACGTCGATGACGCCGGCGGGCCGGAAGTATGCCCACGTAAACTCCTCTTCGCGCGTCCACACGAGCTTTACCGGTTTCCCCGTCGCCTTCGCCAGCCGCGCCGCTTCAATCGCACACTCACCAGTGTGCTTGCCTCCATAACCTGACCCCGTGTCGGGAACAATTACGCGGACGTTCGCTTCCGGAATATGAAAAGCATCAGCCAGTTCGCCGCGAACGCCGAACGGTCGCTGCGTTCCGGTCCACACCGTCACTTTGTCGCCACTCCACTCGGCAACCGCCGCGCGCGGTTCCAGCGGGGCGTGCGCAATGTAAGCGACCGTGTAGGTCTGTTCGAGTTTCTTGTCGGCGGCCGCCATGCCGGCCGCGATCGATCCTTGCGGACGCGACCCGCCTCCGCCGCCTTCACCGCCGCGTCTTTCATTCGAAGGTTTTCGCAGGAGATCGAACAACTCGGCGTTCGCAGGCTGTGGCGCTGCTTTCCAGTTCGCCACGATGGCATTCGCAGCTTTCGTAGCGGTTTGCTGGTCAGATGAAGCAACGCCGACAAAATTTCCTTCGGTAACGACTTTGACGCCGGCCATTGCTTCAGCGGCCTTCGTGTCGGCAGACACCAGCGTTGCGTTGAATGCCGACGGACGCAAGACTTTGCCGAAGAGCATTCCTTCGCGTTGAATGTCGGTCGTGTACTGGTGAGCGCCGGTAACAAAAGCTTTCGCATCAACTTTCGTCACCGAAGTTCCGGCAATCATCCAATCTTTTGGTTGAGTGATAGTGATGTCTTCGGGAATCACTTTGACGAGCTTGCGTCCTTTCGCAACCTCGGCGAGCGTGAGCGTCTTTGACTTGTCGTGGTTTACAAAGCGAGCATCGAGGATTCGCAGATCAGCAGGAGCGACCTTCAATTGATCGGCGGCCATTGCGATCAGCATTTCGCGCGCAGCGGCTGCGGCTTTGCGAAGCTGCGGGGCCATCGTCGGCGTCGAGCGACTGCCAAACGTGCCCATGTCGAACGGCACAACATCGGTGTCGCCCATCACGAGACGGACCGAACTCAACGGCACGTGCAATTCATCCGCGACCGATTGGGTCAAAGTCGTTCTCGTGTTTTGGCCAACTTCAACTTTGCCCGTGAAGACGGTGATCCGGCCGTCTTCGTCGAGATGAATCCACGCCCCCACGTCATTCGGCAGACTTTGATTGAAAGCGCCGCGGCCGGATTCGCCTCGCTGCTGCGCGAGTGCGCGCGTAATGGGCACAATGAAAACGATGCCGAGACCGAAGCCTTTCAGAAAATCACGCCGATCAAACGCGAAGCTATAGTGCGGCTTCTCAAACAGCTCGAAGCGATCGAGTTCAAGTTCGTTGATGATGTCCTGTTTGTCGATCATCACGCGGCCTCCTTCGTCGTTGTTTGGCCTGACGCAATCTGGATCGCTTCGACGATTCGTTGATAAGTACCGCAGCGGCAGATGTTGCCGTTCATCCCTTCGATAATTTCATCGCGCGAAGGCCTCGCCGTTTTCTTCAACAAACCTGCCGCAGCCATGATCATTCCCGAAGTGCAGTAGGCGCATTGCATCGCGTCCGCTTTGATGAAGGCGTCCTGCAACGGATGCAGATTTCCATCGCGTTCCAGACCTTCGATGGTCGTGATTTGCTTGCCGGCGGCGCGAGCTACCTGCGTGATGCACGAACGCACGGGCTGACCGTCAAGCAAGACCGTGCAGGCGCCACACTGGCCTTCGCCGCAACCGTATTTGCTGCCGGTCAGATGCAGATCGTTCCGCAGCACTGACAGCAAACTCGCCGTCGCATCCACATCGACCGTCATCTTCTTGCCGTTGACGTTTAGGTCGGTAACTTTGGCCATAAAGTTCTCCTTGGAATCAGCAGGCCGTTATTTTTGGAGGATGCACAGATTATAACTCCGCCTTTGCGAGTTACCCCAAAGGGTGTTTACAATCCGACCATTCTCTCAATTGTGAAAAATAGTCTGACGTCCCGGAGATGAATATGAAAGCAAGTCGCCTATTCAAACTGGCCGCAACTGTCCTGCTTGTCATGATCCCTGCGTGCCTGGCATCTGCTCAACAGCCGCAGCGTGAACTCGCCGACTACATCAAGAGTCATTACACGAAGCGCGAGGTTTACATTCCGATGCGTGACGGGGTGAAGCTCTTTGTGTGCATCTATGAGCCGAAGGACAAGGACCACAAGTATCCGATCATGTTCGATCGCACGCCGTACAGCGTCGGGCCGTATGGCGCTGATAGTTACAAAGGGCTGCTCGGGCCGAACGAATTGTTTGCGCGCGAAGGCTACATCTTTGTTTATGAAGACGTGCGTGGCCGTTACATGAGCGAAGGCGTCTATGAAGATGTGCGGCCTTACATTCCGAACAAGACCGGCAATCAGATTGATGAGACGACTGACACCTACGACACAGTGGATTGGCTGATCAAGAACGTGCCGAACAACAACGGCCGCGTCGGCGTCTGGGGAATTTCTTATCCCGGGTTTTACACATCGATGGCGGGCATCGACGGCCATCCGGCGGTCAAAGCGATTTCGCCACAGGCACCAGTCTCTGACTGGTTTCACGGTGACGACATCAATCACAACGGCGCGCTATTTCTCGCGCAGAACTACAGCTTCTTCGCGTATTTCGGCCAGCAACGGCCGGCGCCGACCGGCACGAATGATTATGTGAAGCCTTTTGCGTCGGGTACGCAGGATGGCTACAAGTTCTATCTCGACATGGGCGGCCTGGGAAAATCAGGAGACTGGTTTTGGCAGAAGATGGCGTTTCGGTCGAAGTTCTGGGACCAGATGCTACTGCATCCGAACTACGATCAGTTTTGGAAGGAACGAAACATCCTGCCGCATCTGAAGAATATTCATGCTGCCGTGATGACGGTCGGCGGTTGGTACGACGATGAAGATTTGTATGGCGCGCTGAACACTTACCAGGCGATCGAGAAACAAAACCCGGGTATCTTCAACGTGCTGGTGATGGGCCCGTGGTGTCATGGTTGTTGGGAGCGCTCGGAAGGCAGTTGGCTGGGAACTGCTTATTTTGGCGGCAATGTCAGTCTCGATTATCGCCGAATTTTCGAGCTGCCATTCTTCAATTACTTCTTAAAGGACAAAGGCGACATTTCTCAGATTAAGGAAGTCAACGGATTCGACACCGGTACGTTTGATTGGCGCGAGTACGCGAATTGGTCGCCGACGACTTCAAACGATGCGTCGCTCTATTTGCTCGACAACGGACAACTGAAGTTCGGAGACGGCGCCACTGGTAAGCGGCCGCCGGACGGGACGAAGGCTTACGACGAGTATGTCAGCGATCCGTGGAATCCCGTTCCTTACACGCAGAAGATTACTCTGAATTATCCGGCGGATTTCATGACGGAAGATCAGCGGTTTGCGGCGACGCGTCCGGACGTGCTCGTCTATCAAACGGAACCGTTGACTGACGATGTGACGGTCGCCGGCAGTATCAAACCTGAGTTGTTTGTTTCGTCGAGTGGTACCGATTCGGATTTTGTCGTCAAGCTAATTGACGTCTTTCCGGATGATTACCAATTTCCAGAGACGGGTAAGAAACTGCCTAATGGCGATCCGGAGCGCGTTAAGCCGCCTGAGAACTCCGCTTTCTCAGTGTTCAAGCCCGGTGGATATGAAATGCTCCTGCGGGGCGAGCCGTTCCCCGCGCGCTACCGCAACAGTTTTGAAAAACCGGAGCCGCTCGTTCCGAATCGACCCGCGAAGATTTCTTACGTGATGCCAGGAATTGTACATACGTTCAAAAAAGGCCATCGCATCATGGTGCAAATTCAAAGCACCTGGTTTCCGCTCGTCGCGCGCAATCCGCAGAAGTTCATGGCGAACTACAAGCAGGGGACTGACGGGGACTTTCAGAAAGCCACCGAGCGTGTCTACCACTCAGGGCAGTATCCGTCACGGATCGTGTTGCCGTTGATGAAGAGATAGGTGCAGAACCGCGAGCGGTAGCGAGCGGGTTAAGGATTCAACTTGTGAAGGAGTTTGCCGGAACGGCGCTCTCGCGGTTGCGTCCTTATCCCGCTACCGCTCGCGGTTCTGTGTTGTTTGTGCCTGAAACGTTGTCGGGATTTACCACGTATCATTTATTGATCAATGCAAATTACCGAACTCAACTTTCCCGATTACGAACGCGTCGCGTCATGTGTTGATGGCGACTATCGCGGTTTCGTCGCCATTCACAGCACGAAGCTTGGCCCGGCTGTCGGTGGCACGCGCTTCTGGAAATACGAGAACGATGAAGCAGCTGTTCAAGACCTGCTGCGGCTCGCGCGCGGCATGACTTACAAGAACGCGCTGGCCGGAATTCCGTTCGGCGGCGGTAAGTCGATCGTGCTGCGTTCCGACGGCGAGATTGACCGCGAAAGGATCTTTCGCGCGCACGGACGTTTCGTCGACACGTTCGACGGTCGGTACATCACCGCTGAGGATGTCGGTACGAGTCCCGCTGATATGGAGTTCGTACGCAGGGAAACTAATCACGTCGCCGGCTTGTTGGGAAAATCCGGCGACCCTTCGCCGGTCACGGGCCGGGGTGTCTTTCGCGCACTGCAGGCTGCGGCGAAACATCGTTGGGGTTCAGATGATGTCAAAGGGAGGACCGTGGCGTTGCAAGGGTGCGGGAACGTTGGGTATTGGCTCGCCTCAAATCTTCACCAAGCCGGTGCGCGGTTGGTAGTGTCGGATGTCGATCCAACTAAGGTCGAACGCGTAATTAAGGAATTTGGCGCGTTCGCGGTTGCGCCTCAAGAGATTTACTCAACCGACGCCGACATCTTCGCGCCGTGCGCGCTGGGCGGAATTATCAATGACGAAACAATTCCCAAGTTAAAGGTTGAGATCGTGGTGGGAGGCGCGAACAATCAATTGTTAGAGGCGCGTCACGGCGATGAGCTTACTCGCTTGGGGATCTTGTACGCGCCCGATTACGCAGCGAACTCGGGCGGAATGATCAGTGGCTGCCGCGAGTTACTTGGTTGGGAAGCATCGAAATCCGCGGCCAAGGTCGAAGAGATCTACGACACGCTGCTTGGCATCTTTGCCATGGCGGAAGCCGAGGGCATTCCGACCTACAAAGCCGCAGATCGTTTGGCGGAGAAGAGATTAGAAGACGTTTAACGGCGGGCTAACTCCGTGGGCTGCGGCTTTGCCGTCCGATGTGCGGAAGGCCTCCGGCCTTCCGGCAAGCATTCAATTTGTTCTGGGCTGCGCCCTCGATTCAGGGCGTAGCCCCGGCTGAAATCAGAAAAGCATTATCGGAAGGTCAGAGACCTTCCGCACATCAAGCGGCGAAGCCGCGTTAGTCCTCAGTTATCTCCCAAACCGCGACGCCGTTAACGTCACATCAGCGTGCGCCCAGGCTTTCTTGAAGCGAGCTTCGACCAACGCGGCGTCGTCGTTCTTACCTTGGGCTTTGAGCGCTTGCATCAAGCCGTACAGCGACCAACCACTTTCTTTGTTTCGCCGCAGGTCTTCCCAGTACACCGTTTCTGCTTCCGCCGGACGACCCGCAGCCAAAAGGATCGCGCCGAGCGAAAGTCTCGGCGGATAGTGAAACTCCGCCGGCTCGGTGTACACCAACGCGTCTTCCAAGCGCACCGCGCGTTCAAGGTGCGCGATGGCGGTGTCGTATTTCTTGTTGGCAGAGTCAATCTCACCGCCCAGTACTTCCTGCGCAATTGTCAGAATGGCGCGCGCTGTGTTGGGCGAGAACAACGGTTGATCGAGCGACTTGTCCGGCATCAACGCGTTCAGTTTTGCGAACTCGGCTTCTGCATCACTCGTCTGGCCTTTGCCGAGGAACGCCGTGCCCCGCGCGTAATGCCACTGGCCGGTCAGGTAGGCGCTAATCGCCGGCGGCTCAGGCTCGCGCAACATTTCGTCCCACTTTCCAAAACGCGTTAGCGCGTAATAAGGCACGACGCGAAACCCTGCGAGCAGCGGCACTGCTTTCAAAGTTTCGTCGCTGACTTGCGAAGCAGCTTTGCGCGCCGCCTCGATCGCGACCTTGCTGTTGCCTTCCGCGGTCGACGCAAACCAGAGAAAGTGCAGATTGTGCGGATAGTAGGCCATCGGGTACAGGCCCTGCGCGCGGCACTGCGAGATGTAATCTTCGTCGGCGGCGATCGCCATCACGTTGCTCTTCTCGGCATCGGCGTAACGGCCCACGCGCTGGTAGATGTGCGCGGGCATGTGCACCATATGTCCGGCAGC
>Ga0207675_100000941_pt1 | contig 29074 bp, 26 predicted proteins | sample KBSSwiS42_FD_184305 | JGI IMG/M metagenome (GOLD analysis project Ga0207675, IMG submission 184305) | Switchgrass rhizosphere microbial communities from Kellogg Biological Station, Michigan, USA - KBS Switchgrass S4-2 (SPAdes) (version 2) | ecosystem: Host-associated > Plants > Roots >...
GCGCGACATCCTCGCCGAGACGTACGGGCTGATCGTCTACCAAGAGCAGATCATGCGCATCGCGCAGAAGGTGGCCAGCTACTCGCTCGCCCGAGCAGATATTCTGCGAAAAGCCATGGGCAAGAAGAAGCGTGAAGTGCTGGAGAAGGAGTTCGAGGGCTTCTCGGAAGGGATGAAGTCGAATGGCTTCTCGGCGGGTGCCATCAAGGCGCTGTGGGACACCGTGCTGCCGTTCGCCGACTACGCGTTCAACAAGTCGCACGCCGCGGGCTATGGGTTGGTGTCGTACTGGACGGCGTACCTGAAGGCCAACTACCCGGCGGAGTACATGGCCGGGCTGCTCACGTCGGTGGGCGACGACAAGGACAAGGCCGCGGTGTACCTCGCGGACTGCCGCAAGCTGGGCATCACCGTGCTGCCGCCGGACGTCAACGAATCCGGCCTCAACTTCGCGTCGGTCGGTGAGGACATCCGCTACGGGCTCGGCGCGGTGCGCAACGTTGGGTCGAATGTCGTTGCGTCGCTTATCGGTACGCGCACCGACAAGGGCAAGTTCATCGACTTCTCCGACTACCTCAACAAGATCGAGATCGGTGCGTGCAACAAGAAGGTCACCGAGTCACTGATCAAAGCCGGCGCGTTCGATTCGCTGGGCCATCCGCGCAAGGGCCTGTTCCTGGTGCACACCGACGCCGTCGACTCGGTGCTAGGCACCAAGAAGGCCGAGGCGATGGGCCAATTCGACCTCTTCGGCGGCGCCGACACGGCGACGGACGCGGTGTTCACCATCAAGGTGCCGGAAGAGGAGTGGGAGGACAAGCACAAGCTGGCGCTCGAGCGCGAGATGCTGGGCCTGTACGTGTCGGGGCATCCGCTGAACGGCGTCGCGCATCTGCTGGCCACCCAGGTCGACACGCAGATTCCGGCCATCCTCGACGGAGACGTCGCCAACGACGCCCAAGTGGTGGTCGGCGGCATCCTCGCGTCCGTGAATCGCCGGGTGAACAAGAACGGTTTGCCTTGGGCGTCAGCGCAATTGGAAGATCTCACCGGTGGCATCGAGGTGCTGTTCTTCCCACAGACCTACTCTGTGTACGGCGGAGAGATCACCGACGATGCGGTCGTGCTGGTCAAGGCGAAGGTGGCTGCGCGTGACGACCGGATCGCGCTGATCGCGCACGAGCTTGTGGTGCCGGACTTCTCCAGTGCGCAGGTCGACCGGCCGCTGGCGGTGAGCCTGCCGACGCGTCAGTGCACCATCGACAAGGTCTCCGCGTTGAAGCAAGTGCTGGCACGCCATCCCGGCACGTCGCAGGTGCATCTGCGGCTGATCAGCGGTGAGCGGATCACCACGCTGGAACTGGACGCCTCGCTGCGGGTGACGCCGTCGTCGGCGTTGATGGGCGACCTCAAGGCACTACTGGGCCCGGGCTGCCTGGGCGGTTAGAGCGCGTAGCGCGGGGGAAATCTATGGCCGTCAAAGCGGTGCCCGACGTCGACCTTCTCGACCCGTCCTTGTACCGCAAGGGAATTCCGCACGAGCTGTACGCGGAACTGCGCGAGGTGGGACCGGTCCTCTGGCACCCGCGCACACACGTGCCTGCGTACGGGAGCGACATCGAGTTCTGGGCGGTGCTCGGCCATCCCGAGGTCGAACGGGCGAATCGCGACTGGGAGACGTTCTCCACGCACGATGGCACCACCATCGTCCCGTTCCCGCGGCAGCGCCGGGGCGTCATGTTCGTCACGAAAGATCCGCCGGAGTACACCACGATCCGGCGGCTCATCAGCGCCGGCTTCACGCCGCGCATGATCGGGCGTCTCGAGGAACGGATCCGGAGACATACAGAGCGGATCCTCGACGATGCCGCCGCAACCGGTGAACTCGACTTCGTGCCGGAGATCGCGTATCTGCTTCCGATGCATGTCATCGCCGACATCGTCGGCATTCCCGACGCCGAGCGGCCCGAGGTATTCCGCCTCACCGACCTGATCATGCGGGCCACCGATCCGTTGCAGGACATCTCGAAGGAGCAGCAACAGAATGCGGAGGTCGCGCTGTTCACTTTCGCGCACGAGCTGAGCGCCGCGAAGCGGGCGAACCCGACCGATGACGTGTGGTCGATCCTCGCGAACAGTGAACTCGACGGGTTCGAGCTGGACCTGTTCTTCATGGTGTTGACCTTCGGAGGCAGCGAGACCACTCGGAATGCCCTCGCTCAGGGGCTGATGGCGCTGCTCGGCACGCCGGACCAGCTGGACTCGCTCCGAGGGGATCCGTCCTTGCTTCCAACCGCCGCCGAGGAGATCCTTCGCTGGTCCAGTCCGGTGACCTGTTTCGGCCGCGCCGTAACCCGCGACATCGAGCTCGGCGGCCAACAGCTGCACGCCGGTGACCGGGTCGGCCTGTTCTACCCCTCCGCGAACCGGGACGAGAACGTGTTCGTCGATCCCTTCCGCTTCGACATCCGGCGATCACCGAATCCGCACTTGGCGTTCGGCGGCGGCGGTCCGCATTTCTGCCTCGGCGCGAACCTCGCCCGCGCCGAGATTCAGGTGATGATCGGTGCGCTGCTGCGCCGCTTCGCCGCCATCGAGATCACGAGCGAACCGGTCTGGATGAGCGCGGGCCCGTCCGCGGCCGTCGGTGTCGCTGTCCAGTCCCTACCCGTCCGATTGGCTTAACGGTCGAATCCAGAAGGCCTAGAAGGCATAGCGCAGGATCCGGGCCTTGCGTGCGCCCGTCTTGCTCTTGCCGGAGAGCTTGGTCGCCACCCGGATCCAGCCGGGGAAGAGGTCGACCTCCGGTTCGTATGCAAGGCTGGCCTCCTCGACCAACCTCATCCGCGGATTCCACGTCTCCGGATGGTGGGCATCCTTAAAACCCGCATAGCCCCACTGGCTTCCGACGTCCTTGAACATCTTCTGCGGGTACAGCTTGATCGCGAGCTTGCTGACCCAGCCGATTCGGCCGTAGTCGTTGAACGCGAATTCGCCAGTGCTGAAATGATCGGTGATCCGGCGGAAGATGCCGACGATCACCGGTTCGGGCAGGAAAGCGAACAGTCCGTCGGCGATCAGCATCGTGGGACGGTCGCCCGGAATCGTTTCGGGCCAATGCTTCTCGGCCAGCGACACCGGCACCGAATGGGAGTGCGGGTTGGTAGGCAACGCCTCGTCGCGAAGGGCCAAGATGCCCGGCAGGTCCACGCTGTACCAGTCGACCGATGGTGGCGGATCGACCCGGTAGAAGCCGCTGTCGAGCCCTGCCCCGAGGTCGACGACGACGGCGTCGTGGTGCTTGTGGACGAAATCGCGGACCCGGTCGTCCAGCATCTTCGCGCGCAACGCGGTTTGGCAGACCACGCTGGCCTGCACACCGAGCCCAGCGAAGTCGTAGTCGATCCTGCCGACCACCTCGTCGGCCAGCCTGTCGCCGAGGATCGGCCGTCGCCAGCGGCTCTCGAGTGCCCTGGCGTACACGGTGAGAAATGCGGTCTGTTCGACGGGCGTCAGTTGAGTGGTTGCAATCCCCATAACCGCGAACCTACTCCTGTTTTCGGGCTGAACGATTAGCCCAAAACGTTCACCGCCCTTGCGATTACGAGTCCGGCGGTGCTCAGCGCGACCATCGCCTGGACGGTCATCATCGCCTTCGCCCAGCGCGACAGCGGCATGGTGTCGGTCGGCGAGAAGGCCATCACGTTGGTGATGCTCACGTAGAGATAGTCGACGAACGTCGGCCGCCAACCTGGCCTCGCGAGTTTCGCGGTGTCGGGATCCATTTGCGGGAACAGGAAGTCGGGATAGGGCCGGGTTCCTGTGCGCCGTGCGAACGGGCCGCCGCGGTCCAGCTCCCAGTACCAGATGCCGAAAACGATGATGTTGGTGACGAATATCGCCGCGCCGCTGCCGAGTAACAGCGCCGGGTCGTTGCTCACCTCGCCGGAGATGATGCGGGCGTCCAACACGATGGCGGATAGCGTGTTGTCCACGGTGATCGCGCCCAGCAACACCCAGGTCGCGTACTTGCCGAGAAGCGTCGAACGGGTGAGGCGCAGGGGGTTCAGCGCAACGAGCACCACCAGCAGCAGGACCTCCAGCATGACGAGTGGCCACCGCGGCACCAGCGTGTAGTTCCTCGAGATCAGCAGCTGCAGCGCGATCGCGACGATGAGTGCGACCAGCACGGGCAGCCGGCTTTCCGGATCGCCGGGGCGCAGCCATGACGGCATGTGGCGTTCGGCGCCGGACGCCAGGCGCTCGGCGCGCTTGACGAACTCATCGACCGCCGCCGAGGGTTCGGGTGTGGTGTCCATCCGCTCAGTCTGTGCGCGACGATGGACAGATGGAGTCGCGACACGTCAGCGTCTGGATACAAGCCGATCCCGAAGCGGTCTACGAATTCGCCGCTGACCCGCAGACATGGTCGAAGTGGGCGGCAGGCCTTGCCGAGGGCGGCCTACGACAGACCGCGGATGGCTGGGTCGCCGATTCGCCGATGGGCACGGTGACGGTCGAGTTCGCACCGCCGAACGAGTTCGGCGTGCTCGATCACGTGGTCCGGCTGCCGTCGGGCGAAGCGGTGTACAACCCACTGCGCGTGATCCCGGGCGGCGTCGCGGAGCCCCGCTGCGAGGTGCTGTTCAGCGTGCGACGGCGGGCGGGCATGACCAGCGCGGAGTTCGACGCAGATGCTGCGGCGGTGGCCGCCGACCTTGAAGCGCTGCGGCGGCTGCTGGAGGACTAGCGGCTGGACGGGTGAAACGGGCGCAAGGCCAGCCACACGACGGTGCCTGCGGCCGCGGCAGCCAGCACGGACGGCGCCGCGCTGCCGGTCGCAACCGCGACGATCCCCAGGACCGCCAGCCCGATCGCGAGCGCGAGCAGCTTGTATACCGGCCAGGCCACACCGGCAATGCTGACTTCGTCGCGCACGGTCACAGAATCACGATAGCTCGCAAGTGAGTTTTCGGGCAACCGAAACGCTCATGAAGATGATCACTTGCCTAGCGGGTCTAGGCTGGTCGCATGCCACTTTCCGGAGACTACGAACCAAGCCCGTGGGACTGGGTCCGCGAGCACGCTGACAAGATCATGGAGTCCGGCAGCACCGACGGCAGCGACATGAAGGGCAAGCCGTTGATCCTGCTGACCACGATCGGGGCCAAAACCGGCAAGATCCGCAGGACCCCGCTGATGCGCGTCGAGCACGACGGTCAGTACGCGATCGTGGCGTCCTTGGGCGGGGCACCGAAGAATCCGGTCTGGTACTACAACGTCAAGGCGCACCCGCGGGTCGAACTGCAGGACGGCTCCGTCACGAAGGACTACGAGGCGCGCGAGGTGTTCGGCGACGAGAAGGTCGCGTGGTGGGGCCGTGCAGTCGAGGCTTGGCCGGACTACGCGGAATACCAAACGAAGACGGACCGGCAGATCCCGCTCTTCGTCCTTACCCCGATTAACTGAAAACCGCTGGTTAGTGGCACTATTGTTCGGTGTCCGCTGAACTGAGCCAAAGCCCCTTGACGTCGCCGCTGTCCGCGGCCGACATCGACGAGGCCGTTCAGCGAATTTCGGGCGTGGTGCGGCGCAGCCCTCTGCAGTACAGCGAGCGGCTGTCGGAGGCGACCGGCGCGACGGTCTTCCTCAAGCGCGAGGACCTGCAGACGGTCCGGTCGTACAAGCTGCGCGGTGCACACAACCTGCTGATGCAGCTGTCCGACGAGGAGATCGCCGCGGGCGTGGTGTGCTCCTCGGCGGGTAACCATGCCCAGGGTTTCGCGATGGCGTGCCGCTCGATGGGCATCCATGGCCGGGTGTACGTGCCAGCCAAGACGCCGAAGCAGAAGCGCGACCGCATCCGCTATCACGGCCGCGAGTTCATCGAGCTGATCGCGATCGGCAAGACCTACGACGAGGCCGCTGCGGCGGCACTCGAGGACGTCGCACGGACCGGCGCGACGCTGGTGCCGCCGTACGACGATCTGCGGACGATGGCAGGGCAGGGCACCATCGCCGCCGAGGTCCTCGACCAGCTCGACAGCGAGCCCGACTTGGTGATCGTCCCGGTCGGCGGCGGCGGCTGCATCTCAGGCATCACGACGTACCTTGCCGAGCGGACGACCGGCACTTCGGTGTTGGGCGTCGAACCGGCCGGGGCCGCCGCGATGATCGCGGCGCTGGCCGCGGGGGAGCCCGTCACGCTGGATCACGTCGACCAGTTCGTCGACGGTGCGGCGGTGAACAGGGCCGGCAACCTGACCTACGCAGCGCTGGCCGCGGCAGGAGACATGGTGTCGATCACGACCGTCGACGAGGGTGCGGTGTGCACCGCGATGCTCGATCTGTACCAAAACGAGGGCATCATCGCCGAACCGGCGGGCGCGCTGTCCGTGGCCGCGCTGATGGAGGCCGACATCGAGCCGGATTCGACTGTGGTGTGCCTGATTTCGGGTGGCAACAACGATGTCTCGAGATACAACGAGGTGTTGGAGCGCTCGCTGGTGCACCTCGGTCTCAAGCACTACTTCCTGGTGGACTTCCCGCAGGAGCCCGGTGCCTTGCGGCGATTCCTGGACACGGTGCTCGGTCCCAGTGACGACATCACGTTGTTCGAGTACGTCAAGCGCAACAACCGCGACACCGGCGAGGCTCTGGTCGGTATCGAGCTGGGATCGGCGGCAGATCTCGAGGGTCTGCTGGAGCGGATGAAGGCCTCCGACATCCACGTCGAGAACCTGGAGCCCGGCTCGCCTGCGTATCGCTACCTTCTCTAGGCGGGGGCGGCGACCGCGATTCGCGCGGCGATCGCCGCGTCCGTCAACCGGCCGTCGTAGGTCACCAGCGGGCAAGTGCCGAGGTCGGCCGCGACCTCGGTGAGCAGGGTCGACCACTGCCTGTCGGCATCCAAGATGGGACCCTTTCCTGGTCGGGTCAAAAGCAGCGCCACCGAGGCGTCGTCCTTGAGTCCGTCCAGCACGTCGAGGAGCGCTGTCATTGTGGTTTTCACGAACGGGCGCCGAGGTCGAGGTCCAAGCGGAACCTGACTCAAGGCCTTCACCATGCGCCGATCAGGTCCGACGAATCCGATCCACAGTAGCCTTTCGCTGAATCCGAGTGGGCCAATCACGGCCCGCCATCGTTGCCCCATATCGGCAACCGAGTGAATCGGATCGGTCGCGGTCTCAATGGGCGGTGGGATGTAGAGGTGAGCCATACCGTGAGCATCGCCCGCGAAAGCGGTTCTGAGGTAATCAGTTATCCACAGGTCGCTCGCTTGTGGATGGCGCCTTGACACTCCGCAGAATCGCGAAAGAATGCCCCTCCAGTCGGGTGGCTTCGGCGTCGACTTTCGGCTCGCCCCAGGCCGACACGTCCTCGCCGGTGACCGGAACGTCGACCGCTTCGGTGCCGAGGTTGCATGCGATCGCCAAAGACCCGCGGTGCATGACGATCCACCGGGCCGCCTCGTCGTAGTCCACGCGCATGTGGTCCAGCCACGGGTCAGCCAGGTCGGGTTCGTTGTGCCGCAGCGTGATCAGCTGTCGGTAGAGCCGCCGCAGCTGACCGTGCTCGCCGTCGTCGATCTCGGCCCAGTTCAGCTTCGACCGTTCGAACGTCGCCGGATCCTGCGGATCGGGAATCTCGCCGGCCCACCCGTGCTCGGCGAACTCACGCCTGCGGCCCTCGGCGGTCGCTCTTGCCAATTCGGGTTCCGAGTGGGAGCTGAAGAACTGGAACGGTGATGACGATCCCCATTCCTCACCCATGAAAAGCATTCCCGTGTATGGCGACCCGAGTGCCAGTGCCGCCTTCACGGCCAGCTGGCCGAAGCTGAGGTTCTGCGACGGCCGGTCGCCGACCGCGCGGTTACCGACCTGGTCGTGCGTCAGGGTGTATGCCAGCAGCCGCGTCGCCGGAATGACCGTGGTATCCAGCGGACGGCCGTGGCGGCGATGACGGAACGACGAGTACGTCCCGGCGTGGAAATAGCCGTGCTTCAGGGTCTGCGCCAACGTCTCCAACGACCCGAAATCCGAGTAGTAGCCTTGCCGTTCGCCTGACACCGCGGAGTGGATCGCGTGGTGGATGTCGTCGTCCCACTGCGCCGTCATCCCGTATCCGCCGTGCTCGCGGGGTGTGATCAGCCGTGGGTCGTTGCGGTCGCTCTCCGCGATCAACGACAGCGGCCGGCCCAGTTTCCCTGCGAGGGCATCCGTTTCGGCGGCGGTTTCCTCCAGGATGTTGATCGCGGTGGTGTCGACGAGTGCGTGCACGGCGTCGAGCCGCAGACCGTCGGCGTGGAAGTCACGCATCCACCGGAGTGCGCAGTCGATGATGTAGCGGCGCACCTCGTCGGCGTCCGCGTCGGAGATGTTGACCGATTCGCCCCACGGGTTGCTGCCCGACGACAGGTACGGCCCGAACCTCGGCAGGTAGTTGCCCGACGGGCCAAGGTGATTGAACACGGTATCGATCAGCACACCGAGGTCGTGCCGGTGGCAGGCGTTGATCAGACGCACGAGTCCGTCGGGCCCGCCGTACGGCTCGTGCACCGCGTACCAGAGCACACCGTCGTATCCCCAACCGTGGGTGCCGCCGAACGCGTTGACCGGCATCAGTTCGACGAAGTCGACGCCCAAATCGACCAGATAGTCCAGCTTCTCGATCGCCGAGTCGAACGTGCCGCCCGGTGTGAACGTGCCGATGTGCAACTCGTAGATGACCCGGCCCTCGATCGATCGGCCGTGCCAGTCGTCGTCGGTCCAGGCGTCCGCGGCGGGTCGCCACAACTGCGAGCGCTCATGTACACCATCGGGCTGACGCGGGGAGCGGGGATCGGGCAGCACCTTCGGGTCATCGTCGAGGACGAAGCCGTAGCGCGAATCGGGTCGGGCCTCGACGTCGGCCCGCCACCAGTCGTCGTCGGACCTGTCCATCGGGTACAGCGTGCCGTCGACGTCGAGGCGAACCACGCCGGGTCGGGGCGCCCAGACGGAGAATTCAGTCATCGACACGCTCCAACAGCGCGACCGGGAACTCTCCGAAGAGGTCTGACGCCAATACCGTGCCGGTGAACCGGCCGCCTGCGATGCGGTCGGCCCACACACCGTCGGGCAGAGTCAAAGAGGTATCACCCCAACCGGTTTCAGCGAGGACCACACTATGGCGGGTGACAGCGGTCACCACGTCGGCGCCGCGCTGGAACGCGACCAGATGTCCGGCGCCGGCACCGTCGGCCAGAAGTGGTGTGTAGCCGCCGTCGGTGAAGGTGCCCGGGCGGTCGCGCCGCAGGTGTAGGGCGGCGGTCACCACCCGCATCTTCGGATCAGCGGTCGCACTCAACGCGTCCCGTCGCACGTGATAGTCGACCGGGCGGCGGTTGTCCGGGTCGACGAGGCTGTCCTCCCACAGTTCCGTGCCTTGATACACATCGGGCACGCCGGGCACCGTCAACGCCACCAACTTCTGGCCCAGGCAGTCGCTTCGCACATGCTCGTTCAGCCAGGTGACGAGAGACGTCAGCTCGGTCGCGACCGGCCCATCCATGACGGTGTCCAGCCACGCGTGCACAGCGGTTTCGAACGCGGTGTCGGGATCGTGCCACGACGTATGGGCCGCGGCCTCCCGGATGGCCTTCTCGGTGTACGCGTGCAGCCTGTCCCGCAATTCATCGGTCACCACACCGTCTACCGGCCACACGCCGAAGATGTTTTGCAGCAGGAAGAGTCCTGTCGCGGGATCCGGCGGCGGCGCCTGAAGGGCCCACTTGCCGACGAGTTCTGCCCACCGCGACGGCACCTGAGACAGCACGCCGATGCGGACGCGCACGTCTTCACCGCGTTTGGTGTCATGGGTGGTCAACGTCACCATCGTGCGCGGCCACAGCCGGGCCCTGGTCGCGGCGCGCTTGTGGAACTCCGCGACGCTCACCCCGAACCGGGCCGGCTCCCCGCCTACCTCATTCAGCGACACCAGTCTGGCGTCGCGGTAGAACAGGCAGTCCTCCATCGACTTGGCGGTGGCGGCGCCACACAGCTGCTGCAGGCGTACGGCCGCTTCGGCGCTGCGGGTCAGCGCCGAGGCGACGATCGCCAGCGGCTCCGCCAATTCCGGTAGCGCCGAGGCGGTTTCGGCCATGGCCTCCGGCAGCACCAACGACAGCGACAGGTAGTCGGACCGGTACACGTGCACGCGGCTGATCAGCTCAGCGACGGCCCTTGGCAGGTCCGGGTGATCGGCACCCGTGGCGGCGACGATGTTTCTGTGTAGTCGCGCCAGCTCGCTGCCCAGCATGCCGGTGACGGCCTCGGCCTTGAGCCGATGGGCCAGCTCCGACATATCTTCGTAGGCGGTACCGGTGGATTCGAACAACGCGGTGAGCGGGCCCGCGCCTGCGGGATCGATGAAGAGTCCGCCGATTTCGCGCAGCGCGTCATAACCGGTCGTGCCGTCGATCGGCAGCGTGGGCTCCAGCGGTTCGTCGACCGCCAGGATCTTCTCGATGGCGATCCACGCGTCCGGTCCGGCAAGCTCGCGTAGCCACGCCAGATAGCCTGCGGGATTGGACAGTCCGTCGGGATGGTCGATGCGAAGCCCGTCGACAAGCTCCTCGCCGAACCAGCGTTTGACCTCCACATGCGTGGCGTCGAATACCGCGCGGTCCTCCTGTCGCAGTCCGGCGAGCGATGTGATGGAGAAGAAGCGCCGGTAGCCGCAGATCCCGTGCCGCCACCCGATCAGCCGGTAGTGGGATCGATCGGCCGGATAGCCAGGGGGCGCCGGGTCGTCGTCGGAACCCAGCACCGGCAACACGATTCGGCCGTCGGGGTCGAGGTTCCAGTCGATGTCAAAAAACGAGGAGAACGTCGAACTTCGGCCGTGCTCGAGAACGTCGCGCCACCACCGGTTCTGTTCAGGTTTATCGACGCCGAGGTGATTGGGCACGATGTCGACGATCAGCCCCATCCCGCGGGCCCGGGCCGCAGCGGACAGCCGTTCGAGCCCCTCAGATCCGCCAAGCGCTGCTGAGACGGTGGTGGGATCGGTGACGTCGTAACCGTGGGTGGAACCCTGGGCGGCGGTCAGGATCGGCGACAAGTACAGGTGCGACACCCCGAGATCGTCCAGGTAGTCCAGCACTCCCAAGGCGTCGTCGAACGTGAAACGATCGCCGCGCATCTGTAGCCGATACGTCGACAGCACGGGGACAGCCATGTGTCAGGCGGTCTTACGCAGCACCAGGACCGACCGCGCAGGCAGTGAGATCTTCTTGCCTGCAGTGACAACCACTTCGGTCGCTCCAGTGGCGTCGGCCGTGTCCAGCGTGGCGGTCCACTCCTTGGCGTAGTCACCCTTCGGGGTGACGAAATCCTGCGGCTCGTCGTATGCGTTGAAGCAAAGCAGGAATGAGTCGTCGACGACCCTTTCGCCGCGCGCGTTGGGAGTGGGGATCGCCTCGCCGTTGAGGAACACCGCGACACACTTGCCCAGCCCGGTGCCCCAATCCTCGGGAGTCATCTCCTTGCCTGCCGGGGTCAGCCATGCGATGTCGCGGACCTGCTCGCCGGTGCGGATCGGCTTGCCCTTGAAGAAGCGGCGCCGACGGAAGACGGGATGGTCCCGCCGCAGTTTGGTGACGCGGCGAGTGAACTCGAGCAGGTCGGCGTTCTTCGCGCACATCGACCAGTCCATCCAGGAAATCTCGGAGTCCTGGCAATAGACGTTGTTGTTGCCGCCCTGTGTGCGGCCGATCTCGTCACCGTGCGAGATCATCGGCGTGCCCTGGGACACCATCAGCGTGGCCATGATGTTGCGCATCTGCTTGCCACGGAGGGCGAGGATTTCCGGATCGTCGGTCGGACCCTCGACGCCGCAGTTCCACGACCGGTTGTGGCTTTCGCCGTCGCGGTTGTCCTCGCCGTTGGCTTGGTTGTGCTTCTCGTTGTACGACACCAGGTCGGCCAGCGGGAAGCCGTCGTGACAGGTGACGAAGTTGATACTCGCGCCGGGCCGCCGGCCGGTGGCCTCGTAGAGATCCGAGGACCCGGTCAGTCGCGAGGCGAACTCGCCGAGGGTCGCGGGCTCACCCCGCCAGTAATCGCGCACAGTGTCGCGATACTTCCCGTTCCATTCGGTCCACAAACCTGGGAAGTTGCCGACCTGGTAGCCGCCTTCGCCGACGTCCCACGGTTCGGCGATCAGCTTGACCTGGCTGACCACCGGGTCCTGCTGCACCAGGTCGAAGAACGCGCTCAATCGGTCGACGTCGTAGAACTCACGGGCCAGCGCGGCCGCCAGGTCGAAGCGGAAGCCGTCGACGTGCATTTCCAGCACCCAGTACCGCAGCGAGTCCATGATCAGCTGCAGGGTGTGCGGGTGTCGTGGGTTGAGGCTGTTGCCGGTGCCGGTGAAGTCCTTGTAGAACCTCAGGTCGCCATCCTGCAGCCGGTAGTAGGCCGCGTTGTCGATGCCGCGGAAATTGATGGTGGGGCCGAGGTGGTTGCCCTCTCCGGTGTGGTTGTAGACCACGTCGAGGATGACCTCGATCCCGGCCTCGTGGAACGACCGGACCATGGTCTTGAATTCGGCAACGGCACCGCCCGCATGCCGGTTCGCGGCGTACTGGTAGTGCGGGGCGAAGAAGCCGAAAGTGTTGTAGCCCCAATAGTTTCGCAGTCCGAGGTCGATCAGCCGGTGGTCGTGCAGGAACTGGTGCACCGGCATCAGCTCGATCGCGGTCACGTTGAGGGACTTGAGGTGGTCGATGATCACGGGGTGCCCAAGCCCGGCGTAGGTGCCGCGCAGTTCCTCGGGGATGCTCGGATGGGTCTGAGTCATACCCTTCACGTGGGCCTCGTAGATGATGGTCTCGTGATAAGGCGTGCGCGGCGCGCGATCCGAAGCCCACTGGAAGAACGGGTTTATCACCACGCTGGTCATGGTGTGGCCAAGCGAATCGATCTTCGGCGGCGTGCCGCCCGACGCCAGATCGTCGGCGTTCAGGTCGTAGGAGAACAACGCCTGGGTGAACTCGAAATCGCCATGGAAGGACTTGCCGTAGGGGTCCAGCAGTAGCTTGCTCGGATCGCACCGATGACCCGCGCCGGGATCCCACGGTCCGTGCACGCGGAAGCCGTAGCGCTGCCCGGGGGTGACGGTCGGGAGATAACAGTGCCACACGTAGCCGTCGACCTCGTCGAGGTTGATCCGCTCCTCGCCGCCGCCCTTGGCGATCAGGCACAGCTCCACCCGCTCGGCCACCTCGGAGAACAGCGAGAAGTTCGTCCCTGCGCCGTCGTAGGTGGCGCCGAGCGGATAGGTGTCACCAGGCCAGACGGTGGGTACCGACGCCGGTCCGGCGGGGGCCATCAGCCAACCCACCAGCCGGTGGCTGCGCCGATCTGGCGCCCGAGCTCTGCCGTCATCGTGCGCATGTACGTCGTCGAGATGTGGTGGGCGTCGCGATAAAGCAACACATTCCCCTCCACTGCGCGGCAGATGTCCTTGCGGCACACCGCGTCGCTCATGTCGAGCGGCTTCAGCAGCGGAAACTGCGCGACGAAATCCAATGTCTGGTTGTGGTCCGACAGTACGTCGGATCGCTTGATCCCGCAGGAGATCGCGTCGCCGCCGTCGGCCAGACAGTCGACAGGGAAGTAGGGCTTTCCATCGCGCACCATCCACGGGGTATCGCGCATCGCAAGGATCGGAATCTTGTTGTCCGACAACGCGTGCCAGATACCGATGTAGGTCGCAGGCATCACATCGCCGGGTTTGATGTTCCATGGCCGTGTCGAGGTCGTGAACACGAAGTCCGGGTGATCGGCGATGAGCTCTGGCATCACCCGCTGATTCCACTCGTGGCATCCCGGGTACGGGCGGTTGTCGCCCATCACCAGTGGCCGTTGTTCCGTGGTCAGCGGGCAGCCCATCTTCATGTAGGTCACGACCTTGAAGTGGTGTATCTGTCCGAGCAGATCGAGCGCGGTGATCCAGTGCTCGGCGTGGGATCCGCCTGCGAGTGCGATGGTTCTGGTCGCCGCCCTGTCGCCGAATGTGCAGTTGATCACGTTCGAGTTGTCGAAATCGCTGATGCAGCCGTCGGTGGTGGTCTCAGGCAGATCGTCCTTGGCCTCCAGCACAGTCGGGCGCATCGGCAGCTTGCGCACCTTCGCTCCATTGATCAGAGCCCTGGCACCCGGGTAGTCCACAGGTGAAAGAGTCGCCAGCTCTTTGCCGTTCGCGCGCTGGACCGTGACGTGCTCGCGCCAGGTGAACGACGTCGCCGTCAACGCCACGCCCAGCAGGGCGACGCTGGAACCCAGCACGATCGTGGGTCGCCGCAGCCGCTCCCGGAGCGGCACGGCGGGGGTCTGTTTGGGCGCTTTCGTCGCGGCGCGATACCGCAGCGGGTTCTCGACGTACCGCAGCGTCAGCCAGGCCAGCACGCCCGAGAGCAGCAGGACGACCGCGCCCTCGACGAAGTTGACGCGTGGCCGCCCGGTGTAGGACAGCCAGAAGATCAGCAGGGGCCAGTGCCAGAGGTACAGCGAGTAGGCCATCGCGCCGAGCGATACGAACGGTGCAGTGGCCAGCAGCCGGTTGGGGGCGGGCGGCCGGTCCGCGGTGCTCGGGTCCGCCTGGCGGTTGGCGGCGGAAAGGATGAACAACATGGCGGCACCGACAGGCACCAGAGCCAACGGCCCTGGAAACTCCTTCACGCCGTCGATCAGTGCGCCGCATGACAGGATCGCCGCCAGCGCGACTGCCGCGACCGTCGTGCGCAGCCACATCGGCCAGCGCACGTATGGCACCAGCGCGCCCAGCAAGGCGCCAAGAAGCAGTTCCCACGCCCTGGCGAAGCTGTTGTAGTAGGCGGTGGCCTGATCGGCGTTGTGAGCAAATATCGCGTAGACGAACGAGGCGATCGTCAGCACGCTCAGCAGCACCACGAAGAAAATCCGCATGCGGTCGCCGAGACGGCGCCGCAACAGATAGGCGAACGTGAAGATCAGCGCCAGGAAGCCGATGTAGAACTGTCCCTGCACCGACATCGACCAGATGTGCTGCAGCGGACTGACCGCCTCACCGGCGCGAAGGTAGTTCGATGCGGTGTTCGCCAACTCCCAGTTCTGGAAGTAGCCGAGGCTGGCCAGGCTTTGGTCAGCAAACGTCTCCCAGCGCGTCTCCGGCTGGATCAGAATGGTGAGTATCGCTGACGCGGCCAGCACGACGACGAGCGCAGGCAACAGCCGGCGAACGAGTCGAGTCACTTCGGGGACCGGCGACAGCGAGCTGCCCGGCGTCAGCGCCGCCCGCAGCAGCCGGCCGCCGAAGAAGAAGCCGGACAGCGCCAAGAAGACGTCGACGCCACCGGAGACCCGGCCAAACCACACGTGAAACACTGCGACGAGGGCGATCGCGATGCCGCGCAGGCCGTCGAGATCATGCCGATAGAAACCCGACGCGCGCGCGCCCTTGGGCGGTTCGGTCGTGTGCCGGCTGTCACCCGGGTCGGTGACCGGCGCCGGACGGGGAGGGGCGAGGGTCATCATGGTCGACGGCTAATCTACCGAAGATCGCCTGGTGCCTCACGCCGCAGGCGACGCGTCACAGCCCGTGAGCAAAGGATCAGGCTCGTGTTGACCCCCGCCGAGATCAGTGCGATCGACGCCGCACATGTCTGGCATCCCTACAGCACGATCGGGGCCGAAGCGCTGCCTCCGGTCGTTGCGGTCGGCGCCAAGGGTGCCTGGCTGACGCTCGTCGACGACGGGCGTCAGATCGAGGTGCTCGACGCGATGGCGTCGTGGTGGACCGCGATCCACGGCCACGGCCACCCCGTGCTGGACGCGGCGATCACCGGCCAGCTCGCGACCATGAACCACGTCATGTTCGGCGGGCTGACGCACGAACCGGCCGCCCGGCTGGCCCAGCTGCTGGTGCAGATCACGCCCGAGGGCCTCGACACGGTGTTCTTCAGCGACTCCGGCTCGGTGTCTGTGGAGGTCGCGGTCAAGATGGCGCTGCAGTACTGGCGCAGTATCGGCAGTGTCGACAGGCACCGGCTGATGACGTGGCGTGGTGGCTACCACGGCGACACCTTCACCCCGATGAGCGTGTGCGATCCGGACGGCGGCATGCACTCGCTGTGGACCGACGTGCTGGCGCATCAGGAGTTCGCGCCGCAGGTGCCTGCCGAGTACGACCACGGCTACAGCATGGCGTTCGAGAAGCAGCTGTCCGAGCACGCCGACGAGCTGGCGGCCGTGATCGTCGAACCCGTGGTGCAGGGCGCGGGTGGCATGCGGTTTCACGACCCGCGGTATCTCGCCGATCTCCGTGCGATCTGCGACCGCCACGGCGTCTTGCTGATCTTCGACGAGATCGCCACCGGCTTCGGCCGCACAGGGGAGCTGTTCGCAGCTGAGCACGCTCGCGTCAGCCCCGACATCATGTGCGTTGGCAAGGCGATGACCGGTGGCTACATCACGCTGGCCGCGACGCTGTGCACCCGGGCCATCGCGGAGACCATCAGCACGCACGAGCCGGGTGCGCTGATGCACGGCCCGACGTTCATGGCCAACGCGCTGGCTTGCGCGGTCGGGGTCGCGTCGGTCGAGCTGTTGTTGGAACAGGATTGGCGCGCACAGGTTTCGGCGATCGAGGCGGGCCTGCGCGCGGGGCTGGCGCCCGCGGCGGCGCTGCCGGGCGTGGCCGACGTACGGGTGCTCGGCGCAATCGGCGTGATCGAGATGGCCAAGCCCGTCGACCTGCGCATCGCGACGCCGGCCGCGCTGGAGCGTGGCGTCTGGCTGCGCCCGTTCCGCAACCTCGTCTACGTCATGCCGCCGTACATCTGCACGCCAGGGGAGATCGAGCAGATCACCTCGGCGATGGTGGGGGTCGCCGGTACGTTAACCTGAACACCGTTCAAGACAGCAGGAGGGTGGTCGGGTGACGCGCGTCGGTCTTTCCCCGCTGGCCTGGCTCGACGACGTCGAGAAGCAGCGGCGCGCGGCCGGACTGCGTCGAACCCTGCGCACCCGGCCGCCCGTCGGCGCCGAGGTCGACCTGGCCTCCAACGACTATCTGGGCCTGTCGCAGCACCCTGAGGTGATCGGCGGCGGCGTCGAGGCGCTGCGCACCTGGGGTGCGGGCTCGACCGGTTCGCGCCTGGTCACCGGCAACACCGAACTGCACGAAGGCTTCGAAACCGCTCTCGCGGATTTCGTCGGCTCCGAGTCGGCGCTGGTGTTCTCGGCGGGCTACACCGCCAACCTCGGCGCGGTGGTGGCGCTGTCCGGGGCGGGATCGTTGTTGGTGTCCGACGCGCTCACCCATGCGTCGCTGGTGGACGCCTGCCGACTGTCGCGCGCCCGCGTCGTGGTGACGCCGCACCGTGATGTCTCCGCCGTCGAGGCGGTGTTGTCCGCGCGCGACGAGGAGCGCGCCGTCGTGGTGACCGACTCGGTGTTCTCCGCCGACGGGGTACTGGCGCCGCTGCGCGCCCTGCACGACGTGTGCCGCAGGCACGGTGCACTGCTGATCGTCGACGAAGCGCACGGCCTCGGCGTGCGGGGTAGCGGCGGCCGCGGCCTGCTGCACGAGGTCGGCCTCGCCGGTGCGCCGGACGTGGTGATGACGACGACGCTGTCCAAGGCGCTTGGCAGCCAGGGCGGTGTGGTGCTGGGACCCGCGGCGGTGCGCGCGCACCTGATCGACGCCGCGCGGCCGTTCATCTTCGACACCGGCCTCGCTCCCGCCGCCGTCGGTGCCGCGTGGGCCGCGCTGCGGGTGCTGATCGACGAGCCGTGGCGCGCGCACGCCGTGCTGGATCATGCGGCGGCACTGGCGGAGATGTGCGGCGTTTCCGAGCTCCCGGATTCGGCGGTGGTGTCGGTCATCCTCGGCGAGCCGGAGGTGGCGTTCGCCGCGGCCGTCGCGTGCCTGGATCGCGGCGTGCGGGTCGGCTGCTTCCGTCCGCCGACCGTCCCCGCCGGGACGTCGAGGTTGAGGCTGACGGCACGGGCATCGCTGTCTGACGACGAAATGGCTTTGGCCCGAGCGGTTCTCACCGAAGTGTTGTCGTTGTCGCCACGCCCGTGAGCATTCTGGTCGTCACGGGCACCGATACCGGCGTCGGCAAGACGGTGGCCACTGCGGCACTTGCGTGTAGTGCGCGGCTGGCAGGCGTCGACGTCGCGGTGTGCAAGCCCGTCCAGACCGGCAGCCCGCGCGACGACGACCTCGCCGATGTGGCGCGACTGGCCGGGGTGAACGCGCTCTATGGGACATGGCGCTATCCCGAACCGCTGGCACCCGCGGCGGCCGCGGAGCGTGCGGGGATGGGGTTGCCGACGCGTGACGAGTTGGTGGCATCGGTCGCGGCGGTCGACGCGAAGTTGACGCTCGTCGAGGGCGCGGGTGGGCTGTTGGTCGAACTGGGTGCCGGCGGGGTGACGCTGCGCGACCTCGCCCGCGACCTGGCCGCACCCGTGCTTGTCGTCGTTTCACCGGGTCTCGGTACCCTGAACCACACCGCGCTCACCTTGGAAGCGCTTGCCGCTCAGGATATTCCATGCGTGGGACTGGTGATCGGGGCGTGGCCGCGGGACCCGGGTGTTGCCGAGGTGGGCAATCGCGACGCGCTCGGCAGGCTGGCTGCGGTGCGGGCGGTGCTGCCCGCGGGTGCGGGAGCGATGAGCGCGGCCGATTTCGAGGCGATGAGTGCGGCGGCGTTCGACGCGCAGTGGGTCACGAACCTGGCCGGCTGATGGTCCACTCCGTCGAGATGGTCTTCGACCCGGATACCGAGGAAGCGGTCCGGCAGATCTGGGACGGGCTGCGCGAGGCCGGCATCCCGAGTCAGGCACCTGCGAGCCGTCCGCACGCCACGCTGACGGTCGCCGAGCGGATCGATCCCGAGGTGGACGCTTTGTTGGCCCCACTCGCGGACCGGTTTCCGTTCCCCTGCCGGATCGGCGCGCCGCTGTTGTTCGGCCGCTCCCAGCTGATCCTCACGCGGCTCGTGGTGCCGACGGCGGAGCTGCTCGACGTGCACGCCGAGGTGTATCGGCTCTGTGTGCCGCATCAGGAGCCGGGGCCGATGGCGAACTCGCTGCCGGGTCAGTGGACCTGTCACGTGACCCTGGCTCGGCGGCTGCACGGAAGTCAGCTCGGCCGCGCGTTACGAATCGCCGGTCGGCCATCGGAGATTCCGGGCCAGGTAGTGGGCCTACGGCGCTGGGACGGCAACGCCAAGCGCGAAACTGCAGTTACTGAGAGAAATGTCAAGTGAAGCACACAATAGGTGCGATCTCGCAGGATCAGCTGACGGTCGCCGCAAAACTTTTCGGCACGCACATCCGCCACGCGTCGATCACCAGCTCGCGCACTTCCTCGAGGTCGATCGCGTCGAGCCGGACGTGAATCCAGTTGTATCGCATGTCCGACTTGCGAGGCAGCATGAACTTGTCGGGCTCCGCGGCCACCATCGCGGCGCGCTCCTCCTTGGGAAAGCCGACGCCCATCACCGTCTCGTCCCGCGAGAACGCGACGAACACGATGCGCCCGACCCGGAACTTGATCTGGTCGCGGATCACCACCTCGTACGACCGAGGCAGAGACGCGGTGATGCGCCGGACATCGTCGACCGTAATCACGTGGCCGACGTTAGTCGCGCCCCCCGACAACCGAGTCGCTGTGCGCGGCGATGCCGTCGACGAGAAGGCGCAGCCCGAACTCGAACCGCGCGCTGGGGTCGTCCGATAGCACCGACTGTTCGTCGGGCAGCTCGGCGCCCGCGGCGTCCCACTGCAGGCGTGACTGCTCGTCGACGGTGAAGCCGAGCACGTAGTAGACGATCGTGCGGGCCGCCAGCTCGGCGTGCGTGGGGTCGACGCCGGCGTCGGCCGCCGCACCGCTCAGTTGCGTGAGAATCCGTGCCATTGCATCCGACTGTCCTGCCGCGAAGCTCGCCGACACCAACTCGGCGCCGTCGGTGTGCGACAACAGCGCGTCGCGCAGCCTGCCGCAGGTTCCCGCCACTCGGTCGCGCCAGCCGCCGGACACGTCGCCGACCGATTCGAGGATTCGGTCGGCGACGGCGCCGAGTAGCTCCTGCTTGTTGGCGAAATGCCAGTACAGCGCGCCGGGGGAGACGTTGAGCTCGCGGGCCAGCCGTCGCATGGTCAGGTCGGCGATCCCGTAGGAGTCCAGCAGCGAGGTCGCCGCGTCGACCACGTCGCGTTTGTGGAGCTGCACACCGGTACCCTAACCTGAACGGCGTTCAAGTTTGGCAGCAGGAGGGCGACGGGTGAGCGACATTCTGGCGGAGGCTCGCGAGCAGGTACTGGAGCGCGGCGAGGGCCTGAACCAGGAGCAGACACTGCAGGTGCTGCAGCTGCCCGACGATCGGCTCGACGAACTGCTGGCGCTGGCGCATGAGGTGCGGATGGCATGGTGCGGACCCGACGTCGAGGTCGAGGGCATCATCAGCCTGAAGACAGGCGGCTGCCCTGAGGATTGCCACTTCTGTTCGCAGTCAGGGCTTTTCGCTTCGCCGGTGCGCAGCGCGTGGCTGGACGTCCCGGGCCTGGTCGAGGCCGCCAAGCAGACCGCCAAGACGGGCGCGACGGAATTCTGCATCGTCGCGGCCGTCCGCGGACCCGACGAGCGGCTGCTGGCACAGGTCGCCGCGGGCATCGAGGCGATCCGCAACGAGGTCGACATCCAGATCGCGTGCTCGCTCGGCATGCTGACCGAGGAGCAGGTCGAGCGGCTCGCGGAGATGGGCGTGCACCGCTACAACCACAACTTGGAGACCGCCCGGTCGTTCTTCACCAACGTCGTCACCACACACACCTGGGAGGAGCGCTGGGACACCCTGCAGATGGTCCGCGAGGCGGGCATGGAGGTGTGTTGCGGTGGCATCCTCGGCATGGGCGAGACCCTCGAACAGCGCGCGGAGTTCGCGGCGAACCTCGCCGAGCTGGATCCGCACGAGGTCCCGCTGAACTTCCTGAACCCGCGGCCGGGCACCCCGTTCGGCGATCTCGAGGTGATGTCTGCGTCGGAGGCGCTGAAAGCCGTCGCCGCGTTCCGCCTCGCGCTGCCACGCACGATGCTGCGCTTCGCAGGCGGCCGTGAGATCACACTGGGCGACCTCGGCGCAAAGAAGGGCATCCTCGGCGGCATCAATGCCGTCATCGTCGGCAACTACCTGACCACGCTCGGCAGGCCCGCCGAGGCCGATCTCGAACTGCTCGACGATCTGCAGATGCCGATCAAGGCGCTCAACGCCAGCCTCTAGGCGTGGTTGCCGGCAAGGCCATGGCCAAGTTCAACGTCTACACTGGCGAGCCCGCGGGCGGAGCAGTTCCGACCGCCGCGCAACTGGGCCTGGAGCCACCCCGGTTCTGCGCCGAGTGCGGCCGCCGCATGGTGGTGCAGGTGCGCCCCGACGGCTGGTCGGCGAAATGCTCCCGCCACGGTGAGCAGGACTCGAAGGACCTTGAGGACAGATAATGAATGAGGTTGCCCCGCCGCGTGTTTCGCGTCGCAGGGCCTTGGTGAGCACGGCTGCAGGCCTGACGATCGCCGGGGCGCTGATCGGGGCGTTGTGGGCGTGGCTGGCACCGCCGATCCACGGCGTCGTCGCGCTGACCAAGAGCGGCGAGCGGGTCAAGGCGTATCTGGGCAACGAGGCGGACCATTTCTTCATCGCGGCGTTTCTGGTCGTGGGCCTGGTCTCGGTGCTGTCGGTCGTCGCCGCGGTGCTGGTGTGGAAATGGCGTGCCCATCGGGGCCCTGCGATGGTGGCCGCGCTGGCGATCGGTTCGGCTGCAGCAGCGGGTGCCTCGGCGGGCGTGGGCGCGGTGCTGGTGCACTGGCGCTACGGCGCGATCGACATCGCCAGTGCGCCGGTGTCGCCGGAGCACCGCGTGCACTACGTCGTCGAGGCGCCCGCGGTGTTCTTCGGGCACGGGCCGCTGCAGATCGCGGCGACGATCCTGTTTCCGGCCGCCGTTGCCGCGCTTGTCTACGCGCTGATGGCGGTGTCGACACAACGCGACGACCTCGGCGCCTGGCCGCCGGTCGAACAACCGCTCGGGCCGCCCGTTACAGCGGAGAGCGCTCTACCGTCCGCCCAGTGACGACCTTCGCGGCGATCTTCGCCAGTCGAGCCATGCCGACATAGGTCATCGGGTTCAGCAGCGTCGGCCACTTCGTGCGGACCAGGTGCTCATTGACTGGCTTGCCGTTGAAGCGGTCGGTCAGCCAGCGCAGCGTCATCGGCGCCGACAGCGGGTGCAGCAGGAGATGCTCGCTGAACAGGTCGCGGTGGTAGGTCACCGAGGCACCGCCCGACTGATAGGTGTCGGCGAGTTCGTCGATGTCTTCGACGGAGATCAGTTGGTCGTGGACCGCTTGCACGATGAGCACCGGGGGCGTGGGCACTGCCGCGCCCAGCTTGATGTCGTCGAAAACGTGTCGCACAGCGGGGGTTTCGAGGATCTCGTCCAACGGCTGGTCGAGCATGTCGCCCATGTCCTTCTTGGCCAACCGGATGACCGCTTCGGCGGTGGTCATGTTGTGCAGCCGCCGCAGCAGTTCCTTGCCTTCGTCGGTCGCATGGTCGTCGATGACCTTCTTGAGGTCGGGATAGATGTCCGCGAGCGCCGCGACGACCAGCGCGGGCAGGCCGGACATGTAGGTGCCGTTCAGCCGGCGGAAGGTGTGGCCGAGGTCGCCGACGGGCGATCCCAGCACGGCGCCGACGACGTTCAGGTCCGACGCGTAGGAGCCGGCCATCTCGGCAGCCCATGCGCTGGCCAGACCGCCGCCGGAATAGCCCCAGAGGCCGACCGGCGCCGACGGCGACAGGCCCAGGCGCTCGGTGTTCAGTGCTGCGCGCAGCCCATCGAGGACGTGATAGCCGGGTTCATAGGGCGCGCCCCACATCCCCTTGCGTCCTTCGTGGTCCGGCACCGAGACCGCCCAGCCCTCGGCCACGGCGGCGGCGATCAGCAGGAACTCGACCTGTGCGACCGCACCGGGCGCCACGGCACGCCGGCGCAGCGCATAGGACGGGAAGCAGCGTGACGAAACGGCGTCGATTGCGCACTGGTAGGAGACCAACGGGGTGACGGCCTCAGGCCCGCGTTCGGCGGGCACGATTACGGTCGTGGCGGCCGCATCCGGATTGCCGTGCATGTCGGACGTCCGGTACAGCAGCTGCGTCGCGGTAATGCGTTGGGGGACCAGCCCGAGAAACGCCAGCTCGACGTCGCGGCTGCGGAGCACCGTGCCGGGCCGGGAATGCTGAAAACCTGCGGGGGGGTCGTAGAACGGGTCGTCGGCGGGAAGCTGCGGGCGGATACCCGGCTGCAGTTCGTCGTGCTGCGGTTGCCCAATCCATTCGGCCCCGGAAGACCGCGCCGCGCTACCCAAGTCCATCCGGGCATTCTTACTTAAGAAGGCATTAAGAATCCAGTCGACTCACCCAGGAGGGCGCAACGCTGCGAATTCGTCGGTCACCCGGTATCGCGAGTCGGTGAAGCGGTACAGCGCGGCGGGGCGGCCACCGCTGCGTCCCGACCGCGCCGTGGTCCCGGTGCGGGTGATGACGGTACGACGCTCGAGCACGCGCTGAAGGTTGGTGGCGTCGACCTGATAGCCCAACGCCGCGCTGTAGATGTCCCGCAGTGTGGACAGTGCGAATTCCCTTGGCGCGAGGGCAAATCCGATGTTCGTGTAGGACGTCTTGGCGACCAGTCGGGTGCGCGCGTGCTCGACCATCGGGCCGTGATCGAAGGCCATCGGTGGTAGCTCGCTGACCGGATGCCACTGGGTGTCCGGCGGCAGCTCAGGGGTGGCGGGGGAGGGCACCAGCCCGAGGAAGGTCGACGCGATCGTGCGGACGCCAGGGACGCGGTGTGGATCCGAGAACACGGCGAGCTGTTCGAGGTGAGCAAGTTCACGCAGATCGACTTTCTCGGCCAGTTGGCGGCGAACCGAGCTGGTCATGTCTTCGTCATCGCCGAGCCGGCCGCCCGGAAGTGACCACTTTCCGGCCTCGGGTTCGAGTGCACGCTGCCACAACAACACGTGAAGTGCGGGTTTACGGGAATTGACGCCCCGAACCTGGAACACGACGGCGAGCACCTCATGTGCGGTGCTAATATGTGACATGTTTTCGATTATAAGTCGAAAACCTGGACGGGAGTAAGGAGGCGGCGATGACGGTTCTCGACCGCATGCCCGCAAACGATCTGGCCAACCGAATCGTCGCCGGTCCGACCGGTTTTTCCGGGGTCGACGGGGATGAGGAATGGGCCGCCGAGGTGCGCCGCCTGGCCGATCTGCGCGGCGCGACGCTGCTGGCGCACAACTACCAGCTCCCGGCCATCCAGGACGTCGCCGACCATGTCGGTGACTCGCTCGCGCTGTCGCGGATCGCCGCCGACGCTCCCGAAGGCTCCATCGTGTTCTGCGGCGTGCACTTCATGGCCGAGACGGCGAAGATCCTCAGCCCGGACAAGACCGTGCTGATCCCAGATCAGCGGGCGGGCTGCTCGCTTGCAGACTCGATCTCCGCCGACGAACTGCGAGACTGGAAGGCCGAGCATCCCGGCGCGGTCGTCGTGTCGTACGTCAACACCACGGCCGCGGTCAAGGCCGAGACCGACATCTGCTGCACGTCGTCGAACGCGGTCGAGGTCGTCGCCTCGATCCCCGAGGACCGCGAGGTGTTGTTCTGCCCGGACCAGTTCCTCGGCGCCCACGTGCGACGCGTCACCGGCCGCAAGAACCTGCACGTGTGGGCGGGCGAATGCCATGTCCACGCCGGCATCAACGGGGACGAGCTTGCCGACCAGGCCCGCAGTCACCCGGACGCCGAACTGTATGTGCACCCCGAATGTGGTTGTGCCACATCGGCTTTGTACCTGGCAGGCGAGGGCGCCTTCCCCGAGGACCGAGTCAAGATCCTGTCCACGGGCGGCATGCTGGACGCGGCACGTGAAACACACGCGCGTCAGGTGCTCGTCGCCACCGAGGTCGGCATGCTGCACCAATTGCGCCGCGCCGCACCGGAAGTCGACTTCCGTGCCGTCAACGACCGGGCCTCATGCAAGTACATGAAGATGATCACGCCTGCCGCACTTCTCCGCTGCCTGGTGGAAGGCAAGGACGAGGTCGACGTGGATCCCGATATCGCCCGGCTGGCCCGCGCCAGCGTGCAGCGGATGATCGAGATCGGCACGCCCGGCGGCGGAGAATGATCGCGTCCTGCGGCGGTCGCGGCCATTGGCAGCAGCGCGCCGACGTCGTCGTCATCGGCACCGGCGTTGCGGGTCTCGTCGCGGCGCTGGCGGCGCACCGCAGCGGCCGAAAAGTGGTGGTGCTGAGCAAGGCCGGCGATACGGCGACCTTCTACGCACAGGGCGGCATCGCCGTCGTGCTGCCCGACACCGAGGATTCGATCGACCAACACGTCGCCGATACGCTCGCCGCGGGTGCCGGGCTCTGCGATCCGGATGCGGTGCGCTCCATCGTGGCCGACGGCTACCGCGCGGTCGCCGCTCTGGTCGACAACGGAGCGCAGTTCGACGAGTCGGCGCCGGGACAGTGGGCGCTCACCCGCGAGGGCGGGCATTCGCGACGCCGGATCATCCACGCCGGCGGCGATGCCACGGGTGCCGAGGTGCAGCGGGCGCTCGACAACGCCGCGACCCGGCTGGACATCCGGCGCAATCACATCGCGCTCGAGTTGCTCCACGCCGATGGCGCCGTGACCGGTGTGCTCGTCCTGAGCGACGACGGGCTCGGCATCGTGCACGCCCCGTCGGTGATCCTGGCGACCGGAGGTCTGGGCCATCTCTACACCGCGACCACCAACCCCGAGGGTTCGACGGGTGATGGCGTCGCATTGGCGATGTGGGCGGGTGTTCCGGTCAGCGACCTCGAGTTCATCCAGTTCCACCCGACCATGCTGTTCGACGGTGCAGCCGGGGGCCGGCGCCCGCTGATCACCGAGGCCGTACGGGGTGAGGGCGCGGTTCTCATTGACCGGCAGGGAAATTCGGTGACAGCCGGGGTGCATCCGATGGGCGACCTCGCTCCGCGAGATGTGGTCGCGGCGGCCATCGACGCACGGATGGTCGAAACGGGCGATCCATGTGTGTACCTCGATGCTCGCGGCATCAAAGGGTTCACGCGGCGGTTCCCCACCGTCACGGCGGCGTGCCGGGCCGCAGGCATCGATCCGACGCGGGAACCGATTCCGGTGGTGCCGGGCGCGCACTACAGCTGCGGCGGCGTGGTGACCGACGTGAACGGCCGCACCGAACTGGCGGGCCTTTTCGCGGCTGGGGAGGTGGCCCGCACCGGCCTGCATGGTGCAAACCGGTTGGCGTCCAACAGCCTTCTCGAGGGCTTGGTCGTCGGCGGGCGGGCAGGGAATGCGGCCGCGGCGCACGCCGTGAATGCCGGGCTGAGCCAGGCGACGCTGCCTGAGCAGTCCGTGCATCGCGCCTTGCCGCGGGCAGACCTGCAACGTGGGATGTCGCGCTACGCGTCGGTGGTCCGCGACGGCGACGGCCTCGAGCGGCTGGCGAAGGAACTCGACACCGCGACGCCACGCGTTCTCAAGTCCCGCCGCGACGTCGAAGACGTCGCACTCACCACCGCAGCGGGCGCCGTCGCGGCCGCGGCCCTGGCCCGCACCGAGACCCGCGGCTGCCATCACCGTTCCGACTACCCGGCCACCGATCCGGCGCTGGCGCACAGCCTGTTGCCTGCGGTGGTGTGCTGATGGAGCTCAGTGCCGACGAGCTGACCGAGGCGCGCAGGGTGATCGCGCGCGCCCTGGACGAGGATCTGCGATACGGGCCCGATGTCACCACGTTGGCGACGGTGCCCGCCGACGCGACGACGACCGCGTCGATGGTGACCCGTGAGCCCGGCGTGATCGCCGGCGTCGACATCGCGCTCCTCGTGCTCGACGAGGTGATCGGGCCAGACGGCTATCGGGTCAAACACCGCGTGGACGATGGCGCACGCCTGGAGGCCGGCGCCGCAGCGCTGATCGTCGACGCGCCGACGCAAGGTCTGCTGACTGCGGAGCGCACGATGCTGAACCTGGTGTGTCACCTTTCGGGCATCGCCTCGACGACGGCGGCGTGGGTCGACGCGGTGGAGGGCACCAAGGCCAAGATCCGCGACACTCGCAAGACGCTGCCAGGGCTTCGCGCGCTGCAGAAGTACGCGGTGCGCGCCGGCGGGGGCGTCAACCATCGCATGGGCCTCGGCGACGCCGCGCTGATCAAGGACAACCACGTCGTCGCGGCGGGTTCTGTGGTGGCCGCGCTGCGGGCCGTCCGCGACGCCGCACCGGACTTCGAGTGCGAGGTCGAGGTCGACTCGCTCGAGCAGCTCGACGAGGTGCTCGCTGAGGATGTGGAACTCGTTCTGCTGGACAACTTTCCGGTGTGGCAGACACAGATCGCGGTGCAGCGGCGCGACGCCCGCGCGCCGCAGACGAAACTCGAGTCATCCGGCGGTCTCTCGCTGGACACTGCGGCCGAGTACGCGGGTACGGGCGTCGACTATCTGGCCGTCGGTGCCCTCACCCACTCAGTGCGCGTACTGGATATCGGGCTCGACGTTTAGCCTTGGGCGCCGACGCAATCGGCACTTTCCCTTTCCTGAGCAACATATTCAGCACTTTCTGGGAAACTCGAACAGCCTTTGGGCGGCATAATTCGAATTTGTCTGCAAACCACCCAGCGAAACAGTTGCGCCGCGACTCGCGGGTGCGGCACGGCACTCGCGTGGTCGCGTCGCCGTTACTATCGGCCTCATGCCGGAGTCATCGTCGTCCGAGTCCACCGCCGAGTACAGCGACCGCGACGGGTCGAGCCTGGGTCGCATATTGCTCCCCATCACCCTCGTCATCGCCATCCTTGCTGCCGCACTGTCCGGGTGGCTGCTGTATCGCCATATGCAGGAGGGCCCTCAGAACGCGCCGAATTACACGGCCGCGCAACGCGCTGACGCCAAACAGAAAATCTGTTCGACGATGGACCTGGTGCGCAACGGGGTGTCGCTCAACACCAATCTGCAACCACCCGGTGGACCGGAGGATGTCACCGGCACCCTGGCCGTGGCGGCCAACGCCCGGGTATCGCTTTACGACGGCGGCCAGTACCTGCTCGCCCGGCTTGATCCGGCGACGCCACCCGAGCTCGCCGATCCCGTGAAGAAGTTCGCCAACCTCTTGATGGACATCGGTGCGGCGGCCACGTCGGGCGCGCAGAACTCCGAGCCCGAGCAAGCGGCACGCCTGAAGGATGCTGACGCGACCAACACCACCATCGCAGAATTGTGCAAATAACCATGGTTGCGCGAGCAACGGTGGTTTTTACCACACTCGATCGTGCTTTGGTCGTGTCATAGGCGTTTGCCAAATTGTCAGGGTGATTACGCGAATCGGGGGAACAGTCGCAGCGCATTCACGCGATCGATCGCTGCGCGGTCCTCGTCGGTGAGAACAGTGCTGCTCTCGATGCCGTACTTCTCTGCCTGCAGCACCGCTGGCGTCACGTAAGGGAAGTCGCTGCCGAACAGCACGTGTGACGTGGGGACGAACTGCTTGAGCGCGCCGAACACGAATTCCGAGGTCGACAGCGCGGTGTCGTAATGCATCTTCTGCAGCAGGGCCAGGCCGTCGGTCTTCGGGGCGCGGTCTCGCAGTTCGGGCAGGTACGACGCGCCCGCGATGCGCCACGCGAGGTACGGAATGGCGCCGCCGGCGTGCGACACGATGTACCGGATGGACGGATACCGCTCCAACGCCCCGCTGTACAGCATGTTCGCGACCGCGCGGGTGGTGTCGACGGTGAACTCGGCCACGCCCAAAGGAATCGTCAGGCCCGTCGCGTCGGCGCCGGGCGGGAGCGTCGGCTCGACGCGGAGTGCGTTGCCCTTCTGCTCACGAGCCGCCCCGGTGGCGGGGACGCCGACGGCTGGGATCGCATCGTCAACGACGAGATGAGGTGCTGCA
>Ga0207675_100000942_pt1 | contig 29045 bp, 40 predicted proteins | sample KBSSwiS42_FD_184305 | JGI IMG/M metagenome (GOLD analysis project Ga0207675, IMG submission 184305) | Switchgrass rhizosphere microbial communities from Kellogg Biological Station, Michigan, USA - KBS Switchgrass S4-2 (SPAdes) (version 2) | ecosystem: Host-associated > Plants > Roots >...
TCAGGCCCTGATGATCCCCGTCAACGGCCTGCCCGAGTCCGACGGCCGGGACGGCACCGAGGGCGGCACCACGTACGGCCGTGGCGACGCGGGCGAATCTTGGGAGAACGCCACCCCGGCCCGCCAGACTCAGCAGGCCGGACACGAACAGCACGTGGACTCTCGGCCGCACACCGCGCCCGAGGAGGTCGAGAACAGCGAGACCGCGTCTGCCCCGCCGATCGACGACCGCTCGCCGGAGGAGAAGGCCACGGCGGCGCAGAACGCCCTGATCGCGCTGGCCGGGTTCGCGAAGGAGGAGCAGCGTCCCCGCCTGGACAAGATCCTCCGGGCCATCACCACGGCCGGGATCGGTGAGACCATGATCCAGCACGCGGACGGTCGGCAGACCACCCTGAACCAGTACGCCGCAACCGTGAACGCGCAGGTAGGTGTCTGATGGGCCACGACGCGGACCACACGGCGGACCTCGCGCAGACCTACATGCCTGGCGTGGACCCCGAGGCGGACGCCGAGTCAGTCGCGTTCAATGCCGAGATGGATGCGGCCGCCGAGATGGATGCGGCCATGCTCGCGGACAAGCTGGCCGACGCGATCCATGACGCCCTGGAGCGCAACAATCACGGCGACTGCGACCTGGGGCCGTACGCGAACACCACCCTGCACGAGGGCGAAACGGTCGTGGTGTGCGGATGCGCCCAGTACTTCCCCGCGCCCGAGCTGGCCGCACCCACCGTGGCGCTGTCGCCCGAGCGTGTCGACGCGCACGGGTCGGCGGCCGTCACGGTGGCGGCCGCCGACCCGATCGCCCGCACGCTGGCTCTGATCGGCCCGGCGGAGGACTACCGGCCGGACCAGGTGGAGCGGCTGATGCTCGACTGCGTCCAGCGGCTGGAGGAGGGTCAGGCGTTCGAGCGCTGGGCGCTGGAGCAGGCCAGCGAGGCGGACCGCGCCTACAGCCGCGCCTACGCCCTGGCCTTTACGAAGGCGCCCGGCGCGATGGAGCTGCGGCGCAACGTCGCCGAGGTCGAGTGCGCCGAGCTGGCCGACGCCAAGGACCGGACCGACATGGTGCACCGGGCCGCCAAGGCCGCGATGCACAACCTGCGGTCGACGCTGTCCGGCTATCAATCGGTGCTGCGCAGCGTGCAGGCGACCTTCCAGGCCGGGGGCTCAAACGGGGGCAGACCGTACTAGGAGGTGCGGGTTGGCCAGGAAGTACCACCTCTCCGGATACACGTCCGGGCGGCAGAGGCCACTGGGCAAGGACGGCCCCGACTGGCTCGGGCACTGCTACATCCACGACAAGACCGCATGGGCTTCCCGCAAGGCCGCCCGCCGGGCCGCGAAGAAACGCCACCCGGAGGGCGGGAAGTCGCCCTACCCCTGTGGTCACACGAACGGCTGGCACTACGGGACCGCGCACTATTCACGCGACACCTACCGAGGAGTAGTAGATGCCGAGGAAGACCCCCGACGGGAAGTGGACCCGGCGGGCGACCAACACGAACAGCCGAGGTAGCGCGGCCGACCGGCGCAGGCGGCGCGAATACCTGATCAACACGTTCGGCGACGGCATCACCTGCACCTGTTCGCACTGCCCAGCAGTGCTCACGGTCAAGACCGTCAACGTGGACCGCATCATCCCGGGATGGCAGGGCGGCACCTACCGGCGCGAGAACATCCGGCCTTCGTGCTGGCCCTGCGGCAACAAGCAGGGCGGCGCGATGGGCCAGCAGGCGAAGAACGCGAAGACCAACGAGAGGAGCACGAGATGCAGTTCAACCGGTCCGCACTGATCGAGGCGATCGACAAGGCGATCAAGATGGAGCACGCGGCCATCGTCGACATCCACGCGCGCAACGCGGCGGCCGACGACGAGCACCGCAAGGAGTGGCTGTCGCTGCACGAGGAGAAGTGGATGAAGGCGACCGCCGCCATCCGCGCGAAGCTGCGCAGGGGTCAGCCGGTCACTGAAGAGGACATCCCCCGCGACCGGTCCGGCTACACCGGAAAGGCGTACTACCGGCCGAAGCGTGCCAGCGAGGTCCCCGCGCGCGCCACCGAGCTGGCCGGTCTGCGGGCCGTGCTGGACGCCGTCGCGGACGAGACGATTGGCACCACAGCGCTGCGGTCACTCGGGGTGGGTGTTAGCACCCTGCGCACGATCGTGCCGCTGCTGGGTTCGGCCACCGTGCGCAGCGAGACCCTGAAGGCGGTGAAGTGATGGGCTGGTGTGGCGGTACCGAGATCATGGACACCGCCCTGCGGGCGGCGGACCATCTGGCCGCCGCCGTGTGGGCGATCGGCTACAACGCCGGTGCAGCGGGCGATGAAGCCGACTTCGACGAGGTCCTGAAAAACCCCCAGACGCGCGCCAGGCTGGACGACGTCCTGCGCCCGTACGTCCGGCAGATCGCCAGGCAGCTGCACGAGGGCGACTGGGACTGCGTGGACGAGGCGGACGAGTTCGACCGCTTCCCTCAAGAGATGTACGACCATGACGACACCGAGCACGAGTCATGGTTGCGCGCCCGCATGGCCGATGCGGAGACCTCGGAAGAAGCACTGGCCTGGTGCTACAAGCTCAAGGCCCACACCGACAAGATGAAAGCAGGCAATGACTGATGTCAGGCGAAACGGTACTGAGCGTGGTCGGCAATCTGACCGCTGATCCCGAACTGCGCTTCACCCAGTCCGGCGCGGCGGTGACGTCCTTCACGGTCGCCTCGACCCCCCGCACTTTCGATCGCCAGTCCGGTGAGTGGAAGGACGGCGAGGCGCTGTTCCTGCGGTGCAACGTGTGGCGGCAGGTCGCCGAGAACGTGGCCGAGTCGCTCGCGCGAGGGTCCCGCGTGCTCGTGACGGGGCGGCTGCGCCAGCGCTCGTTCGAGACGAAGGAGGGCGAGAAGCGCACGGTTGTCGAGCTGGAGGTCGACGAGATCGGCCCCTCGCTGCGCTACGTCACCGCGAAGATCAACAAGGTGACCCGTGGCGATGGAGGCGGCGGCGGATACGGCGGCCGTCAGCAGCAGTCGACCCCGTCCGCCCCTGACCCTTGGGCCACCGCCGAGCCGCCCAGGCAGTCCGCGCAGCAGCAGACCTGGCCCGACGAGCCTCCGTTCTGACCTGCGACGATCCCCACAATACCCCTGCTCATGTCGGGTATTGTGGGGATCGACTTGACACCCCCACTTTCCAGGGGGCATGATGGCTTCACAACGGGAACAACGAGAACGGAGAACCCGATGAAGCGCGTGCAGCACTGCGACGTCAAGCAGGGCTTGACGATCAAGCTGCCCAATCATGGTCCGACCGGGCGCTGGGCGACCATCGACCGGGTGATCGAGCAGCGCCCCGACACGGACAAGCAGGCCGCCTCGGCTCTCGTGGTCGTCTCCTACCTGAACGGCAGAGACTCGGGCAAGCTGCTCCAGATACTCCTGTATGCCCGCGTCGACGGCTACGAGGTCCACCCGAACAGCTCCATGATCGCGGCCCGGCGCCACCATCGCGCCGGTCGCGCCGACGTCAAGAACATCGTCCTGCGCGACTACGTGATCAAGTACTCGGCCGTGGACCGCGTCGACAGCCAGGGCGAGACCTGCGGCTACTGCCAGGCTCGCCCGGTCACCGTCAACATCTACGCGCACTGCCACGTCGCCGCCAGCAGGCGGGCCGAGGAAAACACCTGGCCCACGTGCGACCGGTGCGCGCTGCACTCCATCGACCAGGTCGAGGACGTCGACCCGAGTTACGCCATCACCATCGAGAGGACGGGTCCCTGATGACACCCAAGCAGGGTCTTGACCCGGTCGACGCGCTGCCCCCGACCAGCAGGAAGGTTCTGGAGAGCGCGCCCGACCACGGCCGATACCTGGTCCCGTACACGGTCGGCCGCCTGTTCTTCGAGCGGGGATGGGGTGACCACCTGGGCAAGAGCAGCTCGCGCACCGGTAGCGGTGTACCAACCTCGCTGTTCCAGCTCAACGAACAGGGGCTCAAGGCTGTCCAGGTGGCCCGCCAGCGCTCTCGCGTCGCAGTGGAGGACGTCACCTACTCCGCAGTGCACGAGGCCACCACAGGCGTGATCGGGGACCTGCTGGAGGACTACTCGGTGGACTTCCTCATCCGCGAGGCCGAGGCACTGATCGTCCGCATCCAGGAGGCCGGACAGTCGGACGCCGGTGCGCGCGGCTATCGGGACGCCCTGGTTGAGCACCGCGACGCGCAGGCGAGCGTGTCGGCATGAACCTCGCGGGCTTCTTGGCGCAGCGCGCGGCGGTCGCCGTTCGCGGCACCAAGTACCGCACCCAGGGCGTCGTCAACGGGCAGCGTCGAGACCTTCCGCCCACCACCGTTGACCGCCGGTACGCCGTCGCCGCCTGCTCGTCGATCCTGCGGGAGCTGGCCGAGATCGCGCGAGCAGCGGGCCCCTTGCCCGCACCGCTGCTCGACAAGCTCGCGCACACGGTGGAGAGCCAGGAGCCACCTAGATGAGCGGCGACGACATGATCGTGCTGGACGAGGTGCCAGGCATGCTCGAAGCTCTGCGCGCCGTCCAGCTCGTCGGCGGGGTCCTGCTCGACCCGCGCGCCGCTCAGCAGCTCGTCGTGGCCGCGTGGCATGCCGCCGAGCCTGCCGCGCGCGCCGCCGCCTTCGCCGACGCGGCCGACGTGCTGCACGAGTTCGCTGACAGCTCGGCCGGGCTTGGGCACTACCACGACGCGGCGACCCTGCTCGACCTGTTCAGCTACGAAATGAGGAGCCAGCAGTGAAGACGATCATTCCGCCCAATCGTCGCATCCTGACGGTGCCATTGATCCTGGGGCACACCAACAAGGTGACTATGTCACGACGGGCGCAGGTCCTGGGCGTCCATGTCGACGCAGACGGCATCCTGACCCTGTCCGTGGCCGGGAACCCTGACGCGGACCGGTGGGACGACCGGCTTTTCGTGGTCAGGACGGACGCGCTGGGCCTGCCGCACGAACTGGGCAGGCTCGCCCTCGTTGGTGGTCCGATCATGTGCGGTGACGACGTGTGGTACGTGTTCGAGATCGACTCCCCCGAGGACGGGCCACGCCTGGGAACCAAGCGTGGCGCTGCCAGCGTCATCGTCCAGCAGAATGCGCCGGTGTCCGGCGTGAATGTGCAGGTTGGCCAGATGCTTGGCCACGCGGGCGGCTTGGCCGGAGCGGGGGTGTACGTCCAGTGATCCAGGACCGCGCCGAGCTGGAGCCGTTGCCCGCGATCTTCGGCAAACTGCCCACCGCTCAGGACCTGAAGCGGCAGGTTCTGGAGGCGATCGACGGCGGCTACAACCAGCTCGTGCGGGCGCGCGGCGAGGTCACCCGGCCGGAGGACACCTACGAGGTGCAGCGTCGCCTGGCGGGCGCGGCCGAAATGCTGGGCGAGTTCGAGCGGGCGTTCAAGGCAGGCCGCACGGCGATCAACTCCTACCAGAAAGAGGAGTTCGAGCTGGCCCTGGGCGGGCGCGAGGTGGCGCCGCGCGAGTCGATGAACGTGCCGGACACAGAGGGCGACCTGCGGGTTGCCGCCGACACGGCGAACAACTACAGCATCGACCTGCACGCCCTGATCGCGGCCGCCGCGAAATGCGCCTTCGACGCCCGTGACCCTGGGTATTCGCCGCTCACCGGCGGAATGCACCGGATCGACACGCAGGTCGAGAACGTCGTCAACGGGGACAGCGAGATTCCGCCCGAGGACCTCGCCGAGGTGCTCGCGGAGTACGCCATCGCCACCGCGTACGAGTTGCTGCGGTGTGGCAAGTTCGAGCCGCAGGTCACCAAGGTGCGGGCCTACGCTGACATGATCGCGCGCGCTGGAGACGACCAGCTCGCGGCGACCGTGAACAGCGCGATCATGAAGACCGTGAAGCTCAAGGGCGTCAAGGTGGAGAGGAAGGTAGCGAAGTGAACGAGAACGATCCAGTGCAGGAAATCCCGGACTCCGAGCTGATCGCGGAGGAGTTCGACCGAATGGAGCGGGACGTGCGCGGAGGAAGCGTGCAGATCCCGGTGGACTCTAGCCTGCTGGAGGATGTGCCGAACCACCTCGCGGCCGAGGCCTACACGCCACCTGACGCCGAGATGATGGCGGTGATCGCCGAGATCGAGGACGCCACCGCCGAGCAGGTCGCGACGGTGCGCAACGAGCAGTCGCTCCGCATCGCGAACATGGGTCAGGACGGCGTGCACCACTTCCTCGTCAACGTCGAGGGCCGGGAGCTGTGCGGCTCGTGCGGCACGCCGTTCCCGTGCGAGAAGTGGACGAGCGAGATCGACCCCCGCAACGAGGCCGAGTCGACCGGACGCCCCATCCCGGACGAGGACAAGGCGCAGGCCGTCGCCCAGCTACTCAACGTCCCCATCGAGAGGGCTCGCCAGATCGTGCTGTTGTCGACGCCACTCGACCAGATCGGAGGCTGACCATGGGAGAAGGACACCCCTGGGACCCGGAGGGCAACGTCCTGCCCAAGCCGCCGCCCAAGCCTGACCCGCCCAAGCCGGTCAAGATGTAGCCGGGGAGGTCCGCATGAACAAGCGTCAGGCACTGGGCGCGCTCGCCGGTGACCTCCTGCTGAAGCTGCGGGAGATGCGGGAGCATGACGAACGGTACGGCTCGTATCACGCTCAGACCGGCACGCCGGACCACGACAGGATGATGCTGGCTCACGAAGAGCTGGAGTGGCGGCTGATGAAGATCGAAAGTCCCACCCTGCGGCGAAAGCCCAAGTCACGGCCGCCGGACCCGAACCAGGTTGCTCTGTTCGAGTGACGTCATGCCCCATGAGTTGACACCCCCACCACTCATGGGGCATGATGGTTTTACCAGCACAGAGGGACAACCGAGAGGGAGAACCGAAATGGGCTACCAGGCACCGTACGAGCGTATCGACTGGACGATCCCCCGCACCGACGAGGAGTGGACCACGCTCGCCGCCGAGCTGCGCGACAAGGCCAGGGACAACCGGCAGTCCGCCAGCGACAGCTTCGACCGCTGCGACACCGACGGGTTCATGAGCCAGTGGGCGGACGGCCTCACCGCTCGGGCCTACGAGTGCGCTGCCTCGATCGCGGAGGAGCACGGCTGGATCGAGGTCAAGGCGCTGTTCACCCTCGACGGGCACTTCCTCACCGCCGAGCTGCGGGCGTCCCAGAACTACGGATGGGGGATGTACTGGGACGTCCCCGCCCAGCTGGCCGCTAAGCACGGCCTGGCCAAGCGGTACGTGAACGACCCCACCGCCGGATCGCCGGTGCGCCGCGCCAAGACGCTGGCCAAGAAGGGTGTCGCGATCGGCATCCTGCGGGTCCGCCCGTACGTGACGATGGCGGGCAGCAACGCGACGAACGTGTCCGTGGTCGCGTGGCCCGATCGTGATGCCCTGGAGAATGGTCAGTTCGAGGTCGTGCGCACCAGCTGCGGTGATCTGCTGGACACCACCAAGGACCACTCGGACAAGTGGTTCTGCTGGACGCCGGAGGACCTGGCCGCGAAGCTGGCCTGACGACCACCGCCGCCGGGAGGTGCAGGCAACCCTCCCGGCGGCGGCACCCAGCTACAGGCGGTCGCCGTCGACCGGCAGGCGCAGGCCCCTTGGCTTCAGGTCGGCCGGGTCGTAGATCGGCGGCCGGTTCGAGCCGAGCACCAGCACGGTGAGCCACGCGGGGAGCTTCGACTCGATCGACCGGAACAACGCGTACCACAGGCCGATGAGCGTGGCGGCCAGCACGGCGCCCAGGCCGGTCATGCCGGACTCGTTGAGCACCGGCGCCAGCGCGGGGATCTGCGTGGCCAGCCAGGTGAGGCCAGCGCCCCACAGGCTCGGGACGACGGTCCTGATGATCGAAACGCCGATGTCGCGAACGTTCGGCACAGGTTCGGTCATGGGATGATCCTTCCTATTGCGGCAGGCAGACCCAGAAGGCCCGCTCCTGTGGAACAAGGTCGGGCGGCACCTTCACGAATCCGCGCACCTCGGTGAACTTCCCCTTGCCTGCACACAACAGGTCGGGGTTCTGTGCGGCCGCCTCGTTGAACACGGCCATGATCTCGTCGGCGGTCGGGGTGTGCCCCGGTTCGCCGGGGATTCCCTGCTCGCCCTTCTCGCCCGGGGTGCCTGGGGTTCCGGACGTGCCCGGCTCACCTTGCCGACCGGGTGCCGGTGGGTTGGCCGTGAGGTAGGCGGATACCTGCTGGGCGACCAGCGACGGCGACACGCTGACCGGGTTCGTGATCATGTAGCTCGCGACCGCGTTCCCCACCTGCTCGCCCGTCGGCATCGGAGCCGGGGGGAGGTTGGCCAGCACGCGCGCGGACGCGGCCGCGACGAGGGTCTCCTCCGACTGGAGATCGGCCGGTGGCACGACCGGCTGTTGCCCGCGCGCCTGGAGGTCCTTATTCGCCTTCTCCAGGGCCTCGATCGCCTGGCGGGTGCGCTCCTGCTCGGTAGCGGTCTTCGCAAGCTCTGCGGTCCGCTCAGCCTGCCAGCCGACCACCTGATAGGCAGCGACCAGGCTGACGCCGATGGACACGGCGGCACCCAGGCACGCGACGACCGCCGCCACCTTCCAGACGTCGCGCCGGTCGGCCTTGTGGCTCAGGCCCTCGCCGAGCGCGTTCGCCGCTGCCACGCCCTCCGTGTGTGCGGTCTCGATCGCGTCGAGTCGCTCCGTCTCGTCACTCACCAGAGTCCCCTCCCAGCTCCAGTGCCCGCATGGCCAGCTTCCTGCACGTCTGGTTGCACTGTTCGAGGTCAGCCTGGGCTTTCACGAAGTTCTGCGCAACACGGTCGTGCTCAGCCTGGCAGGCCTGCAACCTCTCGCGCAGCTGGTCCACTTCCGCGCGGGCACCCTGCGACTCGACCGCTTCGGCGGCGAGGAGATCCAGGGCTTTGGTCAGCACGAGCGCGGTGTGCCCGTCCGACGCTGGCAGCCCAGCACGCTCCACGTCGGTCGGCGGTCTGTCGCCGTCCTCGTCGTCCTGCGCGTCGACCTCGCGGGAGTTCCGGGCGACCCACTTCAGGCCGATGGCGCCCGCGACGAGCAGGGCGACCACGACGATCACCACCCAGTCGGAGCGTCCCGTCAGGTCGGGCAGTAGGTCACGCATCGTTGTTCTCCCATGTGGTCCGGGGGTGGCTCCTATCATGGGAGTGTGACATGTAGATCGCCCGACAGTTGCGCCGTCTACGGCGTGTAGCAGCGCGCTGAGACCACGGACGCGCGCGCCTTGTTCGCGCCGCCGCCGCCCGCCGTGCAGCGCGCCTCCCAGCGGAAGCTGACCGTCGTTCCTCGGCCTGCCGACACGTCTACTTCGGAGTCGAACACGGTCTGTGCGCCCACTCCGAGCGTGTGCGTCGTGCCGCTGACATCACCGCTGTCCAGGGACACGCGCATGCGGCTTTCGCTGGACACGCCAGGGTCGTTGTAGGCGAACATCCGGTACCTGAGCTTGTTGCCGACGATGTTCGCGCGGCCCTCCCACAACGTCGAGAAACCCGCGTTCGGCGTGCCGGGCCAGATCTGCGCCGAGTCGCCGATCGGCCCCATCCACTGGGACTCCTCGGGGTAGCGCTGGCCGCCGTCACGCGACTCCTCGAACATGCGTTTGGTGTCGCCCGAGGTGACGATCAGGACCTGCCGGAGGCCGGAGTTGGCCGCGTCCGGCGTTGGGTCGTACATGGCGATTGCCGACACGCCGCCGCGCGAGTCGTCGCGCACGAGCGAGAAGCCGCGCTGTGGTCGGCCGCCCATGTCCGGGTCGCCGGGGAGGAACTCGCCGATCCACAGGAAGTTGATCTTGTCCGGGTTCCCGCTGTTGGTGTAATTGCCGATCCACTTGATCAGGCCCGAGGAGACCACGGCGCTCTGAATCGGGTTCGAGCGCGTCATCTCGTCGATCGCGCGGCGCACGTACGCGATGACCTCGACCGCGCTCTGGTCACGCGGCGCGTACGGGTTGAACGGGGAACTCATACCGGCAGCCCTCCGCCCACGAGAAGGTCGATCGCCTCATGCTGGTCGCCCTGCGGGGGCGCCGCCGTCCAGCCGTAGATCCGGCCGGGCAGGTACATCCACCCGTCGACATACCAGTCCGGCGGCCAGGTCCGGTCATTCGTGCGCAGCAGGATGTCATCTCCCACGACGTAGCTACCGAAGTAGGGCGGCAGGTCTCCGCGCACCCTGACCGACGCGAGGTAGCGCTCTGAGCCGAGCCGATCCCACATCAGTTTGTACATGTGGTCGGCCAGCGTGTTCACGTTGCTCACGTCCGGGTTCGAGAAGCGCTCCTCCGACTGGAGGTAGCCATACTCCCACTCCGCTTTCCCGTACTGGTCGATGTTCGAGATCTGCGCCTTGACCTGCAAGTCCTCGTAACCGTCGCCACGCCCCCACACGATGTTGGGTACCGCCGTGCCGTCGCGGTTCACCTTGAGCGTGGTCACGTTGCCGGTGCCGCCGGTGTCGTAGGTCAGGATGGGCATGGGGAAGTCCGACGACCTGCGCCGTCCCAGCTGCGGGTAGCCCATCACGTACACGGGGCGGAACGACTGCGCGCTGACCGCGCTCGCGCCGCTCAGGATGCGCAGGCCGGTGGTCCACTCGTAGGAGTTGGTGGCCAGCTGGGAGCGCGCCTGGTGCGCCTCCAGGAGATTGGTCTCCTGACCCTCGTCGTAGCTGTGATTGCGCAGCACGCCGGTCATGACCGTCGGCGGATCCACCGTCACGTACCCGGGCCACGGATTGGCGCCGAGCGGGATCAGGGAGAACTTGGCGGGGTCGCACAGGTCGGCGGCGATGACCGTCTGGTCCTGCGCGACCCAGCTCATGCCCTTGGTGATCAGGCGCCGTGCCCACTGCGCCTCGGGGGTGGAGTGGGCGACGATGCTCTGACGGCCCGTCTCCGGGTCGCTGGGAGCCACGTACACCGTGTATGCGTCCATGGCCTGAGCGACCCAATCGCTACTCACCGGATCTTGCTGTTCCCGAACCACGACGATGGCCGTCTTGCGGGGAATGATCTTGTCCCAGGGGTAGAGCGAACGCACGCTGTCGTCGGCGAGCTGCAACGTCGCCCGCAGCTCGCCGACCTCGCGCATCGCCTTGGAGTACGCCACCCCCGACAGCGGGAGGGATACATTGCTGATGACCGTGAGGTTGCCCATCGCGAAGTTCACCGGCCAGTAGCTGTAGCGGACTTCCCGCTGCTGGCCGGTGATCGACGGGTCAACCGGGTAGCTCATGCCTGCGCGTCATCCTGAGCCGGAACGGAGCGCAGGACCTCGGCAACAGCGGCCTTGACCTGAGCCGGGGTGGCGCCACCGAGTTGGACGCCCTGCGCCTTCAGCGCGGCGGCGAGGGCCTCCTCGTCCACGTCCGCCACGGCGTCCGCCACGGCCACGTTGATGTCGCGCAGGACCTCGAACGCCTGGAGGTACTCGTCCTCTCCCTGCTCGTTCTTGCGGCCGGTGGGCACCTCGTAGTTCCACATGGCGCGCGCCGACTCCGACCGGGTCGGGATGCGGTCGACGTCCACCTGGTTGTGAGTCCAGACCGGCACACCCGAGGCGATGAGGAGGTTGTATTCGTCACCTACCTGGCTCTTCCAGCAGCCGTCGGCACCCCAGGTGACACGGAAGACAGTGGGGTCGTTCGGGGTACGCACCAGCAGTGAGTCCATGGCCTCTTCCTTCTTGAGCGGCGAACCGATCTTCTCGAACTGGATGCACAAGTCGGCCTCGACCTGCCCGAAATCCGGGTAGATCCGGCCGTTGTTGAACTGGTAGAGGTGGACGCCCGGACGCCACCTGCGGATGTCGCCACACAGCCAGTACACGTCACCTACGCCCCGGTCCATCGCCGCGTAGACGACGTCCCAGAAGCCGTAGACGCAACACAGGAAGCCTGCCGCGTTGACCACGGACTGCGCTCCCCTGAAGAACTCCATGGCCGTCGGGATGTCGTAGCTACCCGCCGGGGCGTCGGCCGTGAAGGCAATCAGCTCGCCCTTGTAGTCGATCTCCTTGGCGTAGGACAGCGCCTCGCGCCCGAACGCCTCTCCGCGCGCGCGCCCGCCATCCGGGTCCCGCGTGGTCTTCTGGAAGATCAGCCAGCTGCGGATGCCCGCCGCACGCTGCGAGGCGTGCTCCTCCTTGGTGAGCGGCGCGTGCTGCTGGCCCTCGAAGTCGGCATACCGCAGCGTGAAGTCGATCGGTACCCGGCCGAACGGCGTGGCGTGCGTCTCCGCTCGCAGCGTCGTCCCAGCGAGCTGCTTCTCCGACCAGTCCGCACCGGTCGACAGGATCGGGACAGACTGGCCGTTGATACTCGCGAAGCTCATGCCGACCTCCATCGCAGGCTCATGACACCCTCAAAGTGTACCGGTACCACTACAGGTCGGTGCCGGTGTCGCCCGGGTCGCTTCCGATGTCCTCGATCACCAGGTCGATCGCGTCTCCCTTGGTGGCGTCCACGAAAATCTGCGCACCACCGACGCCCGCGATCCTGCGCACGACCAGCAGGAAGGACGCTGTCACGTCAGCCCCCGGCAGGACGGCCTGGATCACCTTGTGCTCGGCGACGTTGGTGTCGGTCTGCCTGGTCTGAATGTTGCTGCCTGGCAGAATCGTGGATGTGTCGGTGGCATCGGTGGCGTTCGTGGTGTACCGGATCCGGGCGCCGATCTCGTCGTTGTTCGACGAGGAGTCGAGGCCCAGCGGGCACGTCCAGATCTCATAGAGCCGTCCGGCGCGAAGCAGCACGTTGGAGACCCGCAGCACGGGCACGTCGTCATCGTCCGCGCTCGACGCGTTGCTGGTAGTCGTCCGGTTGCCGCGTGCGACCACGCCTCGCGCCGCGATGCAGGCCCAGGCGCTGGTCGCCCCGTCGTACTGCCAGAGCGTGTCAGAGTCGGTGGTGACCGCGAGCTGCCCGGAGTACGGGTTGGTGATCGCCGAGTTGCGATCGGCGACCGACGAGCACACCGCCGTCCCCTGCACCCGCCACGCGGTGCCGTCGTGGATCTCGACCCAGTCCCGGTCTTCCCGGTAGATCTGCATGCCGTCGTGCGCGGTGATCTCGGCGCGCTCGGTGACACTGGCGACGCGAAGCAGGCCGCCGTCACTGGACGTCTTGCGGATCATGGACTGCAGGGCAGCCGGGGAGGTGTTCGTGGCGTTGACGACCGCGCGCAGCACGGGGATAAACGAGGCGGGCAACGTCGGGTCCGACGGGGTGCCAGCGCTGTTCGACCCCTGGATCACGGCGGGCACCGCCGTGTTGAGCCCCGAGGAGTCGAACAGGTTGTCCTTCACCTGGAAGCCGATGATGTCGTATCGGTTCAGGGTTGGGCTCGACGCGGCCAGGGTGACCTGCACGGAGGCGTCGTTGGCCACCAGGTAGTCACCGGAGGCCGACGCGAACGTGTTGGCGACGACCGCGCCGCACGCGCCCATGGTGATGTTCATGCCGGACGGGTTGGCGTACACCGGCACGCGGCCGCCGAAGAAGCCCTGACGTGCGCTGTACGTGGCGGCCAGGTTGGGGATCTTTCCCAGCGTGGCCAGGTAGACGCGGTCGAGCTTCGCTGTGTAGGTGCCGCCCTGGGTGTAGCCGGGCGGGGTGAGCACGGTCATCGGCTACTCCTCAGGCGTAGGTGGAACGCCACTGCACGGTGAGCAGGGCGGCAGGGTCGTAGGCGTCGTCGGCGGAACGCCAGCGAATGGTGTTCGAGCCGGGGGCCAGGTTGAACGGCGCACCGGAGATCCGGACCGTTCCGGGCGTGATCGTGCCGGAACGGGCGTCGATCGTCACCGTGTCGGACGCGGTGAGCGTGGCCAACACCTGGAAGGACTGCCCTGTGGTGGCGTTGGTGATGATCGGGTTCAGCGCCGGACCACGCACGATGAACGTCGGCGAGGCCTCCAGGTTGCCCGTGTTGAGCGCGACCAGCTCGCCGCCGGGGCTGCTGGAGGCGCCGTAGTTCCAGCTGTACGTCTTGTCGTAGGTCCGGCCGCCCAGTAGCGCCGGGTTCAGGAGGGGAGCACTGGCGGTCTCCAGCGCCCCCGCGCGGAACTTCCACGGTGGGTTGGCGGCCACCAGGTTGAACCGCATCGTGGCCACGTAGCCGCCGGGCACGTGGCCGGTCGCGATCACCGGTTCGGCCTTCCCGACCGGCCGGGTGACGAGCCCAAGCCGTACGCCTGTCCGGTAGTCGTGTTGCTCCCACACCACAGGGCCGCGCGGTCCGCTCTGCGTCTGCGGGCCCAGCACGTAGCGCGCCTGCTCGATCGCCTCGGCCAGCGCCTGCGGGGTCGGCGCCGACAGCATGCCGTTGATCTCCAGCACCTTGGGCGCGATCGACGGAGGCCCGAGCACGCCGCCATCGCGGCCGCCCACCTGGTCGATGGGCGTGATGTAATCGGTGGTGCCCCAGTCGAGAGCGTCCGCGACCGTGTGCGTGCCGTTGGGCAGCTGGGTATTCCACCAGAAGTCGATGCCAGGCGACTCGGTGAGCAGCGGCCCCATGCGGCACCGCTGCTCCAGTCCCGTGACCGGGATGACCGCCCATGGGTTCGCTACCGTCACAATCCACCCCCGACGCCCACGAACCTGTCATTGGACTGCATGCCCTGCTGCACCGGCCCGAGTTGCACCGAGCGCAGCGACCCCGCCGAGGACAGCGAGTACGCCTGGTTGCGGCTCGTGTAGTCCGCGAACTGCTTGGCGTCCACCCCAGGCTGCTGGATGTTCGTCTGCTGGAAGACGACCGGCGCCGAGCTGGAGCTGGGCGCGCTCACGGTGCCACCAGACAGGTTGAGCGTCGTACTCACGCCGGTGCTCGTGGCGGCCAGCAGCGTCTGCCCAGCGGCCTCGGCCGCTGCGGCAATCTGCGCGGTCATCGACGCGAGGCCGATCACCAGGCCCTCTCCAGCGAACACGCCGAGCTTGGCCATCTCCTTGGACGGGGAGCTGATTCCCAGCGCGCTCTTCACGCCACCAAGAATATTCCCGCCGATTTCCTTGGCCTTGGCGATCAGGTTTCCGACCATGGAGGTGATACCGTTCAGCAGTCCGCTCAGCAAATCGCGACCGGCGTTGTAGAGTAGCGAGCCGAAGTTACCGAGCGCGCCTAGGATTCGCCCGCCCAGGCCGCTCACGAAATCGACGATTGTTCCGATTGACGTGGAGACGATCTGCCGGATTCCAGCCCAGGCGCCGGTGACGATCGCGACCAGCGCATTCCAGGCGCCAGAGAACACGGACCCGATGATCGAGAGGGCACCGGAGATCACGCTCTTAATCAAGTTCCAGGCGCCAGAGACGATGTTGACGATGCCCGACCAGGCACGATCCCAGTCACCGGTGATCACGCCGATCACGACGTCGATCACGCCGGAGATGATCTGGAGGGCGGCCTTGATCACCTCGGCGATCGCGCCGAACACCGTTGTCACCACCGGCAGCAGGGCCTGAATGGTGGGCATCAGGATATTCAGCAGAATGTCGATAAGCGGCATCAGGATGGAAATGACCAGCGAAACGACCTGAACGACCTGATTGAAAACGGGAATGAGCGCGTTGACGATAGGCACCAGCGCAGCAATGACCGGTGTGAGAACCGCGCTCAGGATCTGCGCCACCGCGTTGATCACGGGCGCCAGGGCTGTTCCCAGCTGCGCGATCAGCGGGCCGACGGCGTCCAGGATCGCGGAGATGGCGGGCATCAGTGCCGCGAGCAGCTGGCCGACGAGCTGGCCGACGGTCTTGAGCAGGCCGCCGATAGCGTTGCGGAAGTCCTCCGAGCCGGTCAGCAGGGCGAGGAAGAGCGCGACGGCGATACCGACCGGTCCGGTGAGCGCGGTGAGCGCGCCTCGCACGCCACCGAACTTCGTGAGGAGGTCGTCCACGAACGGGGCCAGCGCGCTGAAGATCGGCGCGAGGTGCGAGAACACCAGGGCGATGCCGCCCGCTGCGGCGGCGAACCCAGCGAACGCGCCGGGGGAAGAGGTGATCTTCTCGATGAAGCTCGTCAGGGTCGGCAGGATGGCCGTCAGCGCCTGGGCGAACAGCCCGGCCAGCTGGCCCACGAGCGTGCCGATCGCGGGCAGCAGGGGTGCCATGGCGCCCAGCACCTTGCCGAACGCCTGGCCCAGCGCGGTGATCCCCGGGTTGGCGTTCGTGAGAGCGCCGTTGAGTTGGGAGAACAGCGCGAGCAGGCCGGGCCCGATGCCGTCGGCGAGGTTCTTCACGATCGGCGCGAGTCCGCCACCGATCGCCAGGGCGAGCTGCGAGATGATCGGCAGGACGTTGGTCGTCAGCGCGCCGATGCCCTCGAAGAACGACGCCAGCGCCTCCTGCCCCTCCGTGCTCTTGAGGAGGTCCACGAGGGCGCTGGAGATGCGCTCCAGGCTGTTGAGCAGTCCGGCGCCCTGCGCCTGTCCAGCGGAGAACACGGCGCCGATCGCGGTGCCGAGGTTGCCGAGGATCCGGCCGAGCTGCGAGCCGACGTCCAGGGCGCGCGAGAAGATCTCCTCCAGGCGCCCCGACGCGGCGAGTCCACTGATGAACTGGGCGAACCGGGAGCCGACCTGGCCGACCGCCTCGCCGAGTCGGGGGAGCTGTGTCGAACCAGCGGCGACGATCCCCAGGATGGCCTGCGTGAACGGAACAGCGGCGGTGCGCGCGGCCTCAAACCCGGACTTGATGTTGCCGGTCGTGGTGGCCACGTCCCGGAACGCGTCCTTGGTCTGGATGAACGCGAGCACTTCCTTCGCGGTCGCGTTGATCGAGGTGGCGAGCCCCTGGAACAGGCTGCGCGCCACCGGCAGGTACTGCTTGCCGAGCAGCTTCACCTGTTCACCCAGGCCAGAGAACAGGCGTTCCTGGACGCCGAGCTGAAGCTTGTCAAACTCGGGCTTGAGGCTGTTCACAGACCGCGCGAAGTCGCGGGCGCTCGGGCTCAGGCGCTTCAGGGCCTCGTCGAACGCGGCCCCGTCGCCCTCGGCGATCGCCTTGAACGCCTCGCTCATGCCCTTGAGGCCAAGCTGAACCGTGAAAGTAACCGCCTTCACGGCGGCCAGCGCAGCAGGCAGGATGCCTACTGCGGCACCGGCTTGGGCGGCGGCTCCCACGAGCGCGATCAGGCCAGCGCTCAGACTCGACACGGCCGTGAGGGCGCCACCGGCCGCCGCGCCCATCAGCAGCAGCCTGGAGCCGGACAGCACCGCGTTGCCTAGGCTCGCGGCCAAGCCCTTCACCGACTGGAACGAGGCCTTGAACAGGTCCTTGACCCGCTTGCTCGTCCGGTCAGCGTCGTCCTCGATGCCCTTGGTGGAGTCCTTGCCGAGCCCCTTGGACGCTTCGCTGATCGCCGACTGGAGCACCAGGCGGATGTTGGCCGCCAGTCCGGCGCCCTCGATCTTGAGGCGGACGCCAGCCGTAGCAATGATCTTCGCCAACGTCCGCCCCTCTCCTATCGTCTCGGCGTCTGGCCGAGCAGTCCTTGACCCAACGCGCGGTGCTCGGGATCGAGCCCCCACGTGTCCCGGTCGGGGCGCAGTCGCGCGGCATTGAGGACGGTCTGCTGATGCGCCTTCTTCAGGACCTCGTCACCGGGACTGTCGAGGTATGCCGCGTACACCGCATCAAGCCAGTCGGCCAGCGGCGTGCGCAACCCGATGCCCGCAAGTGCGAGCTTGCCCCGCACGTACGGGCCCACCACGGGATCCCGTGTCCACCCATAGGTCAGGAGGACACGGCCGATGCTTTCCCCGAGGCCTCCGCGATGATCCACTCGAAGATCTTGTTCAGGTCCTCGAAGTCGACGATGGCGTCCTCGTCCTCTTCCATCAGGTACAGCCACCGGCGGCGCGACGAGTGGACCTCGGACTTGAGGTACTCGGGCGCCCGCTCCATCGGCATCAGCTCGCCCTTGTGGGCGCCGTACGGCACCCGGAACACGTCGGGCCGATCGTCGTCGGGCGCCTTCTCCAGGGGCTCGGGCTTCCAGCCGTACGGGATGCCGTCGCGGTTGTCGATCACGCGCGAGATCGTCCGGTAGTACGCGCTCGCCGCCTTGCCACCGTCGTCAGACTCGGCCGCCCGCAGTGCGGTGATCAGTCCACCGGCGTCCACCTTGCCCAGCAGGGCCGTGAAGTTGTAGACGTCGATGTCGTCTCCGCGCAGGACGCCGAACGTGAACGGCACGCTGCGCAAGGGCGCGTCACCCTTCTTTGCTCCGAAATGCTTCATCGTGGTGCCTCTTTCGGTGGATGGGGTTGATCAGTCGGCCGCCGCCAGCGGCAGCGACCTGGTCATGAAGTGCGAGCCGGTGGTGCCCGGGTGATGCACGCGGACCCGGAAGATGACGCGTGCGCCACCGCCTCCGACCGGGATTCGCAGGAACTTACGGCGCCGCGCCTCGATGACGTGCGGCTTTGATCCCTCTTCCTCGATCATGACGTAGCTCGCCTGCTTGCCACCGGCCAGGATGTCGACGTACTGCGTCGAGGCGTCCCTGCCGCGATTCTTGCGGATCGAGGAGAGCAGCTTCCCGGTGCGCACCCGCACCCGGAAGCGCATACCCATCTGGACGCGGCTGGCCCGCAGGTCCAGATTCCGGCTCAGGTCGTTGTCGGTGATGATGAACGCCCTGGGCTGGCCCGGGTCGAAGTCGATCTGGGCTGGCCTGTTGGCGATGGTCACGTTCATGCCAGCCCCGCAGAGGTCACCTGGAACAGGCCCACATGCCCGCCGAACCCTCCATCGGGGCCGATGGGCAGAATCTGTCCCACGCGCGCGATTCCGCCCGGCTCCAGCAGCTTCTGCCGCACGCGCGAGGCGATCTCGGTCAAGGCCTGCGACAGCATGCCCGCGTCCCGGAAGGCCCGCTCGCCCTCGGCGGACAGGACGGCCACAGGCGGCGGCGTGCCGTCGTCATCGACCACGGCCACGCAGCGCAACAGCGTCACCTCGAAGATCACGTGCCGGGTGTTGAACACGCTCGTGCCCGCACCCAGCTGCGGCGCCGTGGCCGCCGTGTCGTCGGACTGGCCGTTGCCGACGCCCTGCATGCCCACAGTGAGCTGCTCGCAGTCCCAGGCGGCCAGCGCCGGATCACCGCCGAGGAGCAGTCGCCGGTCCGGCAGCGGCTCCACGTCGGGGTCGGTGTGCGCAGCCCAGTGATCGGCCACGCCCTCCAGGAGGGTGCGGCCGATCTCCAGGATCTTCAGGCGGTTGCCGATCATCAGTCGGTCTTCGGCTTGTATGCGGCCTTGAGGTCCGCGACGGTCATCGCGTCGGCCTGCTCGAAGGTCAGGCCGTCGCCACGCGCCTTGGACACGGCGAGCGCGTACTCCACCCACTCCTCTTTGAGGGCGTTGCCCTTGGGCGCGGCCGGGAGCTCTTCCACGCTGGACGGCTCGACAGCGGCGGACGCGGCGGCGACGTCCGCACGTGCTCGCAGCTCAGCCAGGTCCGGCAACGCGCCCTCGACCCACACGGGGTCGCGTTCGTCGTCGGTGGCGTGCTGCTCAAACAGTTCCTTCCACTCGTCGATCTCTTCGTCGTCCAGCTCGGTGTATTCGGCGCGGAGCAGCAGGACGGGCAGCGAGATGAACTCGGCGTCGGGGTTCTTCTCGTCGGGGGAGCCGAACACGTCGAGGTATTCGGCGTGTCGGACGTGGCGCCGCTCCAGCTCGTCTGCGTCGATGTCGACGTCCGCTTCGGTGGCCCTCGCGAAGTGGTCACGGCGCCACTGGTAGAGGTTGGCCAGCGCGTCGGCGACTCGATGACTGCCCTCGTCGACCCAGTTGGCCGGGTGCTGCGGGGAGTCGCCGGGGGCGAACGGGTCGATATGGGTCGCGGTCACAGAGGCCTCCTGGGCATCAGTCGAGGTACATCAGGCGACCATACCCCCGCCCTTTGGGGGCGGGCATCAGGGTTGACCGCGCGCAGCCACAAGTCCACCGACGTCAGGCCGGTGCCGCCCTCCTTCAGGATGTCGAGACTGTCCGCGATGTCGACGGTCACGCCCTGCCGGGTCACGCTCGTCAGCCTCTTGGGCAGCCTGCACTTGCCGATCCCGTAGAAGTCGCGAGCCAGCTCGACGCCCAGCGTCACCGCCGCCTGCACGCCGCCCAGCGGTGGTGGTTCGCCGTGCCGGTAGCTGACCACCGTCGTGCCAGAGCACAGATCCCAGCTCTTCCCGTCGAGGCGCTCCAGCCAGCCAGACCGGGTCAAGCCGTAACTCGTGAACGGGTCGCCGTTGATCGTCACAGAGGTGACCTCGATGACGGTGTCTCGCGGCAGCTTCACCGCGTACACGCCCTCCACGTGGTTCCACACCCCGAGGTAGGCCGCGATCGGATAGCCGTTGATCCACTGCGCCTGGAGCCAGCAGCCGCAGTCTCCCCACGAATCGTGGTACGGCCACGAGCCGGTGCCGGGTCGGGGTGGCGTCGAACGGAGGTAGGCCTCCTCCAGGCACCCCACCCCGTACCAGCGTCGCCCAGACAGCATCCAGAGGATCTCGGAAGCGATCATGAGCACATGCGCCCACTGTGAGCCAGTGAGGGCCAGCTCGGCGCGAACCTGCTCAGGGACGTCGGCCTCCGTCGCCCAAGCTGCGCACAGGACGGCGCTGGACGGCGACGACGCGGGGTTCTCCCCGGACACGTTCATGCTGATGCTGGTGGATGCCACGACGGCGCCTTGTCCTCGGTGGGAGCCTGCGACGCTGGCACCCACCAGGACAGGGACATTCGCCGCGCCTGCTCCGACCTTCGCCCCTGCCGGTGAGCCAGCGACGGGAACGGGTGCGGATGCAGAACCAGAGGCGATCTTGCTGCCGGTCACGGACATGCCGACGGGCACGGGAAGATCCACCGAGCCGCTCGCGACCTCGGTAGGGTCCACGTCGGTGAGGATCGGCGTGATCCAGAAGTTTGCGGCGGCACCAGAGCCGTTCGCGGGGAACGAGCGCGTAGTGCCGCCGATCAGGACGCCCTGCTCACCGTCGGGGGCAAGTGCCTGACTCGGCGCCACGAGGCGACCGGCGGTGATGCCAGCGGATCCGGCACCGCTCGACCAGTAGTTCGAGGTGAACGCATAGGCGCCGTTCGGGAGGTGGTGGCCGGTGCGGTACGAGGCCAGCACGCCCACGGAGATGGGCACAGGGGTGGGCAGAAGAACGGTTTGGTAGACGCCTGTGCCGGACAGCGTGTACGTCGCCACACTGCCAGGAACGGCGACCCCGGCCTGGTCCCACGTCTCCGCGCTCACCGGCCCCGTGACGGCGCCGTCAGCCCGCCAGAACTCGTAGCCCTTGAGCCAGAGGGGAGCGCCCGCCGTGGTGTGCCACGACAGGCCGAGGGTGTACTGATTGCCGGGGTCCGACGCCGATGCACCAGGCCCGGCGCCGAACGCTCCCGACAGGCTGTAGTCGGTCACGTCCGGTCACCTCACACCATGGTCGGAGTCAACAGGTACTGGCCAGCCGCGCCGTAGGCCTCTGGCGCCGGGAGCGCGCCACCCATGTGGAACGTGCCACCGGTCGGCGCGGTCCACAGGCCCCAGTGGGTGTAGGACTGCGCAGCCGCGCCGATGGTCGCCTGGGAGCCCACCTTGGTGCCGCCGCTCGACGCTGCCCACACGGTCTGCCCGCGCGACGCGCCGGTTCCGGCCGCCTCGTTGGCGCCGGTGGTGCCAGGGTCTCCGGTGTGCAGGCTGAACCAGGTCGCCACGGCGCCGATCGCGTCCTGGGCAACCGCCTTGCTCGCGTTGCTCTGTGCCACGTGAAGATCCTTTTCTGTGAGCGGAGGTCAGCCGGGGCGCCGACTGACCTCCTACCCATCCACCTTGAGGGAGACCCTCGCAGTGGTCTTAGGCGGCCACCGTGACGTAGCCGCGCGACAGGTCGGGGATGCTCGCCACGCGGACGAACTGCCACACGCGGTCGGCCGCACCAGCGACGCTCACGGGCCAGTCGTCCTCGGGGCCAGCCCCCCAGTTCGAGTTCTGCGCGCTCGTCCCCTGGAAAACCGGCTGGAGCGCGTTCTCCGCGTTCAGTACGAAGTTGTCCGCGAGACGCAGCGTCGCGCGGGGAACCGTCCAGTGGATGTAAGGCAGATCCGGGTTCGACGCGCCATCGAGGATGTCCCGGGTCCAGAACTCCAGCCCGATGCCGTACGGGTTCGGCGTGATTCCCAGCTCGGGCGCCTTGAAGCCGAGCGCCAGAGCGGACACCCCGGGCGTGGTCGTGGTGACGGCGACCGCCGGGGCGGCACCGCCGGTCAGGCCGGTGCCGGACGCGGTCATCTGCGTCACGTTGCCCAGGCTGGAGGCGAACGCGACCGTCCAGGGCGTGCCGGGACCGGGGCCACCACCAACGGTCACGTCGCCCGGCGCCAGGTTGCTCAGCGCCTCCAGGGCCGACTGCACGGCGGCGGCCGCCGCGTTGTACGCGATGCCTGCGGTCGTCTGGCCGTTGTAGGTCAGCGTGAACGTGCCGCCGGTTGGCGTGCCGGTGATCGTCACGGTCTGCACCTCGCCGACAGCGGCACGGTTGATCGTGTCACCGCCGATCGCGAACTGGAACACGTTCGGGTCCGGCTGGCACACCGTGAGCGCGTCGACCACGCCGTTGGTGAGCGTGTCGGGCGCCTTGTACGACATGCACAGGTTCCCGGCGCCGTTGCGCTGGGTGATCTGCGCGCCGTCCTCGTAGGTCAAGCCGAGGCCGACCGTGGTCAGCGCCTCGGTCGTGTAGCAGGTCGTGGTACCGACCAGCGGGGCGCCGGTGGAGTCCAGCTTGGTCAGTCGCATGCCGAGAGCGAAGAGGCTCCCGCTTCCGTCCCATCCGGGCATTTCTACCTCCTCGCTCAGGTGGTGGCCGGGAGATCCACGGCCACGCCGTGCAGGACGCACGGGTCGAAGGTGGCCGCGTAAAACCGGTCCGCAGTCGTGTAGATCTGGTTGTGCCGCTGGTCGACGAACGAGTTGACCGTGATGCGCGAGGTGCGCACCTCGACCGGTCCCGTCGCGTACATCCACAGGGCGTCGGCCTGCACGGCGTCGTTCGGGTCGGTGCCGGGGTATCCGGCATCGGCGATGACGCGGGCGCCGGTCTTGGTGAACAGGCCAGTGCCGTTCTGCACGATCGAGTCGAGCATCAGCGGCACCAGGGTGATGGGCATGTGAATCCACACGTCCATGCCGAGCGAGCCGAGCTGACCACGTGCGGCCTGCTCCAGCGCGCCCAGCGCATGCAGTGGCTCATGCTTGCCCGCCACCACCTGCACACCGAGTCCGGCCGCCAGGCGGGCGTTGACCTGCCCGCTCGCCTCGGGCGTGTCGTACGGGTTCAGGTCGCTGTGCTCGCCGGTCCACAGCTCGCGGGCGATCGTCCACGAGGTGACGGCCTCCGCCTGGCGGCGAACGCGCGCCTCGTCCTCGGTCATGTCGCTATTGAGCGCCGGGCACGAGTCCTCGACCCGCAGCACGGGCGGCGAGTAGTAGACGGTGCCGGACGGGCCGACGCCGTAGGCCGCGCCGAACAGGTTGTAACCGGTCGTGGTGGTGGCAACGGCCACCGCCGGGGCGGTGCCGCCAGTCAGGCCAGCGGCGGACGCGGTCATCTGGACGACGTTGCCCATGCCAGCGCGGAACGTGACCACGTACGGCGTCGCGGGACCAGGGCCGCCAGTCACGGTCACATCGCCCGGGACCAGATTGCTCAGGTTCTCCAGAGCGGTCTGAACGGCCGCCGCCGCCGCGTTGTACGCGATGCCAGCGGTCGTCTGGCCCGAGTACGTGAGGGTGAACGTGCCGCCCGTCGGGTCGCCGGTGATCGTGACCGTCTGCACCTCGGAGATGTCTCCGCTCGCGCAGGCGTTGAACGAGCGCACCGACGTGCAGCGCTCGGGGCGCCACGCCATGCCCTGCGTCCAACGGTCATCGCCACTGGCGGGCGTGAGGGCCCATGCCGCCAGGCTGGACCGGGACGATGCTGCCTGGACCGGCTGAATCGGGGCGAACAACATTCACCCCACCTCCATTCGTGGAGCCAGGCCGCGCCGGGCGTCGGGCGGACCGGCGCGGCCTGGAGCTGGTCAGGTCAGTTAAGGATCGCGTTCAGGTCGCGGGTGGCGGCGCTCTGGCCGGTCACCTGGAGCTGGAACACGAGGTGCACGGACTCGATGCCACGGTGGGCAGCGGTCGCGAACTCCTCCCGGAACGTCTGGAAGCGGTTGACAGCGTTGAGCGCGCTGTCACGGACCAGGCCCATGTTCAGCTCGCCGCCGTCGAGGTACTTCCAGTCGCCCTCGCGGAAGATCAGCGTTGACACGGTGCCGATGTAGTTCGGCACCTCGGTGCCAGCGGCGGCCGTGGTGTAGGCCTGCGCCGGGACCACGATGTCCGGGGTCGGCTGCGTGATGTCGGCGGGGTCGATGCCGTCGAGGTGGAACGTCGGGTTGACGTTGCGACGACGGAACCAGTCCATGATCATCTCGTCCGCCACGGCCAGCGTGTCGAGGCCATCGCCGACCATCTGGCGGGCGACATCCATGCGCAGGATGTCCTTCAGCCACAGCGGCAGGATCTGGCGCAGCGGCGCGTTGTCGCTCAGGCGGTGCACCGAGCGGTAGTAGGCGATGAACTTGTCCAGCGACACGAAGAAGTCGCGGGCCGCGCCGATCACGCGAGGCGTGTACAGCGGCTTGGACGCGTTGGTCAGCTGGGTCAGCAGCTTGTTCTCCGCGAAGCGCGCGAACGCCACGTCACCGGCCTGGATAACCGCGTCCATCAGCTCGGGGTCGAACTGCGTGGACATGTTCGAGAAGGTGAGGCAGTGGTAGACCGCCTCGACGGTCGCCGTGACCGGGTCCGGGCAGTCGACCTCAAGGCACGACTTGGTGGGCAGCGGCGTGGTCTCGTCCATCGCCGGAGTCCAGTTGCCGATGCCGCCGGTCTGGGCCACGCCGTCGATCGCCGGGCGGTAGGTGATGCCGCCACGGTCCGCGCCGATCGGCGCGAGGGCGTCGCGCACCGGGCGGTCGGTGTCGCCGATCACCGGGATGTCGTAGAGCGGGGTCACCGGGCCGCAGATACCGGCGGCGGTGAGCGCGTTCTCCTCGGCGGACCGGGAGCGCACCTCGTCCTCGACGCGGGACATCACCCGATTGACGGTGTAGCCGCTGTCCTTGCGGGAGACGAAGCGACCGGCGGCCTTGTAGCCATCCGCCCACTTGACGTTGACGAGGGTCGTCTTCGCGTACGGGTTGTGGATGGCCGCCTGGTTGGCGAACGCCGTGGCGATCTGCTCGCGGGCAACCTCGGGGTCCCTGTCGAGCGTGAGGCCGTTCTGGCCGGTCACGTTCGCGTTGATCTCCAGCGACTGGAACTCGCCCCGGTTGCGACGAGTGGTCAGGCCTGCCCCACCAAGAGGGCGGCGAGCGGAAGCGGTCACGGTGTCGCCCCCTTCGGGCTTCTCGTCCTCCGGCTCGACGGCCGGGGGCTCTTCGGTGGCCAGCGTGGCGGGCGCTGCGGGCTGCTCGGGGATCTCCACCTCGGGCTGCTCCGGCTGCGCGGGCGGCTCGGGCTGCGCGGCCAGCTCGCCGATCATCGACAGATTGGCGGCGTACTCCGCGTTGACGCGGGCGCGCTCGTCCATCTGTCCACGGATGGCGGAGGCGGCATCCGCGAGGGCCTTCACCTGCGGTGCGGTCGTGGCGGTGGCGGGGCCCGTGAACGCTGCGGCCTGACCTGCGATCTCCGAGAGAGCGTCAGTCAGTTCCTGGTCCGTTGCCTCCGCCAGCCGATTCAGAATCTCCTCGTACACGAGGTTTCTCCGTTTCGTGTTGGACGGCTTGCACGGGGCTTGTCCACTCCAGCTAGGCCGGACCGCTCGGAGATCAGCTAGGCCGCTCCGTGCGGGGTCGTCCCCAACGTCGCGAAGCGTAGGCGCCGAGTTGCGCATGACGCCCGCGAGTTGCGCACAAAAAGATCCCCCGCGCCACGTGGGTACGGGGGATCAGGAGGTCCGCATCTCCTTGGCGGAGGCTATCAGACCTGCTCGTCCGGGAGGTCTTCGAGGGAGGGCATCACGTCCACGGTCTGCGTGCGGAAGTCGCAGACCCGCTCCGAGACGTGCACGGCGAGCATGGCCGCGTACTGCGCACGGGCGACGGACCACTGGTCCGGTTCGACCTTGCGCGTGTACGCGGTGTACGCCTTCACCGCGTCCTGGTGCTGCCCGGTGACGCCGGAGGCGAAGAGCGTGTTCACCAGGCGAATCTGCTCGCTGTGGTCGACGGTGCATTCGTCGTCGCCGCAGGTGGTGGTGATGTCGAACGGAGGGAACGGGATCCCCTGCTGGGACATCCGCTCGATCCACGTGGACAGCTCCCACACGTACGCGTGGCAGGCGTCCTCATTGCCCAGCGAGGTGATCCTCTTCGCCCACTCGTAGGAGGCGGCCAGGATGAGGCGGTGCTCGACCTGGTCATGAATGGGGACGGCCATGATTGCGAACGTCTCGACGGCGGCGTTGATCAGGCCGTGCGTCATCTCGGCCGCCGCCTCGCTCACGGGGAACGGGTTGGTGGGTCGTACGTAGTCAGACATGCGGACCTCTCTGGTTTCGTTTCTACGGGTTCGCGGAGCCAGGGCACATCATCTTGGTGCCGCTGGTGGTCTCCACACTCCACGCCTCCGACCGCGCGCACTTCAGGCCGTCCCAAGAGACGGTCATGTCGACTGGACCGGGAGGGGCGACCGGCGACGCGACCGGCGGGGTGGTCGGTTCCGGTGTCGGCCATTCGTTCGGCGGCACCGGCGTGGTCTGGGTCGGCGGCTGCGGTGTCGTGGTCGACGTCTCAGGGTCGTCGGCGAGCACCACGGCGGGCGCCTGGGCAGCGGGGGGCGACGCGGCCTGAGTGGCACTCGTCGGCGGCGTGGCCAGCTGGACGGGCGCCTCCAGCGACGCCGTGGCGGACGTGGACGAGGAGACCACCGGCGCGGTCTTCAGGTCGGCGCCGGGCTCATCACCGGCGGCGAACGCGGCGACGGTGGCCGCGAGCAAGGGAACGATGATCGCCCCCGCGAGCAGGGGCAGGGACTTCTTCACGATTTGACTCCTAACGGGCTCGGTTGTGCGCAACGTTCTTCGCGCACTGCTTGTCGTGCAGCAAGTGAAAGCGGATTCCCCGCTCCAGCATGCCAGCACGCTGATTGCGGGTCTTGACCTGACCGGCGTGGTACTTCTCGCCGACCTTCGACAGCGCCCACTGGTCACTCGGGTACTCGTTCGTGAGGTCCTCCTCGACCTCGACCAGGATGGTGACCGGCTGCCCCTTGCTCATGCGAGCGGTGACGGCCGGGACCACCATCCCCTGACACTTCTGGCAGACCTTGACGTCCGCCTCGGGGACCTGCATCCCCGCCTCCTCTCAGTTGTGGGTCAGGCAACGCCCTTCCTCGAACACGATGCCGCCGCAGCTCGCCCCCCAGGTCTCCACCGCCGTGGCTCCACACTCCGTCTCGCCGTCTGGGGTGGTGACAGCCACGGTGCACACCTTGCGGCCGTAGGGCGCCTGGCGGACTGGGAACACCGGTGTGCGGGCGGCGGCGAACTGGGCGTCGATCAGCAGGGCCCGCCCATGCAGCTCCTCGACGATTGCATTCATCCCCGAGGTCATGAGTTCGATGTCCTGCCCCTTGGCGAGCGCGGCGCCGAAAAGCTGGAACGTGTCGGTCAGGTACGCGTCGGTGTCGGTGGCGAATTCCCAGCTGCTGTCGTAGCGGCCCATCTCGGTTCTCCCTCTCGGTGGTCCCTGCTGATGTCGAGAACAGTACCCCGAATCCATGGGGGTGTCAAATACTTCCGCCGCACTGCTATCGTCGCAGTTGGCCCGCTACGGGCTCCCGATACGGGCGAACAGAACGGAGAACCAGCATGCCTCATGAGCGGATCTACTCCCTCGACGGCGACCCCGATCACGCCAACTGCGCGCAGGTCACATGGGGGCACCCATCCTCGCCGAGCAACACCGGCCCCGGCCACGGCAACGACGAGGGCCACGTGATGGTCGTGGTCGAACGGCCTGGCACCCCCGCCCGCATGGCCTGCTCGATCGAGGAGATCCGGCGCGGCCTGCCTGAGCTGCTGAACACCATCCGCGAGTGGGACTACGCGGGTGGAGCCGATGCCGAGTCCGACGACCACCTGGTGGAGCGCCTCATCGAGGAGCATGGCGAGAAGCTCTCCTACGCGTTCGGCGCCCCTCTGGACCTCCTGGCCGTCACGATCGACCGCAAGGGCTGCAACAAGATGATCGCTGCGCTGCGTCGTGGTCGTGACGCGGCGTTTGGCAAGGACGAGTAGGCCCAGGCCTGCCAGGCACCAGCCAGGACCACGCCACGAGGCCCCCGCGAGATCGACTCTCGCGGGGGCCTCGTGCTGACGGTCAGTCCTTCGTGGGCTCGAACGTGAGCGTGTAGGCGCCCGGCTCGAAGTTCTCCGCGACGTCGCCCCTGACGTTCATCGTCAGCTGGAGGGTGGGTGTCGCCTCCGCCCACTCGCGGTTGCGGTCGTCCTGGTAGTCCGGCTCGAAGCGCAGCGTCACCTGGCTGGTGCCCAAGGGCTCCTTGCTCGCCAGCTTCACCTTCGCCGTGGTCTTGCGCGTCTTCTCCGCCATGATCTCCTCCTCGTTCAGCTCTTGGCCTTCTTGGCTTCCCACTCGGCTACCGCCGCACACGCCTCGGCGCGAGAGCCCGCGTTGACCTCCTGCGAGCCGGGGAAGTTCGTGTCGCCAGTGGAACACATCTTCTTCGCCGCGTTGACCGCCGTGGCGATGGCGCGCGACTCGTCCATGCCCTTCTCCTGCAAGTGCTTGGCGATGCGCTTGATGTACCTCGGCAGGCCGCCCGCCTTCTGCACCCAGTTGGCCAGCTCGGCGCCATGCAGCACCAGCAGGAGATCCACCTCGGCGGCGAACTGAACCACGTCAGCCG
>Ga0207675_100000944_pt1 | contig 29022 bp, 21 predicted proteins | sample KBSSwiS42_FD_184305 | JGI IMG/M metagenome (GOLD analysis project Ga0207675, IMG submission 184305) | Switchgrass rhizosphere microbial communities from Kellogg Biological Station, Michigan, USA - KBS Switchgrass S4-2 (SPAdes) (version 2) | ecosystem: Host-associated > Plants > Roots >...
CCGGCCGGCAGGAGAAACCCGTGTCACGCCTTCTTTCCACGCTCGCCCTCATCTGGCGGCTTGCCCGTCCCTATTTCGTCTCCGAGGACCGCTGGGCCGGCCGCATCCTGCTTGGCGCAATCATCGCCATCGAACTGTCGACCGTGGCGATCAACGTCATGCTCAATCAGTGGAATAACCGGTTCTACAACGCGCTGCAGGAGCGCAACTGGGACAACTTCGTCTGGGAGCTGCTGTTCTTCTGCGCGCTGGCGGCGGCGTTCATCGTGCTCGCGGTCTATCAGCTCTACCTAAACCAATGGCTGCAGATCCGCTGGCGGCGCTGGCTGACGGCGCAGTATCTCGACCGTTGGCTTGCCAACGCCAACCACTACCGCATGCAGCTTCTCGGCGATGCCGCCGACAACCCGGACCAGCGCATCTCCGAGGACATCAACCTCTTCATCGAGCGCACGTTGACGATCACCGTGGGCCTGCTCAGCGCCATCGTCACGCTGTTCTCCTTCGTCATCATCCTGTGGACCCTCTCGGCGGCTGCCCCGCTCCATTTGTTCGGCACGAGCGTCGCCATTCCAGGGTATCTGGTGTGGGCCGCTTTGCTCTATGCGATCGTAGGGACCACGTTGACGCACCTCGTCGGCTGGCCGCTGGTCGGGCTCAATTTCCGCCAGCAGCGGTTCGAAGCGGACTTTCGCTTCAACCTCGTTCGGGTGCGGGAGAATTCCGAGCAAATCGCCCTTCTGCGCGGCGAGACCGATGAGCGCGAGCAACTGCTCGACCGGTTCGGACGGTTGGTCAGTAACTTCATGCAGATCATGCTCCGCACCAAGCAGCTCACCTTCCTCACGGCGAGCTATACCCAGGTATCGACCATCTTTCCCTTCATCGTCATCGGCCCCGCGTATTTTGCCGGCACGATCCAGCTCGGCGGCCTGATGCAGACGGCGTCCGCCTTCAGCAGCGTGCAAACCGCGCTGTCGTTTTTCGTCAATGCCTATCGGCAGCTCGCGGAATGGCGGGCGGTGATTGCGCGGCTCGACGGTTTCAATATCGCGGTCGAGAGCGCGCAGGCCGCGGCGACCGCGACGCCGGGGATCGACGTCGCGCCGCACGCCGGCAAGGATGCCATCCGGATCGAGGACCTGGTCGTGCGCCTGCCGCAAGGCGGCGCGCTGGTTGCCGCCGACGACATCGTTATTTCGGCGGGCGAGCGCGTGCTGGTCACCGGCGCATCGGGCGCGGGCAAATCGACGCTGTTCAGGGCGATCGCGGGCACCTGGCCGTTCGGCGCAGGGACGATCCATATCCCCAAAGGCGCCAAGGTGATGACAGTGCCGCAGCGGCCCTACTTTTCGATCGGCACGCTCGGCGCCGCGATCACCTACCCGGCGGAGCCGGGAACGTTCGGCGCCGAAGCGCTGGCCGAGGTGATCACCGCGGTCGGGCTGCCGGCGCTCGCCGGGCGGCTCACGGAGGAGGCGCACTGGAACCGAATGCTGTCACTCGGAGAGCAGCAGCGGCTGGGCATCGCGCGCGCCATCCTGCAGGCGCCGGATTATCTTTTCCTCGACGAGGCCACGGCTTCGCTCGACGAAGCCGGGGAAGCCGCAATCTACCGGCTGCTCGATGAGCGGCTCAAGCACACCACCATCGTGTCGATCGGCCACCGCTCCACGCTGTCCGCTTTCCATGGCCGCGGGGTTGCGCTGGTCCGCGATGGGGACGTTCACCGCCTACGGGAGGTCGGGCTCGCCGCTGCCGGCGGATGAAAGCTGCCCGTCAGGTGCATCGGCAGACTGCTTGTCATTCGCGTCACGCCAAAAGAAAGGCGGCGGCTCGCAGGGAGCCGCCGCCCGTTGATTGTGTCGATGTCGACTTATTTCAGGTTGGCCATCGCCGTCAGATCGAACTTGCCGGCGACGACGAAGGACGAGCCGCACCAGCTCGAGCCGAACCCACCCGGGTTGATCGAGGTGACGCTGTTCGTGAACCGCGCATTCTGGTCGCTGGTGAAGGCGTTGCAGTCGCCCTGGTTCATGTCGGTATCGTAGTAGCGGAAGTCGAGCGTGAACACGCTCTTGGTGATGCCGATGCCGACGTTCCAGGTGGTGTAGCTCTTGTAGGAAATGCCGTTCGGGAATGCCGGCACGGCGTAGAAGTTGTCGCTGGTGCCGAGGAACCAGTGGCCGGCTTCGCCGGACAGGTACAGGCCCCAGCCCTCAGGCATCGCCGCGCTCGGAGCGGTGAACTTGGCACCGCCGACGACGTAGGTGCCCTTGGCGCCCGAATTGAGCACCGAGGGTGAGTAGTAGACGCCGCCGGAGAACCCAACCTGGTCATTGACCGTGTAGGTGCCGCGGGCATACGCCTCCCAGAAGGTCAGATCCTTCTTGATGACGTTGCCGTTGATCGGCAGGAAGCCGTTCTCGACGCAGTCGGCCCCGAAAACCGGGCTGCCGTCCGGGTTGGTGCTGCCGTTGAAGCAGCTCCCGCCTGGATACCAGTACACAATGCCGCCGAAGTCGAGGGCGAGCGGACCAAAGGTCGGCCGGATACCGGCGGTGCCGTCGATCTCGGCAGCCGCCCGGTTCGGGAACGAGATGCTGGAGCCCGCGACCCCTGCGTAGTACTGGAGGTACGGCGTGACGTTGTACCGTGCCTCGAAGTAGGCGTTTGCCGACGGATTGTGATTGGACTGCGTGATGCCGCGGAAGATGTAGTCGCTCTGGAGCCCGGCGCCAAAGGCGAAGTCCCAAGGATTCGGCGGCGGCGGCGGAGCCGGCGGCGCCTTGAATTTGAGATCGGCCGCGAGCGCCGGCGTCGCGAGCGCGACGGCGGCCACTACTGATAAGATCAACTTGTTCATCTGGTGCCCCTTTCAAAATTAACGCCACCCCGGCGCCCATACTCTCGAAGGCATTTGCGACTGTGTTTCCCCCGCAGTCGCATCCCCTGCGCTTCAAGCGCGAGCTAACAACACGTCATAAAACGTGAGAAGGGAAAGACTCGGGCAACTGCCGTATTTTTGGGCAAATCGGGGGGTTGGGAGTTTGAAAGTATTCAAGTGTTGCGATTCCAACACAAGATCAGCCGCGCCCGGCAGACGAAAAGTCACTTTTTCCCCAATCCAGCCGTTCGACGGCCTCCGCGCACCTCGGCATGATGCGCGAGGCGGGCGCTCATGCCGGCCGGGGGACCCGCCGAAAGGCGCGCTGCCGATCCAGGCTGCGATTATGCGGCAAAACGGCCTTGCCGACCTCGCCGGCAAGGCCGTCGGGAGGGCACGGACGTCGCTCGCCCGCGGCCGACCGGCCAAAGGCGCGAATCGGCGCGGGCGGGTCGGCGTCAGGCGGCGGCCTTCTTCCGGTTGGCCTCGAGCCGCGCGTCGACCAATGCGACGGTTGCATCAATGATGGGGTTGCGCAGGCCCTTCTGCGCCGCGATGGCCTGCACCAGCTTGTCCGCGCGTTCGATGTTGGGCGCGCCATTGTTGAGCGCGCGGGCGGCTGAAGATGGGCGCGTGAGCCCGTCGGCGGCGGCGGCGTACTTCTCGAACGGCACCAGATCGCCCGGCGCGGCGCCCAGCTTGATGCAGAGGTCGCGCACGAAATTGTAGACTGAACGCGACGCCTCGAGATCGGAATGCACCGCTTCCTTGATGGTGATGGCGCTGTCCTTGGTGACGCAGCGGTAATTGCCGGTCAGCAGCATCGCCCACTTGGCGAGCGGGACGAAGATCGAATCGTGGACCTTGAGCTTCACCGGCAGCTCGATCTTGCCATCGCCGGTATCGAAACGGATCGCCTCGATGTCGTCCTGCAGCTGCCGCAGGAGGGCGGTGTGCTTGTCGGAATCGAAGCGGGCAACCTTGAAATTGGTCGGCAGCGTAACCTGCAGCACGTTGACCTTTTCGTCCGGAGGCCGGATCGCCTGCGGGTCCGGACTGCACAGCGTCAAGAGCGCGGGATCGAAACTGTCCCATACGGTCGGGTCGGTATAGGCCGCTTTCAGCGGGTCGGTATTGAGGTTCGGGATACGCTTCACGTACGGCAGCGGCGGCATGTTCATGATCGACATGCACGGCACTTTCGACTTGGCCACCGCATCCAGCAGCTGGCGCACCCCGGGGGAGCGGTATTGCGGCTCCTGCATGGCGAGCCCCACAAGATCATAGTCGGCCGGATTGACGTCGCCAGGACCCGCAGCCGACACCTTGCCGGGCAGCTTGCGCGAGTCGATCTCGACCGGGTCTTTCCGGCCCTTGACCGGCATACGCACGCGAAAGCCCTCGGCGTTGATCAGATCCGCCTCCGCTGGAAGGCAGACCAGCTTCACGTGATGGCCGCTGAATAGCAGCTTGGAGGCGAGCAGCGATCCATAGGACGCGCCCATGATCAAGATGTTGTAAGTCGCCGGCATCGGTGAATCTCCTCCGTGTTGGGGGGAAGAAGGACACAGTTCCGGCCCGGGGCCATCCTTCTCGCCCGGCAATGCTATTCGGCGTGCCATCCCTATGCAATCCGGATTGCCCAGGCATGCGCCGACATCCCGACGCACTCCGGGCCGCCCGGCGCCGTGGTCCTCCCACGCGGCGGCACCGGTCCCGCAGGAATATGCATCCCGGTCACCGAGATTTCTGCTGGTGCGGTGGTTTTGAAGTTCCTACTATCGCAGCCTGCGAACTCGTTCGGGAACGTGAGATCCGACGACCGCACTGGAATCATCGCATTGCGGTGTCCCGTGGGTTGCGAAGTTCGCATCGAAGGGAAGCGCAAGCAGCTGCGGACGTTCGACGCGGGACACCGGTCGCGGCATCCATTGTCGCCGCATGCGGGAGAGTTGATCCATGAAGAAGCTGGTTCTGGAAACGACCGCGCCGTTTCAGGGATTGCCGGAGCTGGTGGCCTACGACGAAGGACTGTTCGAGAAAGAGGGGCTGATCGTCGAGTGGGCCGACCGCGAGAAGGACGTGGAGAAGAACACCGATATCAACGTGGTCAGCCCGCAGGGGCTCGATCCGTTTTCCAGCCACGGCAAGCTGCTCGAGCAGGGCCAGGCCGACATGTACAACGCCTGCGAATGGGGCAACTACTGCCGCGTCCAGGATACCCGCACCGGCAGCCGCCAGGTCGGCCGTCGCGGCATCGTGACCTATGCCGCGCTCGCGGTTCGAGCGGACTCACCGGTTTACACCGCACAGCAACTCGCCGGCCGCACCGTCGGCGTGCCGTTCTATTTCGGCACCCATTACCTCGCGCTTCATATGCTGGAAGGGTTCTTGCCGCGCGATCAGATCAAGGTCTGCCGCGCGCCCAATGGCTCGCGCTACCGCTTCGATGCGATGATGAAAGGCGCGATCGAGGCCACCACGTTGACCGAGCCCTACGCCACACTCGCGGAGAAGAAAGGCTGCCGCCTGATCTGCGAGGCGTTCTACCACGGCACCGAAGTCGCCTCCGACAAGGTCGACGCCGCGACTTACGGCGCCTTCAACCGCGCCGTCCGGGAGGCAGTACGCCGCATCAACGCCAATAAGGCGGCGTACCTGCACTACTTCATCGACTATCACAAAGCGAAGGATCCGGAGATCGCGTTGCTGCGGCCGCAGGACATTCGCGCGAGCCGCATCGTTGTCTGCGACCCCGCTCCGATCCCGCACGACGAAATGCAGCGGACCTATGACTGGCTGAAGAGCTGGGACATGCTGCAGGAAACCGCTTCGCCCCTGCATCTCGTCAACATGGGCGTGCAGGCGCAGGCACATGCGCCGGCGGTCTGAGCACGATCGTCGGGGCGCGAGCTGGCTGGCATGTGTTGCGCTGGCGGTGCTGGGGACCGTGCCGGCGGCCGCGGCCGAGACCGATTTTTACTCCGGCAAGACCGTTCAGGTGTTGATCGGCTTCAGCTCGGGCGGCGGCTATGACATCTATGCGCGTACGCTCGCGCGCCATATGGGCCGACACATCCCGGGCAATCCAAGGCTCATCCCGCAGAACATGCCGGGAGCCGGCAGCCTCAAGGCGGTCAACTATCTCTACAACGTCGCTCCCAAGGACGGCACCGCCATTGCGGGTTTCGCGCCGGGCGTGGTGGTCGAGCCCCTGCTCGGCCGCAGCGAGGGCACGCAGTTCGACGCCCCGAAATTCACCTGGCTCGGCAGCATCTCTCAGGAGGTGAGCGTCTGTGCCTTCATCAAGGCCGCCGGCATCAAGACGTGGCAGGACATGCAGACGAAGCGATCCGTCATCGGCGCCTCCGGCGGCGGCGCGGAAAGCGATGTCTTCCCCAATGTGCTGCGCAAATTGTTCAATCTGCCCTTGAGCATCGTCACCGGCTATCCCGGCGGCACCGAAATCATCCTTGCGATGGAGCGCCACGAGGTCGACGGCCGTTGCGGCTGGTCGTGGACGAGCCTTCTGAGCCGCAGCAAGGCCCTGCTGGACAACCAGCGCATCGACATCACGCTTCAGATCGGCCTGCAGAAGGACAAGGCTTTGCCGGACGTCCCTTTGATCATGGACCTGACCAGTGATGCGCTGAAGAAAGCCGCTCTCAAACTGATCGTTTCCCGCCAGAGTATTGCCCGACCGTTCGCGGCGCCGCCGGGCATCCCGGCGGAGCGGGCGCGTCTGCTACGCGCGGCCTTCGACGCCACCATGAACGATCCCGAGTTCCGCGCCGAAGCGAGCAAACTCAATCTTGACGTGGAGCCAGTCAGCGGCGCCGAGGTCGCGGCTCTGCTCAAGGAGATTTACGCTTCGCCGCCCGACGTCGTAAGGCTCGCAACCGAGCTGGTGCGCGAAGGGCCTTGAAGCGGAAGGCGAGAGGGCGGCCCTGACCGGAAGCGTGAGCGGCTCTGCCGCACGCGAGCCAGCCGTCCGCCCTAGTGTGGCGGTTCAGAAGTCCGCATCATTTGCGCGGCAAGTCCGAAATGCGGACTTCTGAACCAAAGCCACACTAGGTCAATAAGTTGCTAGTGTCCTTCGATTCCGAAGTTCGCAATCGCGCGCGCCGCATAATGATGCGAACTTCGGAATCGGGACACTGGCCCAAAAACGCGGAAACCCGGGCAAGCCCCGGTTCCCGAGAGCGGGAGCACACCGAGGAGCGGTGCGCCCGCGCCCGGAGTCCGCCATGCACCTTGCGAGTTCCTAAGAGGAACTTCCGCCGTCCGTACCGCCGCCGCTCGACGATGGCGACGGCTCAGAACCAAAAGACGGCATGGTCGGCGCGGGGGCCGGAACCGGCCTCGGTGCCGGCGGCTTCTTCGGAGCAGCAGCTTTCGGCGCGGCAGCTTTCGGAGCAGCGGCCTTTGGAGCAGCGGCTTTCGGGGCAGCCTTCGCCTTCGGCTTTGCCTTCGGCTTTGCCTTCTTGGCCGACTTCTTGGCCGCGCTCTTTTTCTTCGCGACGACGCGCTTCTTCTTGCGGGCCGGGGCGGCCTTCACCCGCTTCTTCGCTTTCTTGGTCTTCGACTTTGCCTTCTTCGCTTTCTTCGCCATGATCGCCTCCCGATCTTTGCGCCTCAGGATACGGTTCGCCAACGCTACTAGCCGTCACCTCGCCAACGCGGCGGCTTCTCCCGCCGCGTTGGAAACCCGCCTCCCGGCAAACGCTTCGGGCGCGGGGCCTCCGGTCGCCCAGTCCACCAGTTCGACCGTGTGAACGACCGGGATCGCCGTGCCCGCAGCGATCTGCGTCATACAGCCGATGTTACCGGCAGCGATCACGTCGGGCTTGAGCTTTTCGATATTGCCGACTTTACGCTCGCGCAACCTCCTCGCAAGCTCCGGCTGGAGAATGTTGTACGTGCCGGCCGAACCACAACACAAATGTGCTTCCGCTACATCTTTCACCACGAATCCAATCTTGGAAAGCAATTCTTTCGGAGCGCGCGCGATTTTCTGGCCGTGCTGCAGCGAGCACGCCGAGTGATAAGCAACGACGAGGCCAATCGGGTCGGGCGCCGACGATAATTTGAGACGGCTCAGGTATTCGCTGATGTCCAGCGTGAGCCGGGAAACCCGCGCGGCCTTGTCGGCATAGACAGAATCAGTACGCAGGACGTAGCCATAATCCTTGACCATCGTGCCGCAGCCGGAGGCCGTCACCACGATCGCGTCGAGGCCCTCGCCCTCGAGCTCGGCTGTCCACGCATCAATCCGGCGGCGGGCATCGGTGAGCGCCTCCTGCTCGCGCCCCATGTGGTGGACGAGCGCGCCGCAGCAGCCATCCTCGGCCACGATCACCTCGATGCCGTGCCGGGTGAGAAGGCGGATAGCCGCCGCATTAATCGAAGGGGCAAGCACCGGCCCGACGCAGCCGTCCAACAATGCGATGCGTCCGCGCCGGGGGCCCGCCGGCGAAAACCGGCGCCGGCCCCCCCCGGTCGTATTCACCGGCAGCCGGTCTGGCGCCAATCGAAGCATGGCGGCGACCGGGTTGAGCCCGAGCGCCGCGAACAGGCGGGCAAACGGCTTGCCGAGCCGGGCGGCGCCGAGCGCCCGGCGGAAGCGACTGTTGTGCGGCAGCACCCGGGCAAGGATCGCACGGAGCAGGCGATCGCCAAGAGGGCGCGTGTAAGTCCGTTCGATGTGGTCGCGGGCGTGATCGACAAGGTGCATGTAATGCACGCCCGAGGGGCAGGTGGTCATGCAGGCCAAGCACGACAGGCAACGGTCGATATGCTTCACGACCTCGGCCGTCGCCGGCCGGTCGTTCTCCAGCATGTCCTTGATCAAGTAGATGCGGCCGCGCGGGGAATCCAGTTCGTCGCCGAGCAACACGTAGGTCGGGCAGGTCGCGGTGCAGAACCCGCAATGCACGCAGGTGCGCAATATCCGATCCGCTTCCGCGGTATCCGGGTCGGCGAGTTGCGCGAGGGTGAAGGACGTTTGCATGCTTACACGGACGCCACCGTCACCACAGCCGTCATGTGCGGCCCACCCCCGCGTATCGATCTGATTGCGCCGCAAGTCGAGTAAACCCGACTTGCGGTGTCAAGCCCGGCCATGACGGGAAGCCCTCGCATCACACGCCCGCCCACATGCGCCCGGGATTGAGCACGCCCTTGGGATCGAAGCCCTCCTTCACCCGCTTCGTCAATGCCGCAAGCCCCGCCTCCTGCGGCGCGAAGACGTCGATCGCCGCGCGCACCGCAGCCGGCGCGCGAATAAGGGTCGCATGCCCGCCGGTGGCGGCCACAGCGGGACCGATGCGGGCCGCCCCGGCATCATCGGATGCGGCAAGCGCAAGCCAGATGAGGCCGCCGGCCCAGTCATAAAGCACCTGCGCCCCGGCGCGCTTCGCGAGCGCCGCGCCCAGCTCCGCTCCGCGACTTGGCGCCGTCGAGATGCGCCAGAGCGGCCGCTCAATGTCGTTGCAGCTGCAGGCAAAGGGGGTGACGTCGCGCACCGCCTGCCAGAACGCGCGCGAGGCCGTTGCATCAATTATCGCGAGGTCGCCGAACGGTTTCATCAAGCCCTGGAGCGCGCCCCGGCGGTGAGCGACCGAGGGCGAGAAGCCTTCGAGCCGCAGCGCCGTGACGCCGCCGCCCGCGCCGGCGACCGCCGGGACGGACGCGGCCACGTCGGACGGCAGATGCGCCGCGCCCGAGACGTCGCAGGCCGAACCCATGGCGCTTGTCATCGCCTCGACCGCCCTCGCCGGTTCGAGGCCGCGGATCAGCAGAGTCTCTTCCGTCTCCGCCGCCGGCAGCACCTTGATCGTGACCTCGGTCATGGCGGCGAGCGTTCCCCAGGAGCCCGCGATCAGCTTGCAGAGATCGTATCCGGTCACGTTCTTCACGACCCGGCCGCCGGATTTGAAGGTTTCACCGCGGCCGGACACCGCCGAGAAGCCGAGGAAATGGTCGCGCGCGGCACCGGCCTTGATACGGCGCGGGCCGGAGAGATTCGCCGCCAAGGCGCCGCCGATGGTCCCGTGCCCGGCGACGCCGCCCAGCACGCTCGCGTAGTCCATGGGTTCGAACGCGAGCTGCTGGCCCTTGGCCGCGACCAGGGCTTCGATCTCGGCCAAGGGCGTCGCGGCGTTTGCCGAGAGCACGAGCTCCTCTGGCTCGTAGAGCGTGACGCCGGTGAGCGCCGAGAGGTCGAGCGTGAGGTCGGTCTGGGCCGGCCGGCCGATCGGGCGCTTCGAGCCGTGCCCCACGATCTCCGCGGCCTTGCCCTCGGCCAGCAACCATTGCACCGCCGCCTCGACCTCTTTGGCATCACGGGGTTGCAGGGTGTCGGCCATCGGCAACCCATTCACCGCTTCCCGCCTGCAGGGCGAGGTCGCAGACGAGGAGCCCATTTAGCGTTCGGTGCTTCCGGCATCGGGGCTTCAGAACCTGGGAATATCGGGGAACGCGACCTTCCCGGCATGGACGTGCACGCGCCCGAGCTCGGCGCAGCGGTGTAGCGTGGGAAACACCTTGCCCGGGTTGAGCAGGCCGCGGTCGTCGAAGGCGCATTTGAGCCGCTGCTGCTGGGCGAGATCGGCCTCGGTGAACATCGCGGGCATCAGGTCGCGCTTCTCCACGCCGACGCCGTGCTCGCCCGTGAGCACGCCGCCGACCTCCACGCAGAGCTTGAGAATTTCCGCGCCGAACGCTTCCGTTCGTTCAAGCTCGCCCGGCTTGTTGGCGTCGTAGAGAATGAGCGGGTGCAGATTGCCGTCGCCGGCGTGAAAGACGTTGGCGACGCGCAACCCGTAGGCCTGCGACAGCTCGCGCATGCGGTTGAGGACCTGCGGCAGCCGCGCCCGCGGAATGGTGCCGTCCATGCAGTAATAGTCGGGTGAGATGCGGCCGACCGCCGGAAACGCTGCCTTGCGGCCGGCCCAGAACAGGAGCCGCTCCTCTTCGGAGCTGGAGACGCGGCAGGTCACGGCACGGCAGGCCTTGGCGATGGTCTCGACGCGCGCGACCAGATGGTCGGCCTCGGCGTGCGGCCCGTCGACTTCGACGATCAGCAGGGCCTCGACGTCGAGCGGATATCCGGCATGGACGAATTGCTCGACCGCGTGGATCGCCGGGGCGTCCATCATCTCCATGCCCGCGGGGATGATGCCCGCGCCGATGATCTTGCTCACGCATTCGCCGGCATCTTCGGACGAGCAAAAGCCGACCAGCACGGCGCGCGCGCATTCCGGCTTCTTCAGGATGCGCACCGTAATCTCGGTGACGACGCCCAACAGGCCCTCCGAGCCGGTAATGACGCCGAGGAGATCGTAGCCGCCGGCATCGAGATGCTTGCCGCCGATACGGACGATCTCGCCCGTCATCAGCACCAGCTCGCATCCGAGCAGGTTGTTGGTTGTCATGCCGTATTTGAGGCAGTGCACGCCGCCAGAATTCTCCGCCACGTTGCCCCCGATGGTGCAGGCGATCTGCGAGGACGGATCAGGCGCGTAGTAGAAGCCGGCTTGCTCGACCGCCTGGGTCACCGCCAGGTTGGTCACGCCGGGCTCGACCACGGCGACGCGGTTGGCGAAGTCGATCTCGCGGATGCGATTGAACTTCGCCATGCCGAGCAGGACGCCGTCCTCCAGCGGCAGCGCGCCGCCTGAGAGCGAGGTGCCGGCCCCGCGCGGCACCACCTTGATGCGCTCGGCGTGGCAGAAGGCGAGCACGCGGCTCACTTGCTCCGTGGTCTCGGGCAGTACGACGACCATGGGAAGCTGGCGATACGCGGTCAGTCCGTCGGACTCGTACGGCCGCATCTCCCGCTCGGCCGCGATCACGCCCTCGCCCGGCACGATGGCACGCAGCCCCGCCACGATGCGGTCGCGGCGGGCAAGCACGCTCTGATCGGGCGCCGGCATTGCGACTGTCACCTGCGCGCTCCTTATGAGCCAACCGGGACGTGCTCGTTACGCCGTATTTATAGCGGCAACGCGGCACGAAATCGCGCCATTCCGCGAAATACGCCTGGCGCCGCGGCGGCGAAACAAATTGTCCCCTTGGGCGGTTGACCTGCAAGCAGTTTGACGCCATTCCGAACAAGGGATCGCTGCAGATCAGCCGATGCCATTGGCGGATATGCCGTCCGGTCTCCGGTCGGCCGGCGCCGGAACCGGGCGCGGTAGTGTCGGGAAAAGGAGAAAATGATGAGGACGTGGGTGATTGCTGGGATTGCTCTTGCAGCTTCGACAGGCACGACCTTGGCGCAGGATGCCGCTGCCGGCGAGCAGGTGTTCAAGCGTTTTTGCTCCCCCTGCCACGACATCGGCGAAGCGGCCAAAGTCAAGCTTGGGCCTCCGCTCAATGCCGTCGACGGCCGCAAGGCCGGCAGTTTCGAGGGCTTCAATTACTCCCCCGCGAACAAGGGGTCCGGGATCACCTGGAGCGACGAAACGTTCCCGAAATACATCCGTGCTCCGATGCAGGAGATGCCCGGCACGCGAATGGCCTTCGTCGGCGTAAAGAACGACAAGGACATCGCCGACCTTTGGGCCTACCTCAAGCAATTCGGGCCGGACGGCAACAAGAAGTAAGAGGCGCGTGGCAGGCGCCACCGCCAGCGTCGCCTGCCTTTCCCCACCTCCGATCTGCAACGGTCCAAGCCGGGCGATCGCGTCAAATCGGTTGCTTGCGACCTCAGCTATCTCCGCCGCATGGCAGTGCCTCCCGTTTGCGCCGGAGAGACGCCCCTCGGCCAGGGAGCGGCTCACGCGCAGGGACAGATCGCGGACCGATGGCGTAAACTCGTCTGCAATTTCGCTGCCGACGCGTTATCGCGCCCCCGCAAGTCACGAGGAGATCGAGCATGCTGAAGGATGTCGTCGTCAATCTGTCGGGCCGGGCCTCGCTGGATTTCGCGGCTGATTATGCGATCTCGATCGCCGCGACCTTTGGCGCACACGTCACCGGTATTGCCTTCCTGTACGAGCCGGTCATTCCCGACGGCACGCTCGGCGGCGTCCCGGTCGACCTGATCGAGCTGCAGCGCGAGGAAAACAGCAAGATTGCCCGTGACGCCATCAGCCGATTCGAAGCCGGGGTGAAGAAAAGCGGGGTTGCGGCGGAAACGCGCCAGCTCGATGCCACGTTCGGCGGCGCCGCCACGCTGTTCGCCCAGGTCGCGCGGCGCTTCGACATCTCCGTTGTCGGTCAGGCGCAACGCGAGCAGGGAGCGACCGACGAACTCATCATCGAAGGCGCGCTGTTCGAATCCGGGCGTCCCGTCATCGTCGTGCCGTACATCCAGAAGAGCGGCCTCACGCTCGAGCGCGTGCTCGTCTGTTGGGACGGCGGACGCACGGCCGCGCGCGCCGTCGCCGACGCCATGCCGTTCCTCACGCGCGCCAAGGCAGTCGACCTGGTGATCGTCGCGGAAGAACGGAAGAACGACGAGGTCACGGGCGTTCGTATGAGCGAGCACCTCGCCCGGCACGGTGCCGCGGTCAGTGTCAAGCGGATCGCCAAGGGCGATCTTTCGGTCCAGGACGCCATCCTGTCCTACGCGGCCGATAGCAGCGCGGACTTCATGGTGATGGGCGGGTACGGACATTCGCGCTTGCGCGAATTCATCCTCGGCGGCGTGACCCGCAGCATTCTCAATTCGATGACGGTGCCCGTGCTGATGTCGCATTGAGCGATTGCTACCAACCAAGTCTTTGCCAGCACGTTGATTTTTTCGGGGCGGAACTCCATTTCCGCTGAAGCGTTGTCTCGCCAACTTCCCCCCGGTTTCGATCGACCCGATCGGGTCAGCCGCTGCTACATTCGTTGGTCAGCTCAATGGACTACGCCTTCGCAACCAAACCGAAGAAGCAGGGTCCACGCATGGCCGGCGCGTTCACGTTCGGTATGGAAGAAGAGTACTTCCTGGTCGATGCGGAGACCAAGGTGGTCGCCCGCGAGGTGCCGGCGGAATTCTTCGACGAAGCCAAGAAGGCAAGCGAGGGCCGAATCTCGACCGAGTTTCTGCAGCCGCAGATCGAGGTAATCTCCTCGCCCCATGTCAACATGGCGGACGCGCGCGCCGAGTTGCGCATGCTGCGTCGCACCGTTTCAAACGTCGCGGCGCGATATGGCCTTGCCATACTGGCTGCCGGCACGCACCCGACGGCGCTCTGGCGCGAGGCCCAGCAGACCGACAAGCAGCGCTACGACACCGTGATGGACGACCTGCAGATGATCGGCCAGCGCGATCTGCTGTGCGGGCTGCACGTGCATGTCGAACTGCCTGATCCCGACCTTCGCATCGACGTGATGTATCGAATGCTGCCCTTTCTGCCGCTGCTGCTCGCGCTCTCGACTTCTTCGCCGTTCTGGCAAGCGCGGCGGACGGGGCTCAAGGGCTACCGGCTCGCGGCCTATGACGAACTGCCACGTACCGGCGTACCCGAGCTTTTTCGCACCCAGCAGGAGTTCGATGCCTACATCGCGGCGCTGGTGCGTGCCGGTGTCATCAAGGATTCGAGCTATGTCTGGTGGGCCATCAGACCCTCGCTCAACAACCCGACACTGGAGCTGCGCGCACCCGACTCCTGCACCCTGGTCGAGGATTCGCTGGCCATCGCCGCGCTCTATCGCACGTTGGCCCGCCACCTCCATGTCAACCGCAGTCGCAACAGGGACCTCGATGCGGTCGGGCGGGCGATTGTCATCGAAAACAAATGGCGCGCGCAGCGCTACGGAGTGCACGGGACCTTCGTCACCGAGGATGGCGGGGTCACGGTCGCGGACATGCTCGAGCAAGTGATTTCCGACACCGCGCCCGATGCCGCAGCGCTCGGCTGCACCGCCGAGATCAACCGCTGCCGGGCAATCGTCGGGGCCGGCACGTCCTCCGACGCGCAGCTTGCTGTGTTCGATGCGCACGCGAAGATCGGGAGCCGGGACGCCGCGTTGCGCGCGGTGACCGAGTGGATCGCCGCCGCGACCCTGCAGTAAGGCAAATCCGGGATTTGCACGCCGGCGGCGTTTCTGCTACAGATTGTAGCGCTACGATCTCATGTCCAATGGACCGCATATAATGGATGAGAGCCTCCCGGGTCTGGGCGACCTCGAGCGCGAAGTAATGCAACTGGTCTGGGCCAACGGCTCGGTTACGGCGGAATTGGTGCGCGAGCGATTGGATCGCCGGCTCAAGGAATCGACCGTTCGCACCGTGCTGCGGCGGCTGGAAGAGAAGGGCTACGTGACCCACGACGTCGACGGCCGTACCTATGTCTACCACCCGACGCAGCCGCGCGGACGGGTTGCCGCCAAGGCCGTGCAAGGGATCGTCGACTGGTTCTGCAACGGTTCGATCGAGGAGGTCCTCGTAGGCATGGTGGATAGCGCTATGCTCGATCAGCGGCAATTACGGAAGCTTGCGGACAAGATCGCGGAGGCAAAGCGAGGAAAGAAGTGATGTTAGCGCTGCTGCTTGAATCGGCGCTGCGGTTGCTCGCGCTCGGCGGCGTTGTTTGGCTCGGCCTGAAGCTTTTTCGCGTGCGAAACCCACACGCGCAGATGACGGCATGGACGGTGGTGCTGCTGGCCTCGCTGTCGATGCCGGTGTTGATGCGCTTCGTGACGGTGACAATTCCGGCCGGTCCGCCCCCACCACAATTGGCGAGGATTGTATCGGCGGCTCCGAGCCTTCCTCTGGAGGCGATACTTTCTTTGGAGGCGATACATTCTCCGGCAGGACCGGCGCGATCTGCCGCAGCGCCCTCGTCCCGGGAATCGGGCGTTACCGCTTCCGGTTCGGACGCGATATCCCGTGCGCTCGATTGGCGGGAGGTGATGGCCGGCATCTATATCGTCGTCGCCGGTGTGCTGTTGCTCAGATTGCTCATCGGCCTCGTGCTCACCTGGCGTCTGACCCGCAGAGCGCGGCCAGTGGCGGACCGCTGGGCCGCCGGCGCGGACGTGCGGGTGAGCGATGCCGTCGGCATGCCGGTGACCTTCGGATCGACCATTCTGCTTCCGCCCGAATGCTTCGAGTGGAGTGCCGCGAAACGCCAAGCCGTGCTGTTGCACGAAGGCTCGCACGTCGCTCACGGCGATTTCTATGTGCTGCTGCTGGCCGTCCTTAATCGTGCGGTGTTCTGGTTCAGCCCATTGGCATGGTGGCAGCTGGCCCGGCTGGCCGATCTGGCCGAACTCATCAGCGACGACGCCGCGATCGAGGTTGTGCGAGATCGACCGTGCTATGCCGGCATCCTTCTGGATGTTGCAAGCAACGTGCAACGCGCGCCGGCAAGCCTCGCCATGGCGAGAGCGCGTACCGTGCGGCGCCGGGTCGAACGCATCCTGGCCGCGACCGCCGTTCCCACGAGGATGGGGTGGGGGCAACGGGCCATGATCGCAATCACCCTCATTCCCCTGGTTGCGGTCTCTGCCGTCACGATCGCACGCAGCACGCCGGCGCAGCGCTCGGGTATGATAGAACCGCCGATGCAGCCTGTGTCGCTCGCCGATGCGCAGCCAATGCCGTCTGCCGCAGCAAACCAGGCTGCGGCTGACGCGACGGCCCTCGATCGCTATGTCGGCTATTATCAGTTGAACCCGAGAGCCGTCTTCACCATCACACGGACCGACGACCAGCTGTTCGCCCAGCTCACCGGACAGCGCGTGCTGCCCTTGCGGCCGGCGGGGAACGGCGAATACGTCTACGGGTCTGCCGCACTCCGGATGAGCTTCGTGGGCGATGGTCAAGGAACCATGCTGGTTCTGCGCCAGCACGGCCATGATTTAGTTTCAGCGCGCGTGGACGAGGCAAGGGCGGCAGCGGTTGAGAGCGTGTTCGTGCGGCAGATCGCGGAGGCGCCCGACCGCTTCCGCGAGCAGTCGCCGGCACCAGGCAGCAGAGACGCGGTACTTCGGGGCATCGAAGAGCTGCAACGCGGCGCGCCGGACTACCAACGGATGAGCCCGCCGCTGGCCGATGGCATGCGTCGGCAGCTCGAAGAGTTGCACACCATGCTGACGGTGCTTGGTCCCCCGGAGTCGATTTTTTTCCGCGGCGTCGGTCCCGGCGGCTACGACATCTACGGGGTCAAATTCGCCAATGGTTTTGGGGAATTCAGGCTCCTGATGGGAACGGACGGCACGATCGAAGACGTCGCGTTTCGCCCGGACGGCGATGACACGCCGGGCCGAGTCGCGGCGTGTTCGGAAGAGGCTTCGTTGAAACCCGCGCCGGATAAGGCACCGATCAGACTGCTCCTGTTCAACGACACCGGGGCCGACATCAACCTCGTCAGCGTGGACGCCGACGGGCAGCGCACGCGCCGTGGCACGATCGGCACCGACAGATCGGGCTCGATCCTGAGCTACGTCGCCCGTCCTTGGATTATCACTGACGCCGCGGGGACGTGCCTGGAGATCGTCTGGCCCGGACAGCGCACACGCTTCCTCCTGGTGCATTCCCGCCAAGAGGGCGACCAACCGGACCGAGCGATTGCGATGCGTAGAATGCCAACCGCGGGAAGCGAGGAGGCGCTGCACCGATACATCGACGGCCTCAAGCGCGGCCAGCCGAATTACGATCAGATGACCTCCGAAGTGGCCGGGGAGACGCGGCGCAATTTGCTGCTCCATCAGGCGATATTGGCCAAGCTCGGCACGATGCGCGCGATGTCGTTTCGGGGAGTGTCACCGCTCGGCAATGACATCTACACCGTTCATTTCGCCAACGGTTCCGCGGAATGGAGGGTCGGTCTCGTCAAGAACGGCAGGGTCGGGAGAATTGCTCTCGGACCGCAATATTAAGTCTGGCGGTCCGAACCGGAACCCGGTTGTGATCCCGGCCTTTTGAATCGTCTCTTGCCTCGAGCGGGCGCATATGCTACGTATTGTAGCGCTACCTCATGTCGCGTAATTCCGACCCGCCCTGACCCCGGGCTACGGAAGATTCGGCACCTGTGACTGGCGGTGCGCCATGGTCAATGACTCCACACGAGATGCCGCGCTGGCCCTGCATCGGTTCGGCTTGGGCCCCCGTCCGGGCACGATCGCGGCAATTGCATCCGATCCGCGTGGCGCGCTGCTCGCCGAGCTCGAGCGTCCCGGTATCGGACGCATCGACAATCCGGAGCTCCTCACCAGTGCCCAGGCCGCGCGCGCCGCATTTGAGGCGCGTGCCGCGCGGCAAGCGCAGCAAATCGTCGCGCAACGCGCGCAGAAGGAGGCCGAGCGGCTCAAGGCCGATAGCCAGAAGATGGGCGATGACGCGGGGCAGAGCACGGCCACGTCTGCCCCGCCAGCGCAAGCCGAGCAGGCCCTCACCATAGAACGGCAGATCATCCTGAAGGAGATCAAGGCCAAGCTCGATGCCGCCCTGGCCGCCGAGATCGGCTTTGCCGAGCGCCTCGTCTGGTTCTGGTCGAACCATTTCTGCGTGTCCGCGGAAAAGGTGCCCAACATGGCGGGCGGCTATGAACGCGAGGCAATCAGGCCGCACGTCCTCGGGCGCTATGTCGACATGCTGCTCGCGGTCGAGGGCCACCCGGCGATGCTGGTCTATCTCGATAATTTCATTTCCATCGGGCCCAACTCCGTTGCCGGCATCAATCGCACCCGCGGCCTCAACGAGAATCTCGCGCGCGAGATACTGGAGTTGCACACCCTGGGTGTGCGCACCGGCTACAGCCAGGACGATGTCTTAAGTTTCGCCAAGGTGCTCACGGGATGGACGATCATTTCAGCCAATGACAATCCCGAGCACGGTGCCGAATTCATTTTCAATCGACGCCTGCACGAGCCGGGACCGCAGCGAGTCATGGACAGGACCTATGCCGATACCGGCGTCGAGCAGGGCCGCGCGGTGCTCAAAGAGCTCGCCCGCCACCCGGCGGCTGCGACCCATGTCGCTACCAAGCTGGCGCGCCATTTCGTCGCTGACGAACCATTGCCGGCGCTGGTCGAGAAGCTGGACAAGATCTTTCGCGACACCGACGGCGACCTCAAGGAGATCGCCAAGGGATTGATCACCGCTCCGGAAGCCTGGACGCCGGTGCAGAGCAAGCTCAAGCGGCCGAGCGAGTGGGTATTGGCCATGGTGCGCGCGACCGGCCTGCGCGGCGATCCCGAGCGGTTCGCGCGAGGTCAGGCGTTGCTCGGCGAGCCGATGTGGCGGCCGCCCTCCCCGAAGGGCTTCGCCGACGACGAGGGCGCCTGGATCGACACCATGGGCCCGCGGCTCGACATCGCCAACAATTTCGCCGAGCGCGTCGCCGAACGGATCGACCCGAACGGGGTGGTCGAGACCGCCCTCGGGCCGATCGCTTCGGCCGAAACGCGAGCGGCCGTCGCGCGTGCGGAGAGCCGCCAGCAGGCCCTCGCGCTCGCTTTCATGTCGCCCGAATTTCAGCGGAGGTGATCATGGCACTCCTGCATTTGCCTACGCGGCGCGAGATGTTGGTCGGCACCGGTTCCCTGTTCGCTTGGGCGCACACACCCAAACTGGCGCGCGCCGAAGGCCGCGATCCCCGCGTTCTCGTTATCGTCCTGCGAGGTGCTCTCGACGGGCTTGGCATGGTTGCGCCGGTTGGCGATCCCGACTGGGTCAGTCTGCGCGGCGATCGTGCCCTCGTGCTCGACGGCAAACCTGCGGCATTGCCGCTCGATTCGTTCTTCGCACTCAATCCGGCAATGCCGAACCTTCATCGGCTGTACCAGGCGCAGCAGGCAATCATCGTGCATGCCACGGCGACGCCTTATCGCGAGCGGTCGCATTTCGACGGCCAGGACGTCCTGGAGAGCGGGCTCGCCAAGCCAGGCACAACCGACAGCGGCTGGCTCAACCGCGCGCTCTCGTCGCTCGCGGCGGATGGACGAGTCGACCCACAAGGCAGCAGAGCCTTCGCCGTCGGACCGGTGACCCCGCTGGTGGTGCGAGGCACCGCCCCCATCATGTCGTGGTCGCCGCAGCGGCTGCTTCCGGCAAGCGACGACACCCAAATGCGCCTGCTCGACCTTTATCGTCACACCGACGCCAAGCTGGCTCGCGCGTTCGAAGGCCGTCGCGATCTAGCCACCCTGGCGCGTACCGGCGGAATCGAGACGATGCCGCTGCGCGAGGGGGAAGCACAGCCAAACATTGGTCGCATTCGGGAATACGTCGGAAACGTTGCGAGCACGGCCGCGAAATACCTCGCACAGCCCAACGGCCCGCGCGTGGGTGCGGCGAGCTTCGTGGGCTGGGATACCCACATCAACGAAGGCGCCGCCGGCGGACAACTCGCCGCGCTCCTCGGTGCGCTCGATGAGGCCATTGCCGCGATCGAGAAGACCATGGCCGACGCCTGGAGCGAGACGGTGATCGCGGTCGTGACCGAGTTTGGTCGTACCGCGCGCATCAATGGAACGGATGGGACGGACCACGGCACCGCCACGGTCGCCGTGCTCGCGGGCGGCGCATTGAAGGGTGGCCGTGTCATCGCCGACTGGCCTGGGCTGAGGCCGGCCGACCTCCATGAAGGTCGCGATCTCAAGCCCACGATCGACCTACGCGCCGTGCTGAAGGGCGTGCTGAGGGACCATCTGCGCGTCGATGAGGTGGCGCTCGCCACAAGCATTTTTCCCAGGAGCGAGGACGCAAAACCGATGGCGGGATTGTTGGCCTGATCTCGTGACGGCAGAAAGGGGCGGCACCCGGCAGCGTTTGCTTCGGCGCGGCGGGCCGCCCGCGGCAACGCAGAATGGTCGTTGATGCGCATTGGCACGAGGCGAGACGAGTCATGCCGGCAATCCCTCTCATTCCAAGAGCTGCATTGTTTGGCAATCCGAGCCGTCATCAGGCTCGGATCAGCCCCGATGGCGAATGGTTGACGTGGCTCGCCCCGTTCGAGGGCGTGCTCAACGTCTGGCTCGCGCCGGCCGATGACGTCGGCGCGGCGGAGCCGCTGACGCGGGTGACGGGACGCCCGATCGCCTGGCAGGATTGGGCCTGCGACGGGGCGCACATCCTCTTCCTTTCTGACGAGAGCGGCGACGAGAATTGGCGCGTCTTCGCCATCAACCGCACGACCGGCGCAGTCCGCAATTTGACGCCGATCTCGCGCGTAAGCGCGCGCATATTGATGGTGTCGCCGGAGCGGCCGGATACGATCCTCATCGGCCTCAACGATCGCGATCCGAAATGGCACGACGTCTGGGCCGTCGATCTCGCCACCGCCGAACGCCGGTTGGTTTTGGAGAACAGTGAGTTCTGGAACTTCGCTTTCGATTGGCAGCTCAATCCGCGGGTTGCGCGCAAGGTCGAGCCCGCCCAGGGCGGCTCACAGCTCTACCGCTTGGTCGACGGAGCATGCGAGCCGTGGCTGCGAATTCCTCATGCGGACCAACTGACGACGTGGCCACTATTTTACGATCGAGCCGGCAGTGCTTTGACGATAATGTCCTCGCTCGGTCGCAACAGAGCAGCGCTTATTCGCGTCGACGAAAACGCCGGCACGCAGACCCTGCTGGCCGAGCATGCCAAGGTCGACCTCGGCGACACGCGGATCTTGAATCCGAAGACGTTCGAGATCGATGCGATCGCAGCGAACTACCTGCGGCAGGAATGGATTGTTCTTAACCCGGCAGTCCAGAGCGACCTGCGCTTCCTGCGAAACAACCTGAACAGCGTCGATTTCCTGGTCGACAGCCAAAGCAACGACAACGACCGTTGGGTCGTCACCGCCTACGGTCCGAAACAGCCACTGAGCTATTTCCTCTATGATCGGCGGCGGCAGGTATTGAGCTCACTGTTCAGCGCGCGCCCGGAGCTTGCGGGATATCGGCTGGCGCCGATGCAAAGTCATGTGGTCAAAGCCCGCGATGGGCTCGATCTCGTGTCTTATCTGACGCTGCCAGCCGAGACGCAGGGATCGCGGCCGACCGAGCCTCTGCCCATGGTGCTGATTGTGCACGGTGGACCCTGGGGCCGCGACGTCTACGGCTACCGTCCGGATCACCAGTGGCTGGCAAACCGCGGTTATGCGGTGCTGTCCGTGAACTATCGCGCCTCGACCGGCTTTGGAAAGGATTTCATCGACGCCGGGACGCACGAACACGCCGGCAAAATGCACGACGATCTGATCGATGCGGTGGAGTGGGCGGTGCGCGAGGGTATCGCGCGTCGCGGCAAGATCGCAATCATGGGCACATCTTATGGCGGATACGCGACCCTGGTCGGCCTGACATTCACGCCGGAGTTTTTTTGCTGCGGCGTCAGCATCGTCGGCATCTCCAACCTCGTGACCATGCTGGAAAGCATGCCGCCCTATTGGGCGGGGTTCAACGAGTTCATGTTTCGCAGCTACGCCGACGTGCGCACCGAGGAGGGTCGTGCGTGGCTCCGGTCGCGCTCGCCGCTCTACAAAGTGAACCGGATTTGCCGGCCGTTGCTGATCGGGCACGGAGCCAACGACGTGCGCTGCAAGATACAGGAATCCGACCAGATCGTGCGCGCCATGCGCGACCGCCATCTGGCCGTGACATACGTCGTCTATCCGGACGAGGGGCATGGCTTCGCGCGCCCGGAAAACCGTATGTCGTTCAACGCCATCTCCGAAGCCTTTCTTGCCGAGCATCTGGGCGGCCGCTGCCAGCCGATCGGCAAGGACTTTGCGGGGTCGAGCCTGGAAATAAGCGAAGAAATCGAGGCGACGGCCAAATAGCATGGACCGGCAGGTCGAAAGCCCGCGCCGCGTCCGCATCCTCAACCCGGCTGTGGCAGCGCCGTCTGCACGATGAGACCGCGGGCACGGGCATCGACGACGCCGAGCCCGCGCAAAGCAAACAGTGTCAGCGCCTGCACCCGCGCCCGCGCCTTCGCTGCGTCGTCCGGAGGCGCGGGCGCAAGCGAGCCAACCAGGCCCTCGATCAGCGCCCCGACCAGCGCCGCGGCCGCGAGCGCAGCGTCCTGCTCGGGGAGACGCCCGCCCGCCTGGGCATTTCGGATGAGCTTGTTGAATTCGTTGACCAGCGCCTGCCGATACGCGGCGCGCGCGGCGTCAACCTCGGGCTCGACCGGCTCGGCAATCAGCGCGAACGCCAGCCGCCGGCTGGCGAGGGCGCGCGCGGCGAACGTGGTGATGGCCGCGGCCAGCGCCGAAAGCGGCCCGGGCGCCGCCTTGGCCGCACGTTCCAGTGCGGCGAGCTCCCGCGCAGAAAAAGCCGCCACCAGTGCAGCGACGAGATCGGTCTTGGCGGGGAAATAGCGATAGACCGTGCCGGCCGCGATCCCAGCACGGGCGGCGACCGGCGCCATCTGCACCGCGGCCATGCCGCCTTCGGCCGCCGCGTCGCCGGCGGCGGTCAGGATCGCATCGCGGCGGGCGGCTAGCCGGCGGACGACATTTTCGGTCTGGCGGTAGGGCATGCGAATCAGCCTCGCCTCAAACAAATGAAGCATGATTCACATTCAAGCAATCCCATTCGCGCACACCCACGCCGCGCGCGCCGCGCCGCGATGGCTCTGCCTGAACCGCGATGCTATCGTCGCACGCAACAACGATAAGCGATGGGAGGAGAGATGCGCGCCTTGCGGTGGGTGGTGACCTGCACCGTCTTGCTTGCCGCCGGAACGGCCTATGGCGCCGAACCGGTAAAGATCCGGGCCAGCTGGATCGTCGCGCCCTCCGACTGGACGCCGCTGCTGCTGGAAAAGCCCGACCTGATGAAGAACAACGGCAAAACCTACGCGTTCGAGCCGCAGCGCTTCCAGGGCACGCCCGCCGTCATAACCGCGCTGGCGAACAACGAGATCGAGCTCGGCAACCTCGCCTTCTCCTCACTCGCACTGGCAATCCAGAACGCCGGCCTGGACGATCTGCGTATCGTCGGCGACCAGTTCAAGGACGGCACCGACGGCAACTACAGCAACCAGTTCTTCGTGCTCAAAGACAGCCCGGTGCAGAAGGTCGAGGATCTGAAAGGCAAGATCGTCGCGACCAATGCGGCCGGCAGCGCGGTCGACATTGCGATGCGCGCCATGCTGCGCAAGCACGGCCTCGAGGACAAGCGCGACTACACCCTGGTCGAGGCGCCCTTTCCCACCATGAAGGCCATGCTGGCGCAGAAAAAAGCCGACCTCGCGTCGTTCGTGGCACCGTTCTCGTTCGATCCCGAGCTCAAGCAGATCGCCCGGCCACTGTTCAGCCAGCGCGACGCGCTCGGCCCCACGCAGATGATCGTGTGGGTGGCGCGCGCCGGCTTCCTGCAGAAAAACCGCGCCGCCATGGTCGATTTCATGGAGGATTCGGTGCGGGTCGTGCGCTGGTATCTCGATCCCAGGAATCACGACGAAGCCGTGCAGATCGCGGCCAAGATCACCAAGCTGCGGCCGGAACTGTTCGCGGGCTGGCTGTTCACCAACAAGGAATATTCGCGCAGCCCCGATCTCCTGCCCGACCTGGCGGCGCTGCAGTCCAATATCGACGCGCAGCGCGACCTCGGATTTCTCAAGGGCCCGATCGACGTACAGAAATACACCGACCTGAGCATCGTGCGAGAGGCGGCGCAGCGGGTGAAGTGACCGGGCGTCACGGAGCACAGGATCATCCGCCTGCGCGGATGATGACCGCGGAGCAAGTCGAGCAGGAGACGGGAATGCCACCTACCGCTGCGATCAGCCGAACCGCCAAATCCAACATCGCTCCCGCCGAATGGGAGCAGCGCGTCCAGCTTGCGGCATGTTACCGTCTGGTCGAGCATTTCGGCTGGACCGATCTGATCTACACGCACATTTCGGCGCGCGTCCCGGACGAGCCCGGCCACTTTCTGCTCAACCGATTCGGGCTGCTATTCGACGAGGTGACCGCCTCCAACCTCATCAAGGTCGATCTCGACGGCAACCTGGTCGATGAGCCCGATGCCCCCATGCACCGGGCCGGATTCGTCATTCACAGCGCGATCCATGGCGGCCGCGACGATGTCGACTGCGTCATCCACACCCATTCCAAGGCCGGGGTCGCGGTCGCGGCCATGAAGGATGGGCTGCTCCCGCTGAGCCAGCATGCCCAGCTGTTCTACGGGCGGGTGAGCTATCACGACTATGAGGGGCTCGCGATCGACATCGACGAGCGGCAGCGGCTGGTGCGCGACCTCGGCGACAACCCGGTGATGATCCTGCGCAACCACGGCCTGCTGGCCGTGGGCACCAGCATCCCGCTCGCCTTCAGCAACCTGTTCAATCTTCAATTCGCGTGCGAGACGCAGGTCCTGGCGATGGCGGGACATGCCGCTCTGAACCTGCCCTCCGAGACGGTATCGGCGCACACGGCCAAGCTCGCGGTCGCCCCGGAAGCCCCCTTCGGCACGGAATGGGCCGGACTGCTGCGCAAGCTCGACCGCCAGGACCCGTCCTACCGAACGTGACGACGGCGCTCGTGTGCGCGACGACTGGCGGCGCCCTCACGCGCCCGCTTGCGCTTTCTCGCGGGTGGCCGTGAGCGACATCGTCGGCGTGAGCGCCTCGGGATCCACCTTGAGATGGAGGATCGCCGGCTTGCCGGACTTCTGCGCGGCCTCGAACGCCGGAAGGAAATCGGCGGTCTTTTCCACCGTCGCGCCGTAGCCGCCGAACGCGCGGGCATAGGCGGCAAAATCAGGATTCTTCAAACCTGTTCCCACCACGCGGCCGGGATAATGGCGCTCCTGATGCATGCGAATGGTGCCGTACATGCCGTTGTCGGCCACGATGACGATGACCGGCAGGTCGTATTGGACGGCCGTTGCGAACTCCTGTCCGGTCATGAGGAAATCGCCGTCGCCCGCAAAGGCGACGACCGTGCGATCCGGCGCCAGCCGCTTCATGCCGATGGCCGCCGGTATCCCGTAGCCCATGGAGCCCGAGATCGGCGCGAGCTCGGTGCCGTATCGGCGGTACCGCGTGTAGCGGTGCACCCAGATGGAGAAATTGCCGGCGCCGTTGCAGATCACCGCGTCGGCGGGAAGCCTGTCGCGCAATGCCACGACAATCTCGCCGAGATTGACCGGCCCCGGCACCTTGGTCGGCTTGTCCGTCCAGGCGAGGAAGTCGGCATGGGCGACCGGCGTTTCCCCCTGCCAGCGCAACTCGGCCGGCGGCTGCAGGCCTTCGAGCGCTGCGGCAAAAGCGGTCGGCGCGGCATTGATGGGAAGATGCGCGCGGTAGACGCGTCCGAGTTCCTCGACACCGGGAAATACATGTACGAGAGTTTGGCGCGGCCCCGGAATGTCGAGCAGCGTGTAGCTCTGCGAGGGCATCTCGCCCAGCCGGCCGCCGACGAGCAGGATGAGATCGGCGCCCTTCACGCGCGCCAGGAGCTTGGGATTGGGCCCGATGCCGAGATCGCCAGCGTAGCAGGGATGGTCCGGATCGAACAGATGCGCGCGCCGGAACGTGGTCGCGACCGGCAGCGCAAAGCGCTGCGCGAAGCGCGCGACCGCGGCGCAGGCCGGCTCCGACCATCGGCTGCCGCCGAGCAGCAAGACGGGCCGCTCAGCCGCCCACAGCAGCTTCTGCAGCCGGCTCATGTCGGTCGCGCCGGGCCAGGTCTCCACCGGCTCGAAGGCGGGCGCGTCGGGCACGGCGATGCGCTCGACCAGCATGTCTTCCGGCAGCGCGATGACGACCGGCCCGGGCCGGCCGCTGGTCGCGGTGTAGAAGGCGCGCGAGATCAATTCGGGAATGCGGGTGGGATCGTCGATCTCGGTCGCCCATTTGGCCATCGTTCCGAACACCGCGCGATAGTCCAGCTCCTGGAAAGCCTCGCGCTCGCGCATCTCGCGTGCGATCTGACCGACGAACAGGATCATCGGGGTGGAATCCTGACGCGCAATATGCACGCCCGCCGCCGCATTGGTTGCGCCAGGGCCGCGGGTCACGAAGCAGATGCCGGGCCGGCCGGTCGCCTTGCCCTGGGCTTCCGCCATGATCGCCGCCCCGCTTTCCTGCCGGCAGATGGTGACGGCGATATCCCGGTCATGGCAGGCGTCGAGGGCGGCGATATAGCTCTCGCCCGGCACGCAGAACATTTGACGCACGCCATGGATGACGAGCTGATCGATCAGAACTTCGGCGGCCGTCCTGGTGCCGTCATTGGCGCGCATTGCTGGAGTCTCCGGATGAATTCGCACCGTTATAGCAAGCGGTGCGGGATCCCGTCATGCCCAGGGCTGCTCGCCTGCATCCCGATTTCGCCCGACGGCGTCGGGTGCCGTGAACGCCCCGCGCAGCGCACGGTGAACGGTTCCGGGCGCGCCGGCGTTGACATAGCTCGATGCCGGCAGAACCGACGCCGCGAGATTCTGTTGCTGGAGTTCCGACACGGATGAACGAGAGCGAAGCGCAGGAACCGGTTTTTGCCTTGCTGGCCGAACCGGCGACCCATGGCGGAGCGGCGGTCAAGCGCATCGACACTCATGCCGCCTCGGTATTCCTGGCCGGCCCCCGCACCTTCAAGGTCAAACGCGCGGTGCGCTTTCCTTTCCTCGACTATTCGACCCTCGACCGGCGCAAGCAGGCCTGCGCGGCCGAGCTCGAGGTCAACCGCCCGTTCGCGCCTGAAATCTATCGCCGCGTCGTGCCGATCACGCGCGAGCCGGACGGCCGGCTCGCGCTCGACGGCGCCGGCACGCCGGTGGAATGGGCTGTCGAGATGCGCCGTTTCGACGAGGGAGCGACCCTCGACCACCTGGCTGAGGCCGGCCGGATCGACGCGGCACTGGCCGATGCGCTCGGCCGAACCGTGGCGGCGGCGCACGCGACGGCGCCCGCAGTCGATGCCGGTCCCTGGGTGAAAGCGCTGGCAGATTACATCGACGAGCACGTCGCGGCCTTTGGCGAGACGCCCGATCTGTTTCCGCCCGAGGGCGTCGACGCCCTCGCGCGCGCGAGCCGAGCGGCCTATGCCCGCATTCATCCGCTCCTGCTCGAGCGCGCGCGCAGAGGCCTCGTCCGCCGCATCCACGGCGATCTCCATCTCGGCAATATCGTCCTGCTCGAGGGCCGGCCGGTGCTATTCGATGCCATCGAATTCAGCCCGCTGATCGCGTCGGGCGACGTGCTCTACGATCTGGCATTCCTGCTGATGGATTTGACCGAGCGCGGGCTGAGGCCCGCCGCGAACATCGTGCTCAACCGCTATCTCGTCACCACCGGGCGTGCTGAGGACTTCGATGGGCTCGCAACCCTCCCGTTCTATTTGTCGATGCGCGCGGCCATCCGCGCCAAGGTCACGGCGGCGCGGCTGCAGTCGTCGACGACCGAGAAGAAAGACGCGATCGCAGGCATCGCGCGCAAGTATTTCGACGTTGCGCGGCAATTGATCGAACCTCCACCGCCGCGCCTGATTGCCGTCGGCGGGCTCTCCGGAACCGGCAAATCGGCGCTGGCGCGCGCGCTGGCGCCCGACCTCGGGGCCGCGCCGGGCGCCGTGGTGCTGCGCTCGGACATCGAGCGCAAGACGCTGTTCGGCAAGGACGAACAGGAAAAACTGCCCGCGGACGCCTATGCGCCTGCTGTCACGGCGCGCGTCTATGCCAGCATCGCCGACAAGGCCCGCCGCGCGGCCGCTGCCGGGCACTGCGCCATCGTCGACGGCGTGTTTGCAAAACCGCAGGAACGGGCGGTGATGCAGCGCTCGGCCAACGCCCTGGGCGTGCCCTTCCACGGACTCTTCCTTGACGCCGACCTCGCCACCCGGGTCGCGCGCGTGGGCGCGCGTAGCGGCGATGCCTCCGATGCCGACGCCGCGGTCGCCCGCGCCCAGGAGAGCTACGACCTCGGCGCGCTGGACTGGGAGCGCGTCGATGCCTCCGGCACGCCGGACCAGACGCTCGCCCGCGCACTCGCCGCGCTCGAGCGGCTCACCCGCTCCGCCCGCGCTTCGACAGCATGAAGGCGCCGGCGATCGTCGCGGCCGATGCGTGCCGGGCAGGGACATCTCCATCGTCCGCGAAATCGGGTGATCCGATATGCGCGACGCGAAGCGGTGCGGCGCTCATCGGGATCGCGCTCTAGACTAGACTGCACCGCATGCGCCTCGATCCCCGCAAGGTCGCCATCGCCACCGCCGGCTTCTGCGCGTTCCTCAACCTGTACTCGCCGCAGG
>Ga0207675_100000945_pt1 | contig 29016 bp, 21 predicted proteins | sample KBSSwiS42_FD_184305 | JGI IMG/M metagenome (GOLD analysis project Ga0207675, IMG submission 184305) | Switchgrass rhizosphere microbial communities from Kellogg Biological Station, Michigan, USA - KBS Switchgrass S4-2 (SPAdes) (version 2) | ecosystem: Host-associated > Plants > Roots >...
ATCTCCGGCATGTCCATGATCTGCGACGCGCCAAGCGCGGCACCGATCCGGTTGCGAAGCTCGTGGGTGAGCGCGCGATTGAACGTCCGAAGGCGTTCCTCGCGCTCGGCTACCTGCGCCCGCGCCAGCATGAGGAACTGGGTCGTGGTTGCCTGCTGGATGACGGCGATGGCCTGGAACAGCCGGGCGGCGCACGCCACCAACTCGGCGCGCGTGCACTCCGCGTCGACCTCGCTCACGGCTTCGGAGAGAAACTGGAACAGGATCCCGCCGAGGATCTCGTATTCCTTGAGAAGCTGGTGCTCGTCGAATCCCTGGGTGTGTCGGAGCGCGCCGAGCTCCATCGCCTTGGCGATCACGGGCGTCTCGGCCAGGACAGGCCGGGCCGGGTTCTCGATATAGTCCGCGATGCCGAGGAGCAGAAGCGGGACGTGGTCGATGAGATCGTCGGACGGGAAGATCCGATTGGGCGTCAGGGAGACCCGGTCCGCGATGCGCAGGAGCCACCGGCTGGTGAGCGCGTCACGCTGCTCGCGGAGCCGTTCAGCGAGCGCGACCGCGAGGGGACAATCCGTTGTGGTGGCGTCCATAAAGGGCTCCAGGAAATGCGCGCCGGGAAAACGTAACTCCCGGACCGAACGCCGATAGGTGCAGCGGGGCGGCCGGCGGGTTCCTGTTGCATGATGGCTACGTCTGTAGCCTTCACGCGCCGTTCCGCGGCCGTCAAGTCCCGAGTTGATGGCCGATTCAGGCGCCTAACGTCCGATGGCGCCGGTTCGAGGCCTCGGAACACTCCGTGCCTTTTCCGGGGGCGCGTCACTTCCTCGACGCTCGAATGGCATAACGGGGAGGTGCGGTGTGGAGCACGGATGCCCTCCCGACGGGCGCCTCCCCGTGCGGAACTCCACCCGCATCTCCTCCGTGCCGTGCTCGACTAGATTGCGCGTCGTGACACCCCGACGAATCGCCCTCTGGCCGCGAACCCGCAGTCGTCGCGCGCACGGAACGCTCGTGACTCTGCCGAACGTGGAGAGCACCGAGCTCGGCAACAGCCGCGACCTCGTCATTTGGCTACCGCCCGGCTACGGTCACTCCGAGCGCCGGTACCCCGTCATCTACATGCACGACGGGCAGAACCTCTTCGACCCGAGAACCAGCTACGCCGAGCCTTGGCGGGTGGACAAGGCGATGGAGCGTGCGGCCCAACGTTCGGTCGAGGCGATCGTCGTCGCTATCCCGAATCGCGGAATCGAGCGGATCGATGAGTATTCGCCGTTCGTGGACGCGAGGGCTGGGGGCGGCAAGGGCGATCGCTATCTCGATTGGGTGATCGGCACGGTGAAGCCGCTGGTCGACGATCAGTTCCGCACGCGGCCCGAACGCCAGTGCACGGGGATGGTCGGCTCATCGATGGGTGGGCTCATCACGCTGTTTGCCTATCTGCGCGATCCCGCGGTCTTCGGCTTCGTCGGAATCCTGAGCCCCTCGCTCTGGTTTGCTGGTCGCTCCATTTTCTCCATGCTCGCGGCGTCTCCGCACGTTCCAGGCAGGATCTATCTCGACATCGGCGGACGTGAAGGGAAGGGCCCGCTGGACGATGCGAGGCGAATGCGCGATGCGCTGGTCGAGAAGGGTTACGCGCCGGGGTCCGAACTGCGGTGGGTCGAGGATCCTCGCGGCCAGCATAACGAGGTTGACTGGGGCCGCAGATTGACCGAGGCGGTGCTGTTTCTGTTGAAGTGATGAGCTGAACTCGTGGTGCAGGTTCGATTCCCGATTTCCTATTCCCGATTCTCGACATCGCATGCATCACGAACACGCCGGTTGGCACAGCCCGTCGCTCAACAGGTACATGCACCTGCAAGTGTTCGGTCACGCGGGCGCGCGGGTGCTCGTGTTCCCGACGACGATGGGCACGCACAGCGAGTGGCCCGACCGTCGCATGCACGAGGTGTTGCGCGAACATCTCGACAACGGCTGGGTCCAGCTGTACTGCCTCGACCAGGTGCATGACGAGAGCTGGTACTCGAAGCACCTCCATCCCGGCGCGATGGCGTGGCGTCATCTGCAATACCTCAATTACGTCGCCGAGGAAGTGTTGCCGTTCTCACGGAGCCGGAACGACAACCCGTACGTGATGACCACCGGGGCGAGCTTCGGGGCGTACCACGCCGCGAGCTTCGGCTTTCGGTATCCCGAGCGCGTCAATCGCATCATCGGGATGAGTGGCAATTACGACATCAAGCGGTTCACGGGCGGCTATTCGGATGACAACGTGTACGCCTGCAACCCGTTCGACTTCATGCAGCACGAGTACGATCCGGGGCGACTCGCCGCATTTCGGGCGCAGGACCTGATCTTCGCGATCGGGGAGGGCGATCCGATGTACGAGAACAACCGTGCGTTCTCCGCGATCCTGTGGAGCAAGGGGATCGGCAACGCGCTGCGTGTGTGGAAGGGGTGGGCGCACGACTGGCCGTACTGGGAGCGCATGATCCGGCAGTACATCGGTGGGCACGATTGACGGGAACGGGGAACCGGGAACAGGGAACCGAGGTGCGGCGCGGAGTCACTGTTCCCAGTTCCCGGTTCCCTCTATTCCCGATTCCCTATTCCCGATTCCCGACAATGGCAACGCGTTCAAAGAAACCTGCTCACAGCTATCGCGTCGGCCTGATGGTCGGCCGTGAGTGGTCCTTCCCTCCGGCATTCATCGACGAAGTCCAGAAGCGCGATGCCGGGGTCACGGTGGACTACGTGAAGATCGGCGCGCCGCATCACGATGATGCCGTCGCGTACGACGTGATCATCGATCGCATCTCGCACGAGGTGCCGATGTATCGGTCGTTCCTCAAGCACGCGGTGCTGGCCGGGACGACGGTCGTCAACAATCCGTTCATGTGGACGGCTGATGACAAGTTCTTCGGCGCGTCCCTCATCTCGAAGCTCGGCGTGACGAGCCCGAAGACCGTGGTGCTGCCTAACAAGCAGTATGTCCCCGGCATCAAGCACGACGAGAGCCTGCGCAACCTCGAGTTTCCGCTCGACTGGCACGGGATCGTCGAGTCGATCGGCCTGCCGTGCATTCTGAAGGACGCGCACGGGGGTGGTTGGCGCGATGTCTACGTCTGCCGGTCGCTCGATGAGCTGATCCACCATTACGACACGTCGGGCCTCCTCACGATGATCGTGCAGGAATTCATCGAGTGGGAGCATTTCGTGCGCTGCATGTGCCTCGGCCAGGAGGAGATCCTGCCCATGAAGTACGATCCGCGCGCGCGGAAGTACATCGTGGAACACGACCACCTGTCGCCGGCGCTGGGCGCGCGGATCGTGAAGGATGCGACCACGATCGTCAAGGCGTTAGGCTACGACATGAACTCGATCGAGTTCGCGGTGCGGGGCGGCGTTCCCTACGCGATCGACTTCATGAACCCGGCGCCGGACATGGATATCAACTCGCTGACGCCGGAGTATTTCCAGTGGGTGGTGACGCACATGGCGGACATGGCCATTGCGTTGGCGAAGAAGCCGAGGAAGCAGGCCAGGGAGTTGAAGTGGAGCACGGCGTTTACGGCCGGCCGCACCTGACGCCCGTCTGAGTCCTTCCAACGCCATCGGATGGGGTAACGGGATGCTGAACGCCATCTCCGCGTATCATGATCTCCTGAACAACGACCAGCTGGCCGCCGATTCGCATGGGATGCTCAACGACCAGCTTGGCCGTCATGGGCTGGTCTTCGGCGGCCGGCCACTCTGCACCGTGCTGCGGCCGCGCCTAACGAACCACGAGCGGCACGCGTGGCTCGAGCAGCGGGTCCGCCTCCTCATGCGGGTCTTCGCCAAGGCCTACGCCGCCGCCATTGCCAGTCCCGAGTTCCGCCAGCAGTTCATGCTCGCCGATTGGGAGGAACTGCTCGTCCACGACGATCCCGGCGTCCGCAATCCAAGCCCCACCTCGCGGCTCGATACGTTCATCATCGACGCCGACGGCGAGATGAAGCTCACCGAGTACAACGCCGAAACGCCGGCCGGCGCGGCGTATGGGGATGCGCTCACGGATGCGTTCATCGACCTGCCCGTCATGCGTGCCTTCGCCCGGCGCTACGAGATCACTCCCATTCTCTCCCGCCAAGGCGTTCTCCACGTTCTCCTCGCCTCGTACGAGGAATGGCTCGGCCGTCGGGAGCTGCCGCGGATCGCGATCGTCGACTGGCCCGACGTGCCGACGGTGACCGAGTTCGAGATGTACCGGGACTACTTTCACTCGCGCGGCATCGAGTGTGTGATCGCGGACCCGCGCGAGGCAGAGTACCGGAACGGCCGCCTGTCGTTCGGCGGCGGCGGTCCCGTGGACCTCATCTACAAGCGCGTATTGATCCACGAGCTCGTCGAACAATGCGGAATCGACAGCCCGATGGTGCGCGCCGTGCGCGACCGCGCCGTGTGCATGGCGAACGGATTCCGCTGCAAGATGCTGCACAAGAAGGCCAGTCTCGCGGTGCTGAGCGACGAGCGAAACGCCCACCTGTTCACCGGTGACGAGCGCGCCGCGATCGACGCGCACGTGCCGTGGACGCGGACGGTCGTGGAGCGGAAGACGCAGTTCGAGGGCAGGGACGTCGACCTCGTGCCGTTCATGCACTCGCATCGCGAGCGCCTCGTGCTCAAGCCGAACGATGACTACGGCGGCGCCGGCATCACGCTTGGCTGGACCGTTGACGATGCAGCGTGGGAAGAGGCCATTGCGCGCGCGCTCGCGGCGCCGCACATCGTCCAGGAGCGGGTTCGGATTCCGTACGAGCCGTACCCGAGTCTGGTGGACGGCACGGTGCAGATCGTCGATCGTATGCTCGACACGGCCCCGTTCGTGAGCTACGGTGAGTACATGGAAGGCTACCTGACCCGACTCTCTACCGCGGCGCTGCTGAACGTCACTGCGGGTGGCGGGTCGACGGTGCCGACGTTTCTCGTGGAGCCTCGGTAATGACAGTGGGCTGTATATGCGACGACAGACGGCAGACAACCGAAGACGGTAGACGGCAGTGGGCAGATGGCAGAAGGCAGAGGAGTCGTGTCCGTCTGCCCTCTGCAACCTGCCGTCTGCGGTCTGGCGTCTTCGGTTCGCTGCCGTGTGCCGTCTGGCTGTCAAAAACACCATCTCAGTAGACCCGACTATGAAGCCGCCGTCCCTAACGATTGGGGTCGAGGAAGAGTACCAGATCATCGACCCACAGACTCGGGAGCTCCAGTCGTACATCACCCAGCTCCTCGAGTACGACCATCGTTTCCTCGGTCAGGTGAAGCCGGAGCTTCATCAGTCCATCGTCGAAGTGGGGACGACCGTCTGCCGGACACCGCAGGAAGTCCGCGAAGAGCTCGTGCGGCTGCGGCGCGGCGTCATGGAGCTCGCGGGGCTCAAAAATCTCTCGATCGCCGCGGCGGGGACGCACCCGTTCTCGCATTGGGCCACGCAGGAGATCACGCCGCTCGAGCGCTATATCGGCACGCAGGACGCGATGCAGGATCTCGCGCGGCAGCTTCTCATCTTCGGCACGCACGTGCACATCGGGATCGAGGATCGCGACTTCCTCATCGACGCCGCCAACGTCGCCCGCTATTTCCTGCCGCACATCCTCTGCCTCTCCACGAGCTCACCGTTCTGGATCGGCCGGAAGACCGGGCTCAAGTCATATCGGAGCGTCGTGTTCAGGGCGTTTCCCCGGTCCGGCGTCACGCCCGTGCTCCGCGGCTGGAGCGACTACCAGACCTACCTCGAGACGCTCATCGCGACGAATTCCATTCCGGACGGCTCGAAGGTGTGGTGGGACGTTCGTCCCCACTGGAAGTATCCGACGCTCGAATTCCGCGTCTGCGACGTGTTCACGCGCGTGGACGAAGCGGTGAGCGTCGCGGCCATCCTTCAGGCGATCGTCGCGAAGCTGTGGAAGATGCGGCGCGACAACATCACGTTCCGCGTTTACCCGTCCGAGCTGATCGACGAAAACAAATGGAGGGCCGTGCGGTATGGGCTCGACGGGAAGCTGATCGACTTCGGAAAGCAGCAGGAACTGCCCGCCCGCGAGCTCATTCGAGAGCTCATCGACTGGTTCATTGCCGACGTCGTGGACGAGCTGGGAAGCCGGAAGGACGTCGAGTACGCGTACCGGATTCTGGAGGAGGGCTCGAGCGCCGACCGGCAGATCGCGGTGTACGACAAAACCGGCGACATCAAGGCCGTTGTCGACCACTTGATCGCGGAGTCGCGAGAAGGGGTTGTCCCGGACGATGCGCCAGCGGGCATGGCAACTGCTTCGTGACATGGTTTCGGTGACGTAGCTTACACTTCACCAGTCACAGCAGTGGCCGGACATCCGGCCTTCCCGCGTTTCTATTACAACGAATGCATTCATGCCGCGTCCGCTGATCGGTGTCACGACGCAAACCCTTCAGGCGATTGATGGTATCCCTGATGGTTTGCCCCACTCGGTGGTGATGAACCAGCGCTACTACCACGCCGTCGCCACGGCTGGTGGAGCGCCGGTCCTGGTGCCACTGCTCGATGACCTCGAGACCCTGCGGGCTATTTACGAGCGGACCGACGGCATCCTGATTCCGGGCGGAGTTGACGTGGATCCCGCGGCGTTCGGCGAGAAGCCGCACGAGCGTCTGGGCCGGATCGATCCGGCCCGCGACCGCGTCGAGATCCAGCTCGTGAAATGGGCTGTCGAGGACGACAAGCCGCTGCTGGGGCTGTGTCGAGGGCTTCAGGTGATCAACGTGGCGCTCGGCGGGACCCTCTATCAGGATCTCGAGACCGAGTACCCGAACGGGATCAAGCACGATTACTTCCCGAATTACGGGTTTTCGCGAGACCATCTGGCTCACGACGTAACCGTGGAGGCCGGGTCGCGAATGCGCCACGCGCTCATCGACGCCGCCGTCCCTGTGAACAGCATGCACCACCAGGGCATCAAGGCGCTGGCCAACGGTCTGTCCGCCTCGGCGGTGGCGCCCGATGGGCTCATCGAGGCCGCGGAATCGACCAACGAATCCTACATCGTTGGCGTCCAGTGGCATCCGGAGGTCTTCGAGCTGTCTGATCGGAGCTCGGGCGTCCTGTTCAGGGACTTCGTGCAGGCGGCGTCGAGAGGTTGATGCCGCGTACCTAACTGGTATACCACGGGGGTCGACCAGGGGCGCCAAGATTGGCCCCACCTAACGACCCCCGGTTGGGATCAGGGTCTCCTGGGTCGGCGTGTCTCCTTCACGACGATGGGCCGTGGTCGGGCAGATATGATGGCCTGACCGCCCGCCTGACGAATCCCTCACAGCCCTCGATCCTACGTAGTTCGATCCCGCGCTGGATATATTGCCCAGTTCGATTTGGCACGCCTCGTCCCTGACACCACTATTCGGCCACCGAAAAATCTCGCTTTGTCACGGGACTTCGCTTTACGTCGTGTGTTTCTCTCGCCTAAACACCAGCGCGGTTGCATGTTGGCGACTCCGAGAGAGGATGACACGCTCGGGAGCGATGTCGTGACGATCGGAGGTGTGACCAGCCGTTCGAATCGACCATGAGTTCACCCCATGCCTAACGAGGTTTGCCGCTATGGGATCACTGGTCGGCCAGCGTGATGAGGCGTGCCGCGGCGTGACCCGCCGCGGTGGCGCGCTGCGTTTCTCTGAACGCGGCGCGTCCCATCCCTCATCCTGCCGTCCGCACCGCACAGCCACGCCTCGCACTTCCTGCTTCCGCTAGTCCGCGAATTCCTGGGGCCGACGGTGCCGTCGGCCGGACGTGGATGGGCGGGATGTCGTGTCATGAGTCCACCGTCCGTACCCCATCAGTACCAAGGAGGTCTTCGTGTCATCGTCGTTCGTGAGATTCTCGTTAGGTAGGATCGCCGCCCTGCTGTTGGCGGGGAGTGTCGCCCTGCCGGGCGCGCTCGCCGCACAAGGTACGGGAACCGTACGCGGCAAGATCACCGAAACAGACGGCGGAGCGGCCGTCGCATCCGCCCAGGTGGTCGTGGTCGGCACCAGGTTCGGCGCCATCACGCAGCCGACCGGTGAGTACGTGATCACCGGTGTCCCGACCGGGCAGCAGACGATTCGCGTCATGCGCATCGGCTATACGCCGGCGGACAAGGAAGTCACCGTCGCCGCCTCGGGTGAGGTGCGCGCGGACATCGCGATCGCAAGGGCGGCGACGCGTCTGGCCGAGGTGGTGACGACCGCCACCGGCGACCAGGAGCGACGCACGTTCGGCAACGTCGTCGCGACCCTGTCGGCAGACTCGGTCGCCAAGGAAGCCCCGGTCACCAACGTGAACGAGATGCTGCAGGCGCGCGTGTCGGGCCTGCAGGTCATCCAGGGCGCCGGGCAGACCGGCGTGTCGTCATCGATCCGCATCCGCGGCACCAGCTCGCTCTCGCTCACGAACGAGCCGCTGTTCGTGGTGGACGGCGTGCGCTACGACAACCAGCAGCTGCCTAACGGCGGCAACGTCAGCACGCAGCGCATCAACCGGCTCAACACCCTCGGCGACGAGGACATCGAGTCGATCGACGTCATCAAGGGCCCGTCGGCGGCGGCGCTCTACGGCACGGCGGCCGCGAACGGCGTCATCGTCATCAAGACGAAGCGCGGCAAGGTCGGCAGGACCCAGTGGAACGTGTTCGGCGAAGGCGGGATCGTGCAGCAGCCCGCGAACTTCGAGCCGAACTGGACGAGCTGGGGCCACGCGCTCGACGCGTCGGGCAACCCCGTCGGTAACGTGACGCAGTGCCGGCTCACGACGCTTGCCGCGAACAAGTGCATGGTCGACAGCCTGACGAATTTCAACCCGCTCATGAACAAGGAGACGACGCCGTTCGCCGATAACCAGCGGTCGCAGTTCGGCCTCCAGTTCTCGGGCGGCTCCGATCGCCTTCGCTACTTCATGTCCGGTGATCACGAGTCGGAGGTCGGCCCGTACGAGATGCCGGAGAGCGAGATCACGCGGATCACCGACGAGCGCGGCGTGAGGCCGCGGCCGAAGCAGATTCACCCGAACCAGCTCAAGTCGAACAACCTGCGCGGCAACTTCGGCCTGTCGCTCACGCCGACGCTCACGGCGGATGTCTCCACGGGCTACACCGATCAGCGTCTGTACACGCCGTTCGACGGCGGGTTCTTCGCCGGCCTCACGTTCCAGGCGATGACCGCGCGCGGCGTCAAAGGCACCACGGACGGTTATCAGCGCGAGCTCCCCGGCGACGTGATGTCAATCGAGCAGCAGCTGCAGGATCAGCGGCTCACGGGCAGCACCGCGCTCAACTGGTCGCCCAAGTCGTGGTTCCAGGGCCGCGCCGTGTTTGGTATCGATCAGGATCACAGCTACAACTACCGCGAGCAACTGCGTGGTGAAGGCACGCGTGTCGGCCTCGCGTGGGGCCCCAATGGTCAGGAAGGCGGGAAGTTCCTCGATCGGTCCAACAGCACGAAGTACACAGTCGACCTCGGTGGAACGGGTACGTGGCAGGCCACGCCCGACATCTCCACGCGAACGTCGGTTGGTGCACAGTGGTTCAAGGACGAGCTGTACCAGGCGCAGGGTCAGGGCTATAACCTGCCCCCGGGTGCCTCGACGCCCAACTCCGCCGGGTCTCAGGTCCGCGCCTTCGAGTTCACGACCGAGAACGCAACGTACGGACTGTTCGTCGAAGAGCAGGTGGGTTGGCGCGAGAAGCTGTTCGTCACCGGTGGTGCGCGCGTCGACAAGAACAGCGCGTTCGGCCGCGACGTGGGCAACACGGTATACCCGCGCGCGTCGGTGTCGTACGTGATCTCCGACGAGGCGTTCTGGCCGAAGATGGACTGGCTGAACCGAGTTCGTCTCCGCACCGCGTACGGTAAGGCGGGCGTACAGCCGGGCACCGTCGCAGCACTCCAGTTCCTCAACGCTTCGACGTATCCGACGGATGCCGGCGAGACGCCTGGCCTTCGCCTGTTCTCGATCGGCAACCAGAAGCTCAAGCCCGAAGTCACCACCGAGATCGAGGCGGGCGCCGACATCGGGTTATTCAACGACCGCGTGAACGTCGAAGCCACATTCTTCAACAAGGAGTCGAAGGACGCGCTGTTCAACCGCCCGCTACCGCCGTCGTACGGCGCCGGCGCTAATCAATTCCAGAACCTCGCCAAGGTGCAGAATCGCGGATTCGAGCTCGCTGTCGACGCCACGGTCGTGCGCACCGATCCGGTCACCTTCGACATTCGTTTCAACGGTTCCATCATCAAGAACGAGCTCGTCGACGCAGGCGGCGCACCGCTGCCGACCGCGCCAGGCGCGCGCAACGTCGAGGGCTTCCCGCTCTTCGGGTTGTGGGATCGGAAGCTGATCTCGTACGCTGATGCCAACGGCAACGGGATCATCGAGGAGAGCGAGATCGTCGTCAGCGACACCGCGCTCTATCGCGGGCCCACGCTGCCGGTGAGGCAGGCCGGGCTCACGACCTCACTCGGATTCTTCAAGAACACGCTCCGTCTGAGCACGCTGTTCGACTATCGCGGCGAGTTCTTCAACCAGTGGGGCTACCAGAACCAGCGCTGCGTCGCGACCGGCAACTGCCGCGCGGTCAACGACCCAACGGCGCCGCTGGCCGACCAGGCCGCCGCGGTGGCCGCGAACAGCCCGAGCAAGCGCAGCCTGTGGGGACTGTTCGTGCCTAACGACTTCATTCGCTTCCGCGAGATGTCGCTGTCCTACACCGTCCCAACGCGGTTCGCGAGCTATGCGCGCACCCACTCGGCCACGATCATCCTGAGCGGCCGCAACCTCGGAACGCCGTGGACGAAGTACCCCGGTATCGATCCCGAAGCGAACAGCAGCGTCGGCAACACCGGCGGCGGCAATAACGACTTCTTCTCGCCGCCCGCCCTGCGCTACTGGCTCGTTCGCGTCAACCTCGGGTTCTGACCATGCGCACTTCCACCTCGAATCTCGGACGAGATCAACTCATGCATTCATATTCGAGCGGCGGCATCGGGCGAGCGACCGGTCGCGGCGTGACCGCGATCCTCGCTGCCCTGGTGCTGGCCGCCTGCAGCACCGACAAGCTCACGCAGGTCGAAACGCCGGACCAGATCACGCCGGAACAGGCGAACTCGCCGACCGGCGCGGCGGCGCTCCGGGCTGCCGCGTTAGGCAATTTCTCGAACTGGTTCGCCGGGGACAACGCCGGAAGCGGCATCGGCCTCAACATCGCTACCGGCTTGCTCACCGACGAGATGCTGAGCGCCCGTGGCGGCACCGAGCATATGGATAGCCGAGCGGTGAACGAAGCCGTGTTCCCGGCATCCTCGGTGTGGGGGCTGTTCGGGCAGGCGAACACGCAGATCATCCGCGCCCTCACGGCGGTCACGCAGTACGCGCCGGATAGCCCGACCAAGGTCACGCAGATCGCGGAGCTCTACATGCTGCAGGGCTTCACCTACATCCTCGCGGGCGAAGCGTACTGCAATGGTGTCCCGGTGAACGTCACCGCCGACGATGCGAATCCGGCGACTGTGATCGTCACCAACGACCAGCTCTTCGACATGGCGATTGCCAACTTCGACACGGCGCTGACCAAGGCGGCGGCGACGGACACGAAGATCATCAATGCCGCACTGGTCGGGAAGGCGAGGGCCCTCGTAGACAAGAATCAGTACTCGGACGCAGCGGGGCTCCTCACGCCCGTCACGACCGATTTCGTCTACAACGCCCTGTTCTCCAACACGACGATCGTCAACGACGTCTACGACTGGATGTTCGCCACGCCGAACTTCGGGCCATCCGACAAGGAAGGCGTCAACGGGCTCGATTACGTCTCGTCGGGCGATCCGCGGATCAAGGTCGACGCGACGAAGACCCGGCCCGGCCAGGATGGGACGCCGATCTGGGTGCAGCAGATGTACACGACGGGCAACGCACCGGTGGCGCTGGCGACAGGCATCGAGGCGCGGCTCATCGAGGCCGAGGCGCTCCTGAAAGCCGGCGATGCGGGTTGGCTCACCAAGCTGAATGATGCGCGCGCATCGGGCTTGGGCGGGACGCTCGCCCCACTCGTCGATCCAGGTACGGACCCCGCACGCGTCGATCTGCTGTTCCGGGAGCGCGCGTTCTGGATGTATTTCACCTCGCACCGCATCGGCGATCTGCGCCGACTCGTCAGGCAGTACGGCCGTGGACCGGAGACCGTGTGGCCGACGGGGAATTACTTCAAGGGCGGCGTCTACGGCACCGACCAGAACCTGCCGCCGGCGCAGGCGGAGAAGAACAATCCCGGTTACACGGGCTGCGCCGACAGAGCCGCCTGATTTAGGCTAAGCAGGCGAGCGTTCGCTTCAAACGGGGTCAGACTCCTCCCGAATCATTCCGTTGCCTCGGCAACGGAATGATTCGGGAGGAGTCTGACCCCGAACGCATCGTCTTCACGCATCCGTAATCCGCGTGTTCACCAAACTTCACAGTCCATTCACGGCCGCCTAACCACACCGTCACGGGCGGTTCATCCGAACCGTGCATCCTCCCGGGAGTCGCAGGGCCGACCGCAGGCTCACGCTCCCACTTCGTGGAGGATCCGTGTTCAATCGACTTCCGGAATCGAATGCGAGACCGCAACGACGGACCGGCGGATTCGTCGTCAGCACGGTAGTTCATCTGACGCTCATCGCTCTTGCTGTGCGGGCGAGCGGACTGACAGCGGCGCCGGTAACGCACAAAGACGTGCCCGTCGTGATCTACACGGATCCAAAGCCGCCTCGAACCGACACTCCGCGGCCTCCGATCGCCGACCGCGATCGCGCGCGTCCCTCGGCTCCCTCGGCTCCAGTGCCCATACCAAACATCCCCGTCCCAATCACGCCCGACGTTTCACCGGGTCTGCCCGTGGTCGGCGCGATGCAGGGCCTCATCGATCACCTGTTCGACGGAAATCGCGGGCCGATAGCCGGGCCGACGACCGGGTTGCCTAACGTTGCTGGCGACCGGCCGCTCACGGCGGATGTGGTCGAGACGGCGGTCGTCGCCCTCCCCGGAACCGCGGGGCCGCGGTATCCGTCGATGCTCCAGAGCGCCGGCGTGGACGGCAGCGTGCGCGCGCAGTTCGTTGTGGATACGCTGGGCCGAGTGGAGCAGGGCAGCTTTCGCGCGCTCGAGAGCACGCACGACCTCTTCACCGCGTCGGTTCGCGAGGCGCTGGCGCGCGCCCGGTTCACGCCTGCGCAAGTGGGCGGGCGAAAGGTGAGACAGTTGGTCGAACAGACCTTCACCTTCAGCATCACCAGATAGCCGGAGTCGCGAGCGGACGAGGAAGGGCGGCACGGTGTCTGCGGGCGCGGCAGGCATGACGAGACACTCAGACGACGTCCGGATCCGCGCAGTCCACTTCGATCGCAGCACACGGACGTTGCGCGTGGAGCTGGAGAACGGAGTGGTGTACGACTACGCCGATGTTCCTGAGCGCGTGTACGATGAGCTCGCACGCGCTCCCTCCAGGGACTCGTACTTCCGCGAGCACGTCCGCGACGAGTTCATCGGAAGTCGCGTCGGCGAGGTGGATTTGGCGGAGATGGCACACGAGCGGCGCGAGGACTCGATGTTCGGCGCGCCGCTCGCTGAGCGGACGTCCGATCCTGCCGACGTACCCGCGGCGGGCCCGCCACGGCACGACGCGGAGCGTCGCGCATCGCACCATACGTGGGTCGTGGACGTCATCGAGGATGACGCGGCCGCCGTGGAGGTCGACGGACGGCGCGTCACCCCGATCCCGCGTTGGCTGCTGCCAACCGACGCGAAGGACGGCGACGTTCTCCGCGTCAGTCATTCTCGATCCGCGTCCCGATCGATCTTCACGATCGAGGTGGACCGCGACGCGACCCGGCTCACGTACGAGCGCTCGGCAGAGCAGCTGCGAAATGCACCGCCGGGTGGCACTGGCGATCTCGACCTGAACGCCTAACGCCGTCGCCCGCTGGACTCGTCGCCACAGTGTCGCGCGGGCCGGTCACTCGGCCCTCGCATGTCCGGCCCGCCGCGTTCAGCGGAGACACTGTATTTCGCGCCGTGTCGCGGAACCGTGATGGTGATCGTGCCATTCTGGTCGGTGCGATACCACGGAATCCGTCTCGCCTGAAGAAGGTCGAGCGTCTGCTCGTGGACGTACCCGTAGTCGTTTTTTGACGCCAGTGAGAGCAGCACAACCTCGGGCCTCACCAGGTCGAGATACCGCGGTGAGATCCCGTCGCAGCTGCCGTGGTGGTCGCCCTTCAGCACGGTGGCGCGCATCCCCGGCGCCTTGTCGTATTCCGTTGCATCGAACCAGGAAATTTCCTGCTGCTCGGCATCGCCCGCGAGCCACATTGTAAATGCAGCGGAATCCGGTGCGATCAGCTTCACGACGGCAGAGCGGTTGTTAGGCCCCTCGCCGCGCGGGTCGGGCCGGAGGAGATGCAGTCGCGCGCCGCCGCGCAGCGTGATCGTACACTCCGGCGCTCCCGTTCCGCACGGATCATCCGTGTCGCGGTAGTCGAGCGTCCCGCGTCTCGCGCGAGCGATGATGGAATCGCGAAGTTGCGCGAGAGACGTGTTCGAGTAGGGGTCCTTGTTCTCGAACACGTAGCGCACGGTGATCCGGCGGCTGCTCCGAAAGAGCTCGCGCAGCCCGGCGTAATGATCGTAATGCTGATGCGTGAGGATGACCGCGTCGATCGTGTCTCCTGACAGTCCGAATCGATCGAGCAGGCGCGCGAATCGCGACGGTTCCGGTCCTCCGTCGATCAGCACCTGGCTGCCTCCGTTCTCGATCATGATGGCGTCGCCCTGCCCAACGTCGAGGACGCGCACGATCAGAGTCGAATCCCGGCCAGGGCCGCCCGCCACGACCGGTTTACTGGGCGTGATCGGTGGAGGCGCTGCGCGCTCCGGCGATGCGATCTCGGTTGCGGCGTTCGCGCCGCCTGGCGTGCCGAGATCGCCTTTCCCGTACGCAGTGGTGGACGTAGTCCAGGCGGGACCCATGACGTCGGCGTGTGCCGCGGTTGTGTCCCTCAGCGCTCGACTCGCGCCAGCGATGGTCGAGGTCCATACGACCGAGTCCACCGTGGATCCATCGGCCGAGTGGAGCGCGAGCCAGTCCGAGTTATTGCCAAGGGACAATCCGTCGTGCCAGGCGTATGCCGCATCGACGCCGCCGTTGGCCGCGCGGTCGCCATTGCGCGCGAGCACCGCGAATCCGCCGGCAGGAATCATGACGCTTCGGTCGATCGTGACACCGCGATCGTTCTTCGAGCGAAGTGTCCAGCCGCGGAGATCGATGGTGCGCTGCTCCAGATTGTGCAGCTCCAGCCATTCGCCTCGGTCGTCCGGCAGCGCGCGCGGGTTTGCCATTATTTCGTTGATGGCAACCCGTGGCGCTATGCTCACACTTCCACCGGACGTGACGGTCCCCGACTTCCGCCCACATGCGACGACTGCGAGCGCCAGCGTGATAAGGATGCGTAGGGGGTCAGAGTCGAATTTCATCGTTACGTTGCACGCAACGTAACGATGAAATTTCGACTCTGACCCTCAAACAAGCCTTACGCCCCCGCGCTCGCGGCCGCCGCCTGACGCTGGTAGTCGGCAGCGGCGCCCGGCAGCGCGTTCCCGCCTGAATCTCCGCTGTCGCCGAGTATGCTCGGGATGCCGTACCCGAAGCCCTTGAGCGGGTTGTGCCAGAGGATCGCTCCACTCTTCGGATCCAGAGCCCACACCTCTCCACCCACGCCCGCGTAGAGGATGTCACCGTCGCGATAGAGCGTGACGAACGAGGTCGAGCGTCCCATACCGCCCTTCAGGGAAGTGCGCCAGATGTCCGCGCCCGTGCGCCTGTCCAGTGCGGCGACCGATGCCTTGAGACCGACGTACACGATGCCTGCGCGTGGGCGTGCCATGGAAACGCTCCGTGTCTGGTGACTGATGAGGTGGCAGGGTGCGGCACCCAGCGGGGCAGTGCTCCCGCGCACTTGGCCCGCTGAATAAGTTCGCACAGTTGCTTGATCGCCGGCAGCGCGACACCAGGTCGCGCTGCGACAACCTCGAGCTGTCGGAGTGTGGTGACTAGCCTGACGAGTCGCTTCGAGCTTCCCCGCGTTGCTGCTGCAATTACCACCGTCAGTGCAGCGATCGCAGTTCTCGCCGCGGCGCCCGTGTCGCGCGCCCGAGCGCAGCGCGTGCTCACCGTGGTCGCGCACGACACGTCGCTCGAATCGTCGCCCACGGTCCCGGCGGGTATAACGACGATCCGACTTGTTCTCAAGGGCAAGGTGAAACGCGAGCTCGTCGTTCACCGCGTGCCCGCGAGCACGACGCCCGAGGACTTGGCGCGCGGGGCGGCGGGACGGTTGGAACGATGGTTTCACGATTGGAGCTTCGGCGGTCCGTCGGTGCCACACGACTCGGCGTCGGAAGCGTCCGCCACGCTCGACCTCCGACCGGGCCGATATCTGCTCGTGGCCTACGAGGTCGATCCCAGCGGCCGGCCTCGAGCAGACAAGTTCATCTGGCGAGAGGTCTCGGTGATCGCAGGGTCCGTGCTGATTCCGGCCCGCTTCGCCGTGCCGGATGTGAAGATGCGCATCAAGGAAGGACGGATCGACGTGTCAGGCGTGGTGCGCACCGGGCAGCGTGTGGTCCAGGTGGAGAATGATGGTACTCGACCCCACGATCTCGTCATCGGTAGGCTCAAGCCGGGGAAGACGATCGACGACGTCCGCCGTTGGGATAGCGATCGGACCGATCCTGCCCCATTCGTCTATGTGGGAGGGCTGACGCCAATGTCGAACGGTCTGACTGCACAGGCGAAGCTCGTGCTGCAGACCGGCGATCATGTCGTGCTCTGCAGGATGCGGCACGGCGGCGACCGCGAGCACGATTATCAACGCGGTGAGCTCGTGTCGTTCAAGGTGAACTAGCGGAGGTGATCAATGCGCGAAGACAAGTCGGTCGAGCGTGAGTCCACGCCATCTCGGCGTGACGTGCTCCGTGCGGCGTTAGGCACCGCGGTGTTTGCCGCCCTGCCTGCTCCTCTGCGTCGGGTCGCCCACGCGCACGGTCACGTGGAACCGGACCTTCGATACTTCGACGCGGCGATGGCGGCCGCGCGTTGGCTTCGAGCCACTGCAATCGAGTCGCCGAGTGGCACGAGCTGGCCCGCAGTCCCGCCGGACGCGAAAACCGTTCAGCGCGATCTGTATACGGGATTCCCAGGCGTCATTCTGTTCTTCATCGAGCTTCACCGGGCCACCGGTGATCGCGCCTGGCTCGATCTCGCGACGAAGGGCGCCGATCAGCTCGCAACATCGCTTCCGGAAACGCAGGGTGGCGACGAAGGGGCCGGCCTGTATAGCGGGCTGGCCGGGATCGCGTACACCCTCCAGGAGGCCGATCGGGCACGCGGCGAGTCGCGTTATGCAGCCGCGATCCGGAAGGCGTTAGGCGACATCATGGCCGGCGCACGGGACGCCGGCGCCGGCGTTGAATGGAACGACTCGACGGACATCATCAGCGGAGGTGCCGGGACTGGCCTCTATCTGCTGCACGCTTCCGCGACGCTGCGGGAACCCGCAGCTCGCGACGTCGCGATCCGTGCCGGTCGGCGACTGATCGAGCGTGAATTCCGCTCCGGCGACACGTCGTTCTGGATGGCGTCGTCGAGCTTTCCGCGGAACATGCCGAACTTTTCACATGGGACCGCGGGGGTCGCGTATTTCCTGGCGACACTGGCATCGGAAACGCGCGACAAATCCTTCGCCGATGCGGCGGTACGAGGCGCGAGGTATCTGGAGTCGATCGCGACGCCAACCGACGGGGATGGTCGACGCATCTTCCATAACGACCCGGATGGGCACGATCTGTTCTACCTGAGCTGGTGTCACGGCCCGGCCGGGACCGCGAGACTCTTCCATCGGCTTGGCGCCGTGACCGGCGATCGGTCGTGGTCGGCGTACGTGCCACGGCTTGCTCAGGGCATCGTTGGCAGTGGTGTTCCCCAACGGAGCCCGGGCTTCTGGAACAACATCAGCCAGTGCTGCGGCAACTGTGGAGTGTCCGACTTCTTCGTCTCATTGCATGGCGTGACGGGAGACGCCTCGTATCTGGCCTTCGCGCGGCGAGTCGCCGACGACACGCTGGAGCGTGCGACACCAGAAGGCGACGGCTCCAAATGGGTTCAAGCGGAGAATCGCGTGAGCCCGAACGTCGTCCTTGCGCAGACAGGGCTCATGCAGGGCGCCGCCGGCGTCGGCCTCTCGATGCTCAGGCTCGACGGCGCGCTCCGCGGTCGCAAGGCGACGATCGTCCTGCCGGACTCGCCATTCTGATCATCGGGAATCGCGAATCGGGAATCGAGCCCGCTCGGAAGCTTCGAACACGGACATCCCGACGATTGCGCGTTAGGCGTCCGGTTTGAGCGATGACGGCAGCGTTGGTGAGGACAGGAGCTCGGCGAACACGACCCACCGCCGATCGGCGCTCGGACCGCCCCTGCGCTCAACGTACGCGCGAACGAGATCCTGGCCGAGGTTGTAGTTGATTACGTAGCTGCGATACGTGTCGAAGAACCGGATGCGCTGGCGGGCGACCATCGGCGCCATGAGCGCGTAGCGCTCGAGCCAAAGGGCCGCGGCTGCGGCGTCGATTTCGCCGTCGAGATATCGTCGCGCGGCCTCATTGCCGGCGTACGACAGTTCCCGGACCAGCATTTGGATGGCGTAGTACTCATCCACGCGGGATGGGAGCAGATCGGCGAGCGGAAACAGTACCTCACGCTCGAAGACGCCGCGCTCATCATCCGGCAGCGCCAGCTCGATGCCATAGTTCGCCGTTCCCTCGGCGATGAGCGACTGCGGGCTGAAGAGTGGGTACACCGTGAACTCGACCCATCCATGCTCACGCACGAGCGTTCGCTCGAGCAGGGCGTTATAGACATGATGGCCCGGATACCCTTCGTGACACGCGAGGTCCACGGCGCGATCGATGTAGATCGGCAGGCTCGTGTTGACCTGGATGACGCTGCGATAGTGTCCCTGGTACCAGTTGTAGCCACTCCACGGTTTGTCCGTGACGTATTCGACGACAAAGCTCTCGTTAGGTGGAAGCGGGATATGTCGCGAGGTGCGCTCCCGCCCGGCCACGATCGCGGCCTGGAAGACTGCGTCGACTCTCGCCGGTGGGATCACGAACTGGCTGCGATAGCTGACGTATCGCTCCGGGACGGGCCCACGCCCCGGCAGCATGCCATCCAGTCGCGAAACGATGTCTTGAAAGTGCTGTTCGCTGTTGACGGGAGGTGTGACGCCATAAAGCGCACGAGCCTCCTCGTCGAACGAGAAGCGCGTGCCGCGGAGCATCCGCACCCGCGCAACGAGTGCCCGCAGCTGGCCGAGGAGGTACGCCTTCCGCCGCGGATCGAGCGTCGGAGTGTCTCCGACCTCCGCCACGAGCTCCTGTGCGCGTCGCTCGATTTCGGGCAGGCCGACGGTTACCGATTCGGCCTCCGCTTTCCATTCCGGCGGCCCGTAGTACGCGTCGACGTAGTCAGCGTCGTGCTGTCCGAGGGCGAGCACGAGCTTGACGTATGACTCGGCGCTGTTCACACGAGCGCGTGAAGCTAGCCTAACGCGCTACGAGCCCGCTTGCCGCTTCGACGAGCTTGTCGACCGTCAGCCCGAGGCCCTTATAGATATCCGCGTAAGGCGCCGAGGCGCCAAAATGGTCGATGCCCATGATGATCCCGTCGCTGCCAACCCACCGGTACCAGGACATAGGGTGCGCCGCCTCGATTGCCACTCGCTTCGTGCCGGGTGGCAGCACCTCTTGCTGATACTCGAGTGACTGCGCTGCGAACAGCTCGTGACTCGGCATGCTGATCGCACGCGCGCGAACCCCGCTCTCGGCAAGCTTCGTCTGCGCCGCCAGCACAAGCCCGACTTCCGACCCGCTCGACATCAGCACGACCTCCGGCGCGCCGCCCGGCGCGTCCGCGAGGACGTAGGCGCCTTTCGCGAGCCCGGAGGCCGCGCCGTACTTCTCCCGGTCGATCCACCCGAGCTTCTGCCGTGTCAGGGCCAACGCCACCGGCCCGTTCTTGTGCTTCAGCGCGAAGCGCCACGCTTCTGCTGTTTCGTTCGCGTCCGCGGGGCGGATCGTCGTGAATCCCGGAATCGCACGCAGTGCCGTCAACTGCTCGATCGGCTGGTGCGTTGGGCCGTCTTCTCCGAGGCCGATGGAGTCGTGCGTGAAGACGTAGATCACGCGCTGATGCATGAGCGCCGCGAGCCGCTGTGACGGGCGCATGTAGTCGGAGAAGATCAGGAACGTGCCGCCGTAGGGAATCACGCCGCCATGGATGGCGAGGCCGTTCATGATGCCTGCCATGCCATGCTCGCGAATGCCGTAGTGCACGTAGCGCGCGGCGAAGTCGTCAGGCGAGAAATTCTTGAATGCTTTCGGCTGCGTGTTGTTCGACGGGGTCAGATCGGCCGACCCGCCCACCAGCTCCGGGACCTTTTCCACGAGCGCCCCAAGGACCGCGCCGGACGCAGCGCGCGAAGCGACGTTCCCATTGTCCTTCGTGAACGTCGGGATCGCGCTCTCCCAGCCGGCCGGCAGGTCGCCATGAATGCGCCGCCCAAACTCCTTTGCCAGGTCGGGTTGTGCCTTGGAGTACGCGATGAGCTGGCGACGCCACTCTTCCTGGAAGGCAGCACCGCGCTCGCGCGCCTTGCGCCAATGCGCCAGCGCCTCCTCAGGCACGTAGAACGACTCCTCGCTTGGCCAGCCGAGGTTCCGCTTCGTGAGCTTGATCTCCTCCTCGCCTAACGCTTCACCGTGAGCCTTCGCGGTGTCCTGCTTGTTCGGGCTGCCGTACCCGATGTGCGTGCGGCACACGATCATCGACGGACGCCCCGTCTCGGCCTTCGCCGCGTCGATCGCCGCGTCGAGCGCGTCGAGGTCGTTGACGTCGGTCACGTGCTGGACATGCCAGCCGTACGCCTCGAACCGCGCGCCGGCGTCGTCGGTGTACGTGAGCTCTGTCGGGCCGTCGATGGTGATGTGATTGTCGTCGTAAAAGCCGATGAGCTTGCCAAACTTGTAATGCCCCGCGAACGACGACGCCTCGTGGGAAATGCCCTCCATCAGATCGCCGTCGCTGCAGATGAAGTACGTGTAGTGGTCGACGATCTGGTTCCCCTCCCGGTTGAACACCGCGGCCAGGTGCGCCTCGGCCATCGCCATGCCCACGGCGTTCGCGATGCCCTGCCCGAGCGGCCCGGTCGTGGTCTCGACGCCCGGCGTGTGTCCGTACTCGGGGTGGCCAGGTGTGCGGCTCTGCCACTGGCGAAACTGCTTCAGATCCTCGAGCTCCAGCCCGTAGCCAGTGAGGTAGAGCGTGCTGTAGAGGAGCATGGACGCATGCCCGCACGAGAGCACGAATCGATCGCGGTTGGGCCAGCTCGGGTCCGCCGGATTGTGTCGCATGTGCCGCATGAACAGCACGTACGCGAGCGGCGCGAGCGCCATAGGCGTCCCCGGGTGTCCGGAATCAGCCTTCTGAACCGCGTCCATCGAGAGCGTGCGAATCGTGTTGATGCACAGCTCGTCCAGCGACGATGCGACCGTTGAGGTGGCGGGTTCTGACACGGGTGCGCTCCGGCGTGAATGACGTGGTGGATGATCGCTGAATCTAATCCTAGACGGCGCCTGCGTCCGCCGCGCGCTCGGCCACAACCGTCGCGAGCGCCATGATCGTCGCCTGCGGATTGACACCGAGTCCGGTCGGCAACACCGATCCATCCGCGACGAAGAGCCCGCGCACCCCGTGACGTTCCCCTGCTGCGTTCACACCGGAGGTTCGCGGGTCCGTCCCCAGCCGGCACGTGCCGTTCACGTGGGCCGAGAACATGGTGAGAGCGTGCGGCCCCCAGGCGCGCTGCGCCAGGGCGGCCACATCACGCTCGTCCCGCAGCTCGCCCCCGGTCGTGTGCAGCGTTCGGACTCCGGTGACGCCCGCGGCGAACAGAATTCGCGCTGCGGCCTGCACGCCGGCGATGACGTTCGATCGGTCTCGCACGCCGACGCGGTACGCGATGCGCACCCGGCCGCGCCGCGACAGCGTTACCGACCCGTTCGATTGCTGGAGATCGGACCCGTCCCGCACGAGCGAGATCAGGTTGGTCGTCCGCCTGAACCGCCGCATGACATCGCGGTGCTCGGCGCCGAAGCCGGGGGCGGCGACGGCGGCGAGCCCGGGATGATTCGGAGCGCATTCGATCCAGAAGCCGTAGCCGTGGTCGTCGCGGCGGATGAACTCGTCGCACACGGCGGATTGCGGAATGCCCGCGGCGGCATACACGTCGTCGTGCCACTCGCCGGCGACGGCGGTGGTGGGATGCAGGCGGAGAAATCGCCCGACGCCACCGCCACCGAGACCCGACCGCTGCAGAATCACCGGCGTGCCCACGGCTCCCGCCGCGAGGACCACGACCGGCGCTTCGGCGACCAACGCGCCGCGCGGATTCCGCGTTAGGCGATCGAGCAGTGTGATGTGAACGCGCTTGAGCGGTGCCGTGGTGTGGCGCGCGCCACGCGCGACGGTACTGGCACCGCCATCGCGCTCGATCACCTCGATGCGTTCGACGCGGGAATCGGGGAAAAGCCGAGCGCCTGCCGCGAGCGCGCGGGGAACGTATACCCGGTCGACACTCTGCTTTGCGCCGTACCGGCACCCCTGACCGCAGAACCCCGCTCGAACGCAGCCTCGCGCGTTGATGCGTCCGGTGCCGGCTCGCCACCCGAGCCGCCGTGCGCCGTCGAGAAGAATGCGGTTGGCCGGCGAGTGTGCGTCGTCGGGCACCGGCATCGCGTGAATCTCCCGCTCGACGCGGTCGAACGCCGGCGCCATCTCGGCTGGCGAGAAGCCCGCGATGCGGAATCGATCGGCCCACTCATCGAGCACGAAATCGGGCGCACGAAACGTGATCATCCAGTTCACGAGCGTGCCACCGCCGACGGCCGCGCCCTGCAGCAGCACGAACGAGAGATCGTCCGTGGCGCGCATGCCGCTCTCAGCGTAGAGGCGTGCCGTCATGTCCCCTTCGCATTCCGTCAGGTCGTCGGAGCCGACGAGGCTTCCCTCCTCGAGCAGCAGCACCTCGCGCCCTCGCTCGGCGAGTCGTGCCGCGACAACCGCTCCGCCGGCGCCACTCCCTATGACGATCACGTCGGCGGTCGGACGAGCCGCGTCGATGGACGGTGCGCGGGACGCGCGCGACCCGGGTGACGAGCCCGGAGGCACGCTGTCAGTCGGTGCGCTCGACACAGCGCGGCCGCGCGCGACCGGTTCGTCGGCGTTAGGCACGGCATCGTGCGCTGCCGGCCCTTCCCACGGGAACGCGGGTTCACGGAGGTGGAGAGGCCCGAGATAGCCGATTCCGTCGAACGACTCGGGGCTCGTATAGTAGACGGCGAGCACGAGTCTCCGCACGCCCTGATAGATCGCGCGCGCCGCGGTGAGTGGTGAGGTCGACCAGCGCCTGAGCAGCGCGTCCTGCCGCTCGGCCGACAGGCGAGGGAAGGGAGCCGTCATTCCCGAGAGGAACAGTCCCGCCCCGCGACTGCCTAGGATGGTCAGCGCGATCTGGAGGTCGCGCACGCGTTCGGCCGGTGCCTTTGCGAGTCGTGCTTCGATTCGCGCCACGACGTCCACATCAGCCCCGCTGCCATCGTACGCATGAGGCACGACACGTCGGGCAACGGCTTCGAGCACCGCGCGATGGGAGGACGAGAGCATCCTCCCAAGCTATCTCGCGCGGATCGGGCTGCTACTCCAGCCCGCGGCTATTGTTTGTCAGAGCTCGTCCTTGGCTCTGCTTTTTCTCCGCCGTAGCCGGATTTGTGCTCGGTCTCACGATGTCTCAGTGGCTCGGATCCCGAAAGGCCCGCGCCCTCGCCGCGGCCGGGTTCGCCGTGTGCGTGTTCCACGGCGGAGCGCTCCTCTGGCCGCTTCCCCTTCGTCGAGTGGATGCCCTCCGACGCCTCCGCACCAGCTCCTGTCTTCCCCTGATCGCTCGCTGTTACACCCTGACGTCCGTCAAGGCTCGAGCCCTCTTCGCCGTTCGGCACGCCGGTGGCAGAACTGGGGGCGGCCTCGAAACCCTCGTCGCGTCGCCCGCCGCCCTGATGCCTGGAGCGATTGTCGCTCATTGGCTTTTCTCGATCGGTCATTCCGCCCCCCGCGCTGCAGCGCCACTTGGTTGCGACCCAAAACATCGTCGGAAGTGCCCGTAACCTCGGTCACGCCGACTCGTCTTTTTGACACTAGTCATCTCCCGGGAAAGCACTTCTCGCGCCAGGAATCGGCACCCGCCGGCGTGCGGGCGCATCCACGAATGAGCTCGATCGCCACTGGCACCTCCGACGCAGCGCTGCCGCAAGACCGCGCCGACTTGCTCATCGAGTTGGCGGTGGCGGTGCACAAGAACGCAATCTATCCCGGCACTCATCCGCTTCTCATCGCCGCGGTCGATAGCCTCGCGCGAAAGCTCGCGACGTTTCTCGAGACCGCGCCCGCGCTCTCCATCGGTGTTGCTCGCCGACAGCTGATCATCGAGGGCGTCGCGACCGACGAAGCGCACCCACTGCTCCGCGACTTTGCGGTCAGACTTCATCGACACCAGATCGGAGCGATGCGCTTCACGCGTGGTCTGGAGAAGGCAGAGCTTGCGGAAGTTCTCGCGACGGTTGCGATCGACGTGGGACGCGTGGAAGTACCGTTAGGGCTCATGGGCCCCGAGGTGCTTCAGCGCTGGCAGAACGTCCGGCTGTTTCCGTTGACGTTCGATCAGCTCGAGCTCATCGAAGAAGGAGTCGACGAGGCGGTGGCGGAAGGTGAGGAGGGGCGCGAAGCACGCACGCGCGCCGCACAGCTCTGGATCGGGCTCGCGCGCGCTGCACTCGCTCGCGAGGCGACCACCGAATTGTCGTCCACCGAACCGGAGATCGTCGCCCGCGCAATCGACGCCCACCAGAACGACTCCGCCTACGATCAGGTCGTCGTCGGCTACATGCTTCAGATCGCGGACGAGCTCAGCACGGACGAGAAGCGTACCTCGTCGCCGCTCCGCGACCGTGTGTCCCGGCTCGTACGGCAGATGGAGCCTCGAACGCTGCAGCGGCTTCTGTCCATGGGTGGCGACGCGACGCAGCGATACCAGTTTGCGCTGAACGCGACGCACGGACTCACCGTCGACGCCGTGGTCGATGTGGTGCGCGCTGCCGCGGATGTCTCCGGTCAGACGATCTCGACGTCACTCGTGCGCATGCTTTCCAAGCTTGCGGCACACGCCGAACAGCCAACCGGATCGGTGCTGCAATCGCGGTCCGACGCCGAGCTCCGCGATCAAGTGAGACGCCTGATCTCGAGCTGGGAGCTCGCCGACCCGAACCCCGACGATTACACAGCGGCGCTCGACTCGATCTCACGACATACGGCGCAGAGCGACGGCGACGGCGCCGCTGGCGCCGACCCCGAACGCCTGCTTCAATTGGCCCTGGAGGTCTCGACCATCGGACCAAACGTCGAGAAGGTGTTTGTGCAGATGCTCGCGCGCCCGGACATCACGCCGGTCCTCGATCTGGTGGAAGCGGCGCCCGCCAGTCCGGCGCGCGAGATGCTGCTCGATCGCATCGTGACGCCGAATCGGCTCGTCGACGTGCTGCATGCCGAAACGCCTAACACGAAGCTGGGCGAGCGCCTTGCCTTACGGCTTCGCCTGGTAGCGGTCGATCCCATCATCAATCTCCTCGAGGATGAGGAAGAGCGACTCCACGGCTGGGCGTGTGACATGCTCGTGAGACTCGCCGATGCTTCGCGGCCACGCGTGGCGGAACGCCTCGCCGACGCGCCGGTTCAGACGCAGCGGCAACTCCTCCACGTCATCGATAGGCTCGGTGAGTGGCCGGAGGGGTTCTGTCCCGAGCGGTACCTGACCAGCGCGGATGCGGCCGTGCGTCGAGAGGCGATGAAGCTCATGCTTCGCCGAGACGACATGCGCGATGCCGCCATCGTCATCGGGCTCGACGACCAGGACGAACGGACCGTCGGTATCGCGTTAGCGGCGGCGCTCAAGCGGTGCCCGGCCGACGCCGTTCCGATTCTCATGCGTCGTATCGACAACTCGACGCTGAGCGCCGAGCTGCGCGCGCGTGGCATTCGCGCCCTCGCCGCGTCGGGATCCCTCGAGGCGATGCGGTGGATCGCTCAGCGCTCGATCAAGAAGCATTGGCTTCTCGGAACGTTGGTGCTCCGCGAGAAATCTCCGCAGCTCCTCTCGTCGATTGCGGGGCTCGCCGCTCACTGGAGCTCGGCACCCGAAGCAGCCGAGGTTCTCGCTTTGGTCGCGAAGTCCAAGGACTCGGACCTGAGGAGTGCCGCGTCTCGAACTGGAGCCGCATGAGCGACCGTACCGGTATCGCAGTCCGTTTTCTCACCTCGATGGCGCAGGCGTTGGCGACCATGTCGCTCTACGCCGAAGGCCATCCGGCGCGCGCGCGCGCAGCCGTCGCGTCTTTCGACATTCTTCGCGAGCTGCAGCAGGCCGATCCAAGGCCAAGCTTTTCGTTCCTCGGCAGCGAAGTCGTTTATGGACAGCAAGCGATCCGAGGTTTGACCGACTGGGAGTGGGCGCTGAAGCTCGCAAACGTTGGGGTTCAGCGCCTCGAGTTTGGGGACATGGTCGAGCGCGATGCGTACGTCGGCTTTCTGGAGGACGTGCTCGCACGAGTTTCGGCGTTCACTGCCATCGCCGCCGCCAACGCGCCCGCGAACATTCCGCGAGGCAACGGGCCAACCGCAATCCGGTTCGGTGCCGTCGGCGTGCGCGGTTCGAGCGACGTACGGGTGCCCGACGCCGCTGTCCACGTCGCACAGCAGCCGTCGCTTCTCGACCTGAACGCCGAGGTGGATGCGATCCGCTGGGTGCACGACGAAGTCAACGATAGGGAAGAGATTCCGCTCCTCGAGGCGGAGTCCATTGTGCGCTCGTTGTCCGTCGCGATGCACGGCGACAGTCAGGTGCTTCTGCCGCTCCTGCAGCTGAAGGAATTCGATCAGTACACGACGACGCACGCGCTCAACGTGTCAGTGTTGTCGATGGGTCTCGCCGAGTTCATGGGACTGTCACCGAGGGAGGTGCGCGCGTACGGGGTTGCAGGTATGTTGCACGACCTCGGAAAGGTGCGCGTTCCCAAGGACATCCTTACCAAGCCCGGCAAGCTCACGCCCGAGGAATGGTCGCTGATGCGGTCGCATACCGTCGAAGGTGCGCGACTGATTCTCCAGAGTGACCAGAAGCTGGACGTGGCGGCGCTCGTGGCCTTCGAGCACCATATCATGATCAACGGCGGCGGTTATCCCGATCGACACTTTCGCTGTGACTGCCACAAGGCGAGCACGCTGGTACACGTCTGCGACGTGTACGATGCGTTGCGGACGAAGCGGCCCTATCGCGACGCGTGGGAACCCGCGGCGACGCTCGCATACATCGAGCGCGGCGTCGGAACCGAATTCGATGCGGATGTCGCGACGGCATTCATCGCGATGATGGGGAAATGGGAGCCGCGCCTGGCTTACGCGAGTCTCTCACCAGCCGCAGCGTGACCACTCCCGAGCGCGATCCCGTCACGGACGGGCGGCGCTTCCGAAGTCTCGATGACCACGAAACGCTCCTCCTGATCGTTCAGAACCTGGAGGAGGGCATCTACATCACGAACGCGAGCGGCGACATTCTCGACGCCAATCCCGCGTTCCTGCGCATGTTCGGCGTGTCATCCGTCGGCGACCTCGCGCGCTTCCGCGCGGAGGACCTCATCGCCGATCCGAATCGCCGCGCGCTGGAGATGGCCCTGCTCGAGCGTGATGGTGCCGTGCGCGACTTCGAGCTCACGATCGTGCGTCCGGACGGGCAGCGTCGCACGGTGCTCGACACGACGTACGTGTGCCGCGACCCGGATACCGGCGAGGTCTATTACCACGGCATCCTCATTGACATCACGCGCCGCAAGGAACTGGAGCTCCAGCTCCGCGAGCAGAGCATCCGCGACGCGCTGACCGGGTGCTACAACCGCCGTTATCTCCTCGCCCTCGGCGACTCGATGAGCGAGGAGAAGGTGTCGCACTGGGGGTGTATCTACATCGACATCGATTACTTCAAGGCGTACAACGACATCCACGGCCACAAGATGGGCGACCGGGTGCTGGTGCAGATGAGCCGCTTCCTGATGCGCCAGGTGCGAGCCGAGGAGCCCGTCATTCGCCTCGGCGGGGACGAGTTTCTGATCGTGTTGACAGGCGACAATTCGGCGCGGACGGAACAGATCGCGAGCCGACTTCAACGCGCGGCGGCGCGCGGGTCTCCGGTTGCTTTCTCGTTAGGCTGGGCCGTGCGCCAGACGGGTGAGCGGTTCGAGCGGACCGTCGACCGGGCCGACCAGGAGCTCATCTCCGTTCGCGTCGTGGCCCGGGCGGGGGAGTGGCCCCGGCTACCGGAAGAGATGGAGCGCAGAAACGCGTCGGTGACCGAGTAGACTTGGCTGATCTTCACTGGTAATTGGTTACTGGAACTGGTAATTGGTTACTGGAACTGGCAATTGGTTATTGGAACACTACTCGTTAGGCTCGGATAGTGGTTTGTCGTCCGATTCCCGCCTCGGGCGCCACCGAGTCTTGGAGGCCCGGACTTCCGGTACAGTCTTTGTCAGGATCCGGATGATCTGCGTGAACACAGACAGCCGTGAGGCGAGCGTCTCGGCGGGCAGCGCTATAACCTTCCTCGAGGTTCGCGCTAATCGCACCGACTGCTGGGAGCAGTTGGTCAACGTGCGGTCGGGTTGCGCGGCATTGCTCGAAGAACGGAACATCCGCTTGCGCTCTCGACATCGCATAGAGC
>Ga0207675_100000948_pt1 | contig 28971 bp, 27 predicted proteins | sample KBSSwiS42_FD_184305 | JGI IMG/M metagenome (GOLD analysis project Ga0207675, IMG submission 184305) | Switchgrass rhizosphere microbial communities from Kellogg Biological Station, Michigan, USA - KBS Switchgrass S4-2 (SPAdes) (version 2) | ecosystem: Host-associated > Plants > Roots >...
GGGGAACTCGAGGTCGCGCTGCTCGAAGGCGGTCGTGCCATCGCGCCAGTTGGTGATGACGGCGTCCCTGCGCTCCCAGGTCAGCTCGTCGTAGGGGTGGGTTCCCTTGTTCGTGAACAGGCGGCGCACCTGTAGGCCCCGGCGGGCGGGGCCGTGCTCGACGGACAGGGCATCCCGGGTCTTGGCCACGATGATTGACCTCCTGCGACCCCCGTGCTCAACGGGGTCGCGCACCTCCGTCCCTCTGGAGAAGCGGCGCTGAACGGTGCTGCGGACCGGGCAGCTGAGCCGAGTGGGACGACGAACGGACAGATCCACGAACTACAGCGATGTGATTAAGCACTGATCCGACGCCCGGGTCAAGCACCCTCGACACAAGATGTTGTGGAAAACTTGCCTCCTGGGACCGATTATACCACTATATGTTGTGGTGGCCGGCACCGGCCGGCCCAGGGAGGATCAGCCGTGCGTTGCCCCTTCTGCGGGTCCGACGAGGACCGCGTGGTCGACTCCCGGCCGTCCGAGGACGGAGGGACGATCCGTCGCCGGCGTGCCTGCGCGGTCTGCGGTCGACGCTTCACCACCTTCGAGCGGGTCGAGGAAGCTCCTCTGCTCGTGCTCAAGCGGGACGGGTCCAGGGAGCAGTTCGAGCTCGGCAAGCTGGTCTCCGGCCTACAGAAAGCCTGCAAGAACCGGCCCATCTCCCAGGAGGCCATCCTACGCATCGCCAGTGACATCGAAGAGGCGATCCGGGCCCGCGGCCAACGCGAGGTCGAGAGCCAGGAGGTCGGCATCGAGCTCCTCAACGCCCTCCGCGAGCTCGACCCGGTCGCCTACATGCGGTTCGCCAGCGTCTACAAGGACTTCCAGGACCCAGCCGACTTCGAGCGCGAGCTGGAGGACCTCGGCTCCCTCCGCAAGACCACCCCCCCGAAGCCCCGTTCCAGCGCCAACGCAACCTGACCGCCGGGGCCGAAGGTCGCCCGGCACCCGGCGGAGAGCCGGGACGGGCGACGGAACAGGTGGAGGACCCAGGCGGCGGGAGCCATGACCGGGAGAAGGCGGTCGTGGAGCTCGCCGCCCGGACCCTAGCGCTCCGACACCGGGATCGAGAGCTCCTGCCCGGCCTGGAGCCCGCCGCGGACGTCGTTGGCCTCGATCAGCCCGTCCACCACCGGACGCGGATCGCGACCCGGCGCGACCCGGCGCGCGATCGACCAGAGCGTGTCCCCGGGCTCGACCACATAGGTGACCCGCGGCGCCGGCCGGTCCGGCCCGTCGCCCCTCGCCAGCCCGGGAACGACCACGAGCGACCCGGCGACGACCAGCGCGATGGCGAGCACCCGGGCACGCATCCGGTTGACCTCCCTCGTCGGCCGTGGAGCCGTGGAATGGACAGGGAACACCTGTTCGATCGGACTTCCATCCTGCCCGAACACCTGTTCGCTGTCAACCACGTCCACAACATCGAACTGGTGTTTGCTTCGGGCCAACCTCGCTGCTAGAGTCCGGTTCATCAGGTGGCAGCGGTCCGGGCGTCTAGGGGGTCAGCGATGGCGGAGCAACTCACCACCAGGCAACGACGCATCCTGGAGGTGATCCGCGACGCGGTCGCCGACCGGGGCTACCCACCGTCCATCCGTGAGATCGGCGAGGCGGTCGGCCTGACCTCGACCTCCAGCGTGCATTCCCAGCTCGAGGCGCTCCAGCGCAAGGGCTTCATCCGCCGCGACCCGACCAAACCGCGCGCCATCGAGGTCCACATCCAGGAGCCTGTGGCGGCGATGCCGCGGCCGCTGCCCACCTACGTGCCGCTGATGAGCGCCCCGGTTGCCGCCGGTACCGGCACCCTGCCCGACGACGTGGTCGAGGAGCTGCTGCCCCTGCCGCGCGAGCTGGTCGGCCAGGGCCAGCTCATGATGCTGCAGGTCCGAGGGGACTCGATGGTCGGCGCCGGCGTCCTCGACCGCGACTTCGTGGTCGTCCGCCGTCAGGACTCTGCCGACAACGGCGACATGGTGGCCGCCCTCCTCCCCAACGAGGAGACCGAGGCCACGGTCAAGCACTTCTCCCGCCGAGCCGGCCACGTCCAGCTCCTCCCCGACAACCCCGCCTTCGACCCCATCGACGGCGACGGGGCCCAGATCCTCGGCAAGGTCGTCGCCGTCCTCCGCCGCCTCCGCTAGAAGGACCGGGGCACCCGCTCGCCGGGTGTCCCGCACGGTGGCAATTCCCCGTAGCCGCCCGGGTGGGTTGGTGGCCAGAAGGGCTGCGGCCGCCGCCCTGGCGGTCAGCGGACCGCTCTCGTTCCATACGATCACGCCCCAGCGCTACCTGGACACACGGTTCGACGGCGGCGGGCCGTTCCCGCCGCAGGGGTCGGTCGGTGAGTTCTTCGTCTTCGACTTCGGCGACCCGACTATTTCGCCGGTGCCGGGAACGAGGTCCCGCCCGGGGCCAAGGCGCTCGCCTGCAACCTCACCGTCACCAGCGGCACCTCCGGCGGGAACCTGCGCGCGTTCCCCGGCAACAGCGACGTGATCCCGCTGGTCTCCAACCTGAACTGGACGACCGGTCAGACCGTGGCCAACTATGCCATCGTCGCCGCCGCGACCCCGGCGGACGGCACCGAGTTCATGGCCAGCGTCGGCCTGCACAACGCCTCCACTCGCGGCAGCGTGCACGTGATCGTCGACATCAGCGGGTACTTCGTCTGACCCGGCGGCGCCGCGGCCGCGGGCCACGTCATCGCGTCGTCAGCTACCCGGGGTCGCCGGGATGTCCACGGCCTCGCGAGCCGCCCCGTCCCCGGCAACCGGGACCCCAGCCACCCGACCATCCCCGGTGGGTTCCGGGGGGAGCACGTCGTACGGGGCGAGGGCGTGGCTGAGGGCGGCTGGTGCGAGCAGGTGGAGGCGGGTGCCTTCGGCGACGTGGTCGACGTCGAGGATCTCGCCCTCGCGGTGGGCGCGGTCGACCAGGTCGCCGCGGTCGTAGGGAACCAGGGCGGTCAGCTCGACCTCGGGGTGGGGCAGGCGGGTGGCGATGGCGGCGAGCAGGTCGTCGACGCCCTCGCCGGTCGCGGCGGAGATCATCGGGATGCTGGGGAACAGGCGGGCCAGGCGGGCCCGGCTGACCTCGTCGAGCAGGTCGTCCTTGTTGAGGACCAGCAGCTCGGGCACGTCGGTGGCGCCGACCTCGCCGAGGACCGAGCGGACGGCGGCGATCTGCCCACCCGGGTCGGGCTGGGCGGCGTCGACCAGGTGGACGACCAGGTCGGCCCGGGCGACCTCCTCCAGGGTCGACTTGAACGCCTCCACCAGGTCGTGGGGCAGCTTGGCGATGAACCCGACGGTGTCGGTGAAGGTCGCGGCCCGGCCACCGGGCAGGTCGAGCCGCCGGGTGGTGGGGTCCAGGGTCGAGAAGAGCTTGTCCTCGACCAGCACCCCGGCCCCGGACAGGCGGTTCAGCAGGGTGGACTTGCCAGCGTTGGTGTAGCCGACCAGCGCCACGGCCGGGACCCCGGCCCGCTCGCGGCCGCGGCGCTTGACGTCCCGGGTCCGGGCCATGTCGACCAGGTCGCGCCGGAGCTTGGTGATGCGGCGGCGGATGCGGCGCCGGTCGACCTCCATCTTGGTCTCGCCGGGCCCGCGGGTGCCGATCGGACCACCCGCGCCCATGCCGCTGCCGACCCGGGTCAGGCTCTCGCCCCAGCCGCGCAGCCGGGGCAGCATGTAGTTGAGCTGGGCGAGCTCGACCTGGGCCTTGCCCTCCCGGCTGGTGGCGTGCTGGGCGAAGATGTCGAGGATCAGCACGGTGCGGTCGATCACCTTGGCGTCGACCAGCTCCTCCAGCTGGCGCAGCTGCCCTGGGGACAGCTCGTCGTCCATGATCACCGTGTCGGCACCGAGCGCCTTGACGGTGGCGGCCAGCTCCTTGGCCTTGCCCTTGCCGATGAAGGTGCCGGCGTCCGGCCGGGCCCGCCGCTGGATCATGGTGTCCAGCACCTCGGCCCCGGCGGTCTCGGCCAGCCGCTGCAGCTCCTCCACCGACCGCTCGGCCCGCTCCACCGACCCGTCGACGGCGACGCCGACCAGCACCACCCGCTCCAGGCGGAGCTGGCGCAGCTCGACCAGCTTGACCTCGTCGGCGGGTCGGGCGGGGGTGGTCTCCGGCCCGCCGTCGGCCTGGCGGGCGTCAGTCAATGTGTGCTCACTCATCTCGTCCACCGTAGCGGGTCGTCCGCGATCCGTCCCACCCTTTTCCACCGGACAGCCCGGGCGCTGTCCGGCTACCGGCCGACCAGCGCCTTGCGGACCCGCTCGCAGCCCTCGTCGAGGCGGCTGTCGGGGATGGTGATCGACAGGCGGATGTAGCCCTCGCCGCTCGGGCCGTAGCCGGTGCCGGGGGCGACGACCACGCCGGCCTCGTCCAGCAGCCGGGCGGTGAAGTCGACGCTGGACTCCCCCGGCGGGGTCGGCAGCCACACGTACAGGGCGCCCTTGGGGGCGTCGACCTTCCAGCCGGCGTCCCAGAAGACCTCCATGATCCGGTCGCGACGGCGCCGGTAGGTCTCCAGCAGCCCCGGCAGGTGCGGCATGCCGCTCTCCAGGGCGGCGACCCCTGCCCGCTGGACGGCGTTGAAGATGCCGGAGTCGATGTTGGTCTTGACCCGCCCGAGGGCCTCGATGGCCACTGGGCTGCCCACCGCCCAGCCGATCCGCCAGCCGGTCATGTTGAAGATCTTGGACAGCGACCCGAACTCCAGGGCCACCTCGGTGGCTCCCGGGACCTGGAGGACCGACGGGGCGACGAAGCCGTCGTAGGTGATCTCGGAGTAGGCGTTGTCGTAGGCGAGCAGCAGGTCGCGGTCGGCCGCGAACCGGACCGCCTGCTCCAGCTGGTCGACAGTGGCCACCGCCCCGGTCGGGTTGGACGGATAGCAGAGCCACAGCAGCTTGGCCCCAGGGGCCGTCGCCGGGTCGACGGCGGCGAAGTCGGGGAACCAGCCGTCCTCGGCGCTGAGGGGGATGTACGCCGGCTGGCCGCCGGCCAGGATGGTCCCGACCTCGTAGACCGGGTAGCCGGGCTCGGTCACCAGCACCTGGTCGCCCGGGTCGACGAACGCCCAGGGCAGGTGGGCGATCCCCTCCTTGGAGCCGAGCAGGGGCAGGACCTGGGTGTCGGGGTCGAGCTCGACGCCGAACCGGCGCCGGTAGAAGTCGGCGATCGCCCGCCGGAACGCCGGCAGCCCGAAGTAGCTCGGGTACTGGTGGGTCGAGGGGTCCCTGGCCGCCCTGGCCAGCTCCTCGACCACGAAGTCCGGGGTGGGGAGGTCGGGGTCGCCGATACCGAACGAGATGACGTCGACGCCCGCCGCCTTGCGCTCGGCGATCTTCCGGTCGATCTCCGCGAACAGGTACGGGGGGATGGCGTCGATGCGGCGTGCGGTGCGCATGGGCTTGGCATTCCCTCTCGCGTGACGGTCCGTACGAGCAGTCGCGAGCCTACAACCAGGCCCCGGTCGGTGCGGCGACCGGCCTGGCCTGCTTCGGGGTCAGCGGACCCGCAGCTCGCCGCTGCCGATACGGGCCAGGGAGCCCTCGGTGCGGCGGCCCTCGGCCCGGTAGACGAAGTTGACGACCTCGCCGCTCTCGGCCTGGGTGATGGCGTCCCGGCCGGTCATGGCGTGCTGGATGTCGACCTCTCCGCCGGGTCGGGCGACGAACCGGACCAGGTCGGGCTGAGCCGGGAACCGCTGGCCGTTGCCGGTGGTGTAGCCGAACAGGAGCCGGGCCAGCTCGGACTTGGAGTCGAGCGGCCGATGCTCGGCGAGACGGTGGTCGAAGACCAGGACGTCATACATGGAGACCGCCCCTTCTGCACGGTTTGCGGCAGTCTAATGCACAATCCCCGCCAAAAGGTACGCGGAGGAGGGAATCCGGCGGTTCCCGCTAGCGGGCCGAGGCGAGCAGGTCGCCGGTGAGGGTGCCGTGGGCCACCTCACGGGCGGGGCCGGTCATGCGGACGGTGCCGCCAGGCGCCCAGTCCAGCTCGAGGCGGCCGCCGCGCAGCTCGATCGCCACCGGCCGGCCGGTCAGGCCTCGCACCTGGGCGGCCACGGCGACCGCGCAGGCGCCGGTCCCGCAGGCCAGGGTCTCGCCGACCCCCCGCTCCCAGGTCCGCTGGCGCACCGTGGCCCGGTCCACCACCTGGGCGAACTCGACGTTGGTCCTGGCCGGGAGGAACGCCGGATGCGTCTCCAGCCGGGCTCCGAGGGTGGTCACCGGGGCCTTGTCGACGTCGTCCACGAACACCACCACGTGCGGGTTGCCCATGGACAGGATGGTCGCGGTCACCGGCTCGCCGTCGACGTCCAGCGTGCGCTCGTCCCCGATCTGGGGCGGGCCCATGTCGACGGTGACCCGGTCGATGCAGCCGGCGTCGTCGGCGTGCAGCTCCAGGTGCTTGACCCCGGCGCGGGTCTCCAGGTCGAAGGAGCTGCTGACGAGGCCGCGGTCGCCCAGGTACTTGCCGACCACCCGCACCCCGTTGCCGCACATCTCGGCCAAGGAGCCGTCGGCGTTGCGGTAGTCCATGAAGAACGGGGCGTCGGTGCCCGGGGCGATGCGGATGAGGCCGTCCGCCCCGACGCCGAAGTGGCGGTCGCAGACGGCCCTGACCAGCTCGGGGGTGAGCTGGTAGTGGTCGGCAAGGTCCTCGACGACCACGAAGTCGTTGCCGGTTCCGTGCGCCTTGACGAACTCCACGCGTCAACCCTTCCCCAACAGCTCCAGGGCCAGGGCGGCGCGCTCCGGCCCAGGTGGAAGGGTACTCCATCGCACCCGCGGGTCCCTCCGGAACCAGGCCAGCTGCCGGCGGGCATAGGCCCGGGTCCGGCGGACCACCGCCTCCAGCGCCTCGGCGACCGGTGTGCCCTGCTCCATCGCGTCGAGCAGCTCCTTGTAGCCGAGGGCCTGCCGGGCGGTCCGCGACAGCGGCCGCTCGGCCAGCCGCCGCACCTCCTCGACCAGCCCCGCCTCGGCCATCGCCGCCACCCGCTCGGCCACCCGGGCCCGGAGCAGCTCGGTGCCCGGGTCGAGCCCCAGCACGGTCAGGCGATAGCGCGACACCGGGGCGTCCATGGCCGCCCGGAACGACGAGAACGGCCGGCCGGTCAGCTCCATCACCTCGAGCGCCCGCACCGTCCGGCGCAGGTTCTCCGGCTGGATCCGCGCCGCCGCCGCCGGGTCGGCCGCGGCCAGCCGTCGGTACAGCTCGGCCAGCCCGACCTCGGCCGCCTCGGCTTCCAGCCGCGCCCGCACGGCCGGGTCGGTCGGGGGGAACACGAACTCGTCGACCACGGCATGGAAGTACAGCCCGGACCCGCCGACCAGCAGCGGCACCCTCCCCCGCCCGAGCACGCCGGCGATCGCCGCCCGGGCCAGCGGCTGGAACCGCGCCACCGAGAACTCCTCCCCCGGGTCGACCAGATCCACCAGATGATGCGGCACCCGCGCCCGCTCCTCGGGGGCCGGCTTGGCCGTCCCGATGTCCATCCCCCGGTACACCAGCATCGCGTCGGCACTCACCACCTCGGCCCCCAGCCCCTCAGCCACCTCGAGCGCCACCTCGGTCTTCCCAGCAGCGGTGGGGCCTACCAAGGCAAGCACCGGCCCAGGGCGAGGATCGGGAGACTCCGGAGTCGGGACGGTCATGACGTGGTCAGGAGGGCGACGAGGTACCCGATGCCGTAGGGCGCCTCCTCGTACAGCACTCGGCCCCGCAGCTCCCCCAGGCTCTGGTCTGGGATCCCGCCCGACCCGGCATGGGCCAGGACTGCACTGGGCCCGGTTTCCCCCGGGGCCGCATCCGACACGGTCTCGCTGGGGGCCTTGGCATGGAGCCTTCCCCGCCCTGGCTCATCTTGACGTCCTCGGGCTTCGCCGGTGGGGTCGATCTGTTCGAACGCGCCGGCCAGGACCTGGAGGGGTACCCGGCCGGAGACGAGGAGGCTGGCGGCTTGGGTTGGGTCGAGGTCGAGGAGGCGCTTCGGAGTGGCGCCGCGGAATGCCTCGGAGATCGCGGCGTCGTAGGCGGCGGCTTCAGGGCGGAATGTGCCTGGGGCCCGGTCGGTCCGGCAGGCGGACAGGTCGCCCATGACCACCAGGCCGACCCGGCCGGCAGGCCGCGCGCGGACCGGCGAGCCGCGACCCTGGCCAGCTGCGGCACCGGAGCGCGGGCCCGAGGCGGCCCTGTGGCCGGCGGCCGCCAGGGTGTGGCCGATGGCTGCGGCGGCGGAGGGGCCGAGGGCGGCTGGGACGGTGACGGCGGCGAGGCGCGGGGGCGGCGGGTCGAGGGTGGCCAGGAGGTGGGCGGCGATGGCGAGGGACAGCGGTAGCTCGGCGAGGACGGCCGGGGGCGGGATGCCAGGGAGGTCGTTGTCCGAGAGGGCGGGGAGTTGGAGGTCTGTGAGGGCGGCGGGGAGGTCCAGGTCCGTGAGGGTGGGGAGGGTGACCTCAAGGTCGGTGCCGTAGGGGTGGAAGGAGCCGATGGCGGATGGGGTGGGAACTGCCCAGACGGGGCCGGTGCCGACGAGGATGGTGAGGTCGGCGGCGGCCGTGACGGTGATGAGGGCCTCGCGGCAGGCGGCTCGCAACGGGTCGAGCTCGGATGCGGCGGTGCCGGCCAGGCCGGGAACGAGCAGGGGGGGATGCGGCAGGAGGGCGGCCGCGATCGGCGCCATAGGCGGGCCGGTCAGCCGACCAGCGGCAGGGGCACCGCTCCGGCGGGCAGCGGACGGGATGCTGGCGCCGATGCGCACGACCCGCTGGCCGGGGCCCACGGGCGGTGGGACAGCACCGGGCCACCGACCAGGTGGTGGGGCGCCGCCTGCTCGACCCGCACCGTCACCAGGTCCCCGGGCGCTACGGGGGCCCCGGCGGCGACCCGGTGACCGGGCGCTGGAGGGCTGGGTGCTGGGAAGTGGCAGAGCTTGTTGGTGCGGGTGCGACCCGACATGCGGGAGGGGTCGGTCTTGGAGGTGGAGCGCTCGACGAGGAGCTCGACCTCGGTGCCGAGGAGGGCGCGGTTGGCCTCCAGGCTGATGCGTTCCTGGAGTTGGAGGAGGCGCTGGAAGCGGTCCTTGACGACCTCGGGTGGGACCTGGTCGGGCATGGTGGCGGCTTCGGTGCCGGGGCGGGGCGAGTACTGGAAGGTGAAGGCGGAGTCGAACCTGGCCTGCTCGACCAGGTCGAGCGTGTCGGCGAAGTCGGCTTCGGTCTCGCCCGGGAACCCGACGATGATGTCGGTGGAGAAGGCGACGCCGGGGATGGCGGCGCGGAGGTTGGCGAGGATCTCCAGGTAGCGGCGGCGGCGGTAGCCGCGGCGCATCAGGCGCAGGACCCTGTCCGAGCCGGACTGGAGCGGGAAGTGGACGTGCTCGCACAGGGGGCGGCAGGTGGCCATGGCCTCGACCACGTCGTCGCGGAAGTCCTTGGGGTTGGGGCTGGTGAAGCGGAGGCGCTCCAGGCCCTCGACCCCGTCCAGGGCCCGGAGGAGGTCGCCGAACAGCTGGCGGTGGCCGGGCAGGTCGGTGCCGTAGGAGTTGACGTTCTGGCCGAGCAGGCTGACCTCGAGCACGCCGGCGTCGGCCAGGGCCTGGACCTCGGCGACCACGTCGCCGACCCGGCGGCTGCGCTCCTTGCCGCGCAGCTTGGGGACGATGCAGAAGGTGCAGGTGTTGTTGCAGCCGACGCTGATGGCCACCCAGGCCGACCACTCGCTGGCCCGCCGGGCCGGCAGGGCGGAGGGGAAGCGCTGCATCTCGTCGAAGAACTCGGCCTGGGCGGTGCCCTGGTCGCGGGCCCGGCGGAGCAGGACGGGCAGGCTGTGCAGGTTGTGGGTGCCGAACACCACGTCGACCCAGGGGGCGCGCTCCAGCACCCGTCCCTGGTCCTTCTGGGCGAGGCAGCCGCCGACGGCGATGGTCAGGCCGCGACTGGCCTTGGTCGTGGCCAGGTGGCCGAGGGTGCCGTACAGCTTGTTGTCGGCGTTCTCGCGGACCGCGCAGGTGTTGAGCACGACCAGGTCGGCGTCGTCCAGCCCGGTCGCCGGCTCCAGGCCCTCGGCCTCCAGCAGCCCGGCCAGCCGCTCGGAGTCGTGCTCGTTCATCTGGCACCCGAAGGTGCGGATCAGAAAGCGCATGACCATGGCCGGCGATGGTAGCGGAATTCCCGGGCAGCTCCACTTCCCGCAGTCCTCGATCCATGTGGGGGGAGCTCGCTCCCCCCACGGCCCCCCAAGAGCGCCTGTGCCATGGTCGCTATTTGGCGTACTCGATGCTGCGGATCTCGCGAACCACCGTGATCTTGATCTGCCCCGGGTACTGGAGCTCCTGCTCGACCCGCTTGGCCATGTCGCGGGCCAGGACCTGGGCGGCGACGTCGTCGACGTCCTCGGGCTTGACCATGATCCGGACCTCGCGGCCGGCCTGCATGGCGAAGACCTTGTCGACACCCGGGTAGCTGGCGGCGATCTCCTCGAGGCGTTCCAGGCGCTTGACGTAGGACTCGAGGGTCTCGCGCCGCGCCCCGGGCCGGCCGCCCGAGATGGCGTCGGCGGCCTGGGTCAGCACCGCCTCGACGGTGCGCTGCTCGACCTCGCCGTGGTGGGCCTCGATGGCGTGGACAACCTCGGGCCGCTCCTTGAGCCGGCGGGCCAGCTCGGCCCCGATGATGGCGTGCGAGCCCTCGACCTCGTGGGTGAGCGCCTTGCCGATGTCGTGCAGGAACCCGCAGCGCTTGGCCAGGGCGATGTCCATGCCCAGCTCGGAGGCCATGATGCCGGCCAGGTGGGCGGTCTCGATCAGGTGGCGGAGCACGTTCTGGCCGTAGGAGGTGCGGTACTTGAGCCGCCCGAGCACCCGGACCAGCTCGGGGTGCAGGTCGGTGATGCCGACCTCCAGGCAGGCGTCCTCGCCGGCCCGGCGGACCTCGCCCTCGACCTCCTGCTTGGCCCGGTCGTAGGTCTCCTCGATGCGGGCCGGGTGGATGCGGCCGTCGGAGACCAGCTTCTCCAGGGTGAGGCGGCCGATCTCGCGCCGGACGGGGTCGAAGCAGGAAAGCAGGACCGCCTCGGGGGTGTCGTCGATGATCAGGTTGACGCCGGTGACCGCCTCGAAGGCCCGGATGTTGCGGCCCTCGCGGCCGATGATGCGGCCCTTCATGTCGTCCGACGGCAGGGGGAGGACGGCGACGGTCGACTCCGAGGTCTGCTCGGAGGCGACCCGCTGGATGGCCAGAGTGACGATCTTGCGCGAGCGGCGGTCGGCCTCCTCCCGCGCCTGCTGCTCGAGGTCGCGGACCAGGCCCATGGCGTCGCGCTTGGCGTCCTCCTCGATCTGCTTGATGAGGATCGCCTTGGCCTCGGCGGCGGTCATGGCCGCGACCTGCTCGAGGCGGCGGCGGTGCTCCTCGGAGGCGGTCTCGAGCTCGGCCCGGGCCGCCTCGAGGGCCTGCTCGCGGTCGTGGAGGGTGACCTCGCGGCGGTCGAGGAGGGTGGCCTTGGCGTCGAGGCTCTCCTCCCGGCCGGCCAGGCGCTCCTCGCGCTGCTGGGCCTCGGCGAGGCGGGTCCGGGTCTCGACCTCGACTTCAGCTCGAAGCTTTGTTGCTTCGGCTTCGACGCCCTGGCGCAGGCGCGAGGCCTCGTCGCGAGCCTCGACGGCCGCCTCGCGGCGGGCGGTCTCGGCCTGGCGGCGGCCGTCCTCCAGCAGGGCCCTGGCCTGTTGCTCGGCCGACCCGAGCACGGATGCCGACTGTTTGCGCTGGTACTGCGTTCCGACGAAAAACCCGACAACGATCCCAGCAAGCGCTCCGACGATGAGAACGACGGCCTCCACGGTGGCCTCCTTTACAACCCCATCCGGCCGGGGGAATCCGGCCGGCGAAAGCCACCCGGCGGCGCTACCGAGACCGTCTGGCCTGGAGACGGCAGCAGCGCCGAGCGGCGCCCGGCGCTGCAGAGGCCCTGCGATTACGGTCCGAAGGTCGGGTCCGACGGAACGTTCAGGTGGGGAGGCCGAGACGGCGCTCTTCTCCCCAAGCAGGAAGGTCCGGTGAACAGTCGGTGTACCAAGGTTACGTAATCATAGGTTGAGCTCGGCATTGCCGGGCCATCTCAGGGTAGGCCCGCCCGCCCCCTTGGTCAAGGATGGGCAGGTCAGAAGGGGTGTCAACCAGGAGTCAGCCGGTCTAAGCGACCGTCTCAGTCAACCGCGACAACCTCCTCCCCCTGCTGTCCCTGTCACAGAGACAAGGCCTGGTTTCGGGCAGGGGGCGGCGGGCACTGGGCCGGCAGCGTCGCCGCGGCCGGCGGGTGGGCGCGCCGGGGCCGGCGGGGTTCAGTCGAGAGGCACCAGGTCACGGGCGACCGTTTCGGCGAGGTCGGCGGGGTAGCCGCGGCGGGCCAGATAGGTGGCGAGGCGGCGGAGCTGGGTGGGAGCGGGGAGGCCGGCGAGCTGGGTGAGGCGGGCCTCGGCGACCTCGCGGCAGCGGTCGGCCCGGGCCTCGGGCGGGACGGCGGTGTGGGCGGCCCGCTCGGCCACCGCCGGGTCGACGCCGCGGTCGCGAAGCTCGGCGGCGATCGCTGGCGCGTCCAGCCCGCGCTCCGCCCGGCCCTCGGCGACCAGCTCGGCCAGGGCCGCGTCGTCGACCAGCCCGACCCGCTCCAGGCGGTCGAGCGCCTCGGCGACGGCGGCCGCCTCGAACCCCCGACCCTCCAGCCGCTGCCGCAGCTCGGCCCGGGTCCGGGCCCTGGTCGTGAGCAGCCGGAGGGCGGCGGCGTGGGCGGCGTCCGACGACCCCGCCCGCTCGGCGTCCAGCGGTTCGCCTCCCCCCGGTTGCACCCGCCTGGTCCCCATCGCCCCCCGCCGCCCAACCACCATCGTCACCCCTCCGCCGATCCCGAGGCCGCTCCCTCCGGCATGGCTGGCCCCCGTACGAACGACCGCCAAGACGCTCGCTCCGGCATGGCCAGCCCCCCGGGCCCCGGCGACCCGGGTGCTCAGAGCTTGTCCTGGTCCTTTGCCGGTCCCTTGGGCTTGCCGTTGTCCGGCTGCTCGGGGGCGGGGACGGGGTCGACCGGGGGGAGGGGGAGGCCGATGCCGAGCTGGGCCTTGACCTTCTCCTCGATCTCGCGGGCGAGCTCGGGGTTGTCGCGGAGGAAGTTGCGGGCGTTCTCGCGACCCTGGCCGAGCTGGTCGCCGTCATAGGTGAACCAGGCTCCTGATTTCTTGACCAGGCCGACGTCCACACCGACGTCGAGCAGGCTCCCCTCCTTGGAGATCCCCTGGCCGTAGATGACGTCGAACTCGGCCGAGCGGAACGGCGGGGCCAGCTTGTTCTTGACCACCTTGGCCCGGGTCCGGTTGCCGACCACCTCGGGGCCGTCCTTCAGCGACTCGATGCGCCGGACGTCGAGCCGGATCGAGGCGTAGAACTTGAGCGCCCGCCCCCCGGAGGTGGTCTCGGGCGACCCGAACAGCACACCGATCTTCTCGCGGAGCTGGTTGATGAAGATAGCCGTGGTCTTGGACTTGGAGATGGTGCCGGAGAGCTTGCGGAGGGCCTGGCTCATGAGGCGGGCCTGGAGGCCGACGTGGGAGTCGCCCATCTCGCCCTCGATCTCGGCCCGGGGAACGAGCGCCGCCACCGAGTCGACCACGATGACGTCGAGAGCGCCCGAGCGAATCAGCATGTCGGCGATCTCGAGGGCCTGCTCGCCGGTGTCGGGCTGGGAGATCAGCAGCTCGTCGGTGTTGACCCCGAGGTTGCGGGCGTAGGTCACGTCGAGGGCGTGCTCGGAGTCGATGAAGGCGGCGATGCCGCCGACCTTCTGGGCCTCGGCGATGATGTGCAGGGCCAGGGTCGTCTTGCCCGAGGCCTCAGGCCCGTAGATCTCGACCACGCGGCCGCGCGGCACCCCGCCGATGCCGAGGGCCAGGTCGAGGGCGAGGCTGCCGGTCGAGATGGCCTGGACCGGGTCGGCCGGGCCATCAACGCCCATGCGCATGACCGAGCCCTTGCCGAACTGCTTCTCGATCTGAAGCAAGGCGACCTCAAGTGCCTTCTCGCGTTCCACGGTCCCTCCCCGCATGCCGTCGTTGCGGGCAGTATAGGTCGCGGCCATCACAGTCCCTTCCGAAGTTGGCGGCCCTGAGTCGTTCGAGTCGGCGAGCACCGTACTACGAACACCTGTTCGGTACAACGATCATAACCGGATCTGGGGACAGTTCCTTTCCGGCCTGCGGCCGTGATCGACGGCACACCGCCGGTGTGCCCCGCGGCACTGCGCCGGCCACCTCCTGAGGCCATAAGTTGGTCGACTGCGGCAAAGGAGGCTCGCGTGAAGGTGAAGGATGCGGGTCGGGTGCTGGTGATCGCCGTGCTGCTCGCGGTTGCGGCCGGGGCGTGCGGCGGCGGGTCCGGAGGCGGGACGGACGGCGGCGGAGGCGGCGGCGGCCAGGGCGGCTCGAACGGCCAGGGGCGGAATCAGCAGGGCGCGGCCATCGAGGTCCTGCCGGCCTCGTCGTTCGACCCGGGCCCCAACGGCGGGGCCGACCTCCCCGAGCCGACCTTCCTGATCGTGGTCAGGGAGTGCTACGCGGCCCTGCGGGCACGCTCGTTCGAGGTGCTGGCGCCGAGGATGACCGCGATCATCGAGTCTGCCGGCCCTGGGACCGGCCGCGGCGTGGTCGTGGCGGCCCGGCTCTGCCGTGGCCTGGCCAATCTCAACGACGGCGCCCTGGCCGAGGCGGCCCGCGACCTGGACACCGCCGAAGGCGGCCTTGGTGCGCTCCCCGGGGACCCCAAGCATCAGCTGGAGCTCCTGCTGCTGCGCGGGCAGATGGTGGCCAGCGCCGGGCAGCAGCGGCTCGGCGAGGCCAGCGCCTACCTGAGCAGGGCGGCCGCGCTCGCGCCGGGCCAGGCGGCCCAGCTCGAGCAGGAGCTGGCGGCGGCGTCCGGCGCCTCCTCCTCCACCACCACCGTGCCCGCGACCACCACGCCGGCGACCACCGGAACCGGCGCGACCTCCACCACCGCCACCACCGTGCCGGCCACCTCGGTCACGATCGGCTGACCGGTGACCCAACCGTTCCCGTTCTCGGGCCGGACGCCCCCGGCGGCGACGGCAGGGACGGCGGGGACCGACCCGGCGGGAACGGCCCCCGCGCCTCGTCCGGGTGGGGCCGACCCCGACCCTGAGCGGGATGGTGGGCGGCTACGCAGTGTGCTGGAGACGGCCACGCTGGTGCTCGCCCCGACCACGGTGATCACGGCGCTGCTGTTCTATTTCGGCTGGGCGCAGACCAGCGCCCTGTTCGGGCGGCTGGGGATCGACCAGAGCGCGCTCGGGTTCACCGTGCAGGACTACATGCTGCGCAGTGTCAACTCGACCTTCCGGCCCCTTTCGGTGGTGCTGCTGGCCGCGGTGGCCGGGCTGTCGGCCCACATCGCGCTCACCCGGGCCATGGCCACGCCCGGCCAGGGTGGCCTGGCGTGGCGGGTGTGGCCGGTCCCCATGGTGGTGGGCGGGCTGCTGCTCCTGGCCGGCCTGAGCGGGCTGTGGGGGCTGGTGCGCTACCGGGTCGACTTCCCGGTGGTCCCGCTGAGCCTCGGGGCCGGGCTCGGGCTGCTGGCCTACGGTGCCTTCCTCCGCGGGCAGGCGCCGGAGCGCCGGGCGGCGACGGCGGCCGTGCCCCGGACGCTGCTGGCGGCCCGGCGGACGGTGGTGGCGATCTTCGTCCTGGTGATGCTGTTCTGGTCGGTGGCCGTCTACGCTCAGGCCCGCGGCGTCCGGGAGGCGGGCCGCGTCGCCGCCACCATCTCGCGCCGGCCCGACGTGACCGTCTACAGCGCCAGACGGCTCCAGCTGGCCGGACCCACCATCCGGGAAACCGAGCTGCGCGGGCCGGACGCCGCCTACCGCTTCCGCTACACCGGCCTCAAGCTGGTCGTCCGGTCGGGTGGCAAGTGGTTCCTGCTGCCGTCCGGGTGGACGCCGGGCAACGGCGGCGCCGCCCTGCTGCTGCCCGACACCGACGAGCTGCGGGTCGAGTTCAGGCCCGGCCGGTGAGGGGGAACTCGCGGACGACCCGGTAGCGGGCCCCGCGGGGGCCGCCAAGGGTGCTGCGGAAGCAGGCCAGCTCGCGCGCCTCCCAGGGCTCGCTCTCGGCGGCCGCGGCGGCGACCAGGTCGAGGGCCTCCTGGGGAACCGGTGCCGGGGTGGAGAAGCGGGCCAGGGTCAGGTGGGGGGCCAGCGGCCGGTCCTCCGAGCGCAGCCCGGCCGCCTCGGCGGCGCTGGACAGGGCGGCGGCCAGGCGGACCAGGACCTCGGCGTCGTCGCCGATGCCGGCCCACAGGACCCGGGCCCGCCGGCCCTCGGGGAAGGTGCCGGCGCCCTCCAGCCGCAGCCGAGCCGGCCCGGCACCGGCCACGGCGGCCTCGCCGACCCGGACCACCTCGTCGGCCATCTCCGGCTGGACCTGGCCGAGGAAGGCAAGGGTGAGGTGCCAGCCGCCAGGCGGGGTCAGGCGAGCCCCGGGAAGGAGCGGCTCCAGCCGGGGCAGGGCCGCCTCCAGCGGCGCCCGGGCCGGCCCGGGGATCGGCACCCCGAAGAACAGCCGCCCGGCGAGCAGGTCCGGGTCGGCGACCGTCGGGTCGCCCGAGCCCCGCCCGGAGCGGCCGGCCCGGCTCATGTCAGGCCTTCGAGGCGGCGGCGGGCCAGGTCGAGGGCGACCGCGGAGGTCCAGAGGCGGACCTGGGTGCGGTCGCCGGGGGCGGTGATGGTCCGGGTGGCGGTGCCGGCGGCGTCGGCGACGCCCAGGCAGATGGTGCCGACCCGGCGACCGGACTGCTCGGCCGGGCCGGCGACGCCGGTGACGGCCAGGCCGAGGTCGGCGCCGAAGGCGGTGCGGGCGCCGGAGGCCATGGCGGCGGCCACGGGCTCGCTGACCGGGCCGTCGGCGTCCAGGAGGCGCTGGTCGACGCCGAGCTGGGCCGCCTTGGCGTCGGTGGCGTAGGCGACAACGCCGCCCAGGTAGTAGTCGGAGGAGCCGGCGATGCCGGTGATGCGGCCTCCCAGGAGGCCGCCGGTGACCGACTCGGCGGTGGCCAGGGTGAGACCGCGCTCGCGGAGGAGGCGGCCGACGACCGCCTCCAGGGTCTCGTCGTCGGTGCCGTAGACGATGTCACCGAGCTCCTCGCGGATCCTGGCCTCGACCGGGGCGATCTCGCCGAGGGCCTCCCCCCGGGTGGCGCCGACGGCCGTCAGGCGGATCCTGACCTCCCCTGGGCTGGCCAGATAGGCCATGGTGACCCGGCCGGCCACGGCCTCGTCCCACAGCGGGGTCAGGCGCTCGGCCAGGCGCGACTCCCCCACCCCGACGCTGCGCAGGGTCCGGGAGACGATCGCCCGACCCTCGCCTGCCCTGGCGGCCAGGTCGGGCAGGACGACCCGCTCGAGCATGCCCTCCATCTCGCGGGGGACACCGGGCACGGCGTAGACGGGTCTGCCGCCGACCTCGACGATCAGCCCGGGGGCGGTGCCTCTTGGGTTGTCGATCGTGCCGGCGCCCTCGGGCACGTCGGCCTGGCGCAGGTTCATCTCGGCCATCCGCTGGACGCCCATGCGGCCGAACCGCTCGCGCAGCCACGTCTCCAGCTCGGGCTGGCGGACCAGGGCGACCCCGGCCACGGCGGCCAGCGCCTCCCGGGTGACGTCGTCCTGGGTCGGGCCCAGCCCGCCGGTCAGGATCACCGCGTCGGCCCGGCCGAGCGCCTCCCGGACGGCCTCGGCGATCCGCTGCTCGTTGTCCCCGACCACGGTGTGGCGCAGGCAGTCCCAGCCGACGTCGGCCAGGCGCTGGCCGATCCAGGCGGCGTTGGTGTTGACGATCTGACCGAGCAGCAGCTCGGTGCCGACCCCGATGATCTCGCAGCGCACGCTCGCTCCCTTGCCGACCGACCGACGGCCAGGATGCTACCCGGCCAGCCGGGCCAGAAGCTCCGGGCCCTGGGCGGCGGTGACCACCACCGGCAGGTACGCCCCCGCCTCGGCCGCTGTCGCGTCCGCGACCCGGACCACGCCGTCGGCGTCGGGCGCCTCCCGGAAGCTGCGGCCCTCGGCGGTGCCGTCGTCGTCGACCCGCTCGACCAGCACCTCCAGGGGGCGGCCGACCCAGGCGTCCTGCGCGGTGGCAAGGAGCCGATCCTGCAGCTCCTGGACCCGCTCGACTCTGGCCCTGGCGGTCGCCTCGGGGACGCGGTCGTCCAGGTCGAGGGCGGCGGTGCCGTCCTCGGGCGACCAGGCGAAGAACGCCACCCAGTCCAGCCGGGCCGCCTCGAGGAACCCCTCCAGCTCGGCCACGTCGGCCTCGCGCTCGCCGGGGAAGCCGAGGATGAAGTTGGAGCGGAAGGCGGCGTCCGGGTCGAGGGCGCGGATCCGGCCGACCAGGTCGAGGAAGCCCTCGGCCGAGCCGCCCCGGCGCATGCGCCGCAGCACGGGGGCGCTGGCGTGCTGCAGCGAGAGGTCGAAGTAGCTGCAGACCACCGGGTTGGCGGCCATCTCCTCGAGCAGGCCGGGCGTGAGCTCGTCGGGCTGGAGGTAGTTGAGCCGCACCCGGCGCAGGCCGTCGACGGCGGCCAGGTCGCGCAGCAGGTGGATCAGGGCTTCGCGGCCGCCCAGGTCCTTGCCGTAGCTGGTGGAGTTCTCGGCCACCAGGCAGACCTCGGAGACGCCCTGGCCGGCCAGCCAGGCGACCTCGTCGAGGATCTCGGTCGGCCGCCGGGAGCGGAACCGCCCCCGGAACGACGGGATGGCGCAGAACGAGCAGTCCCGGTCGCAGCCCTCGGCCAGCTTGACCAGGGCCACCGGCCCGCGGGCGGGCGCCCGGGCCGGGAACGCCGCCCCGGCCGGGGTCGGGAACACCATCGGCAGCGCCCGCCGCCCCGCCGGGACCAGCGTGGGCTGGGCCGGGGTCGCCGACCCTCCGAGCAGCTCGGGAAGCCGACCGTAGTCGGCAAAGGGCACGATGGCGTCGGCCTCGGGCAGCTCGGCCCGCAGCTCCTCGGTGTACCGCTCGGCCAGGCACCCGGTGACCAGCACCGTCCGGGCCCGCCCGTGCTCCTTCAGGGCGGCCGCGTCCAGCACCGTCTCGATCGACTCCCGCTTGGCCGCCTCCACGAACGCGCAGGTGTTGACGACCACCGCGTCGGCCTGCTCGGGGTCGGCCACCACCCGGTAGCCGCTGGCCGCCAGCAGCCCGGCCGCGTTCTGGGAGTCGACCTCGTTGCGCCCGCACCCGAGGGTGACGATGGCGACGGTCGGGGACGGGGCGGGGGCGGGTTCGGCTGACGGCATAGGCCAAGCCTACCCGCCGGGCGACCCGGGGCTGGATTCGAGGCGGCCGGACTGGGTCTGGCGGACGAAGGCGGCCTTCTCCCAGGCCTCGGGGATGGTGGTGGCGTCGACGTAGCTCATGCCCGAGCGGAGGCCGCCGACCAGCTCGGTGACGATGCTGGCGACGGGGCCCTTGAGAGGGAACTCCATCTCCTCGCCCTCGGGGACGTACTGGTCGAGGGCGTCGCCGCGGCCCTCGATCTCGAGGCGGGCGGCGGCCGCACCGAGGGAGGCCATGCCCCGGAAGATCTTGTACTCGCGGCCCTGGCGGCGGACGACCTCGCCGGGGCTCTCGGGGCGGCCGGCGAACAGGCCGCCGATCATGACCGTGCTCGCCCCGGCGGCGATCGCCTTGGCCACGTCGCCGGGGTGGCGGATGCCGCCGTCGGCGATCAGGGGGACGCCGGTGGCCTGGGCGACCTCGGCGCAGTCGAGGATGGCGGTGAGCTGGGGCACACCGACCCCGGCGACCAGGCGGGTGGTGCAGGCGAAGCCGGGCCCGATCCCGACCTTGACGGCGTCGGCCCCGGCCTCGGCCAGGTCGCGGAAGCCGTCGGCGGTGGCGACGTTGCCGGCCACGACCTCGCTGTCCGGCCAGGTCGCCTTGAGCTCGCGGACGGCCTCGATGGTGTGGTCCGCGTGGCCGTGGGCGACGTCGACGACCAGGGCGTCGACGTCGGCGTCGAGCAGGGCCTTGGCCCTTTCCAGGTAGCCGCCGCGGACCCCGAGGGCGGCTGCGACCCGCAGGCGGCCCTGGCCGTCGCGGGTCGCCTGCGGCCAGCGGTCGCGCAGGCCGATGTCGCGCAGGGTGATCAGCCCGGCCAGCCGGCCGTCGTCCCCCACCAGGGGCAGCTTCTCGATCCGGTGACGGTCCAGCAGCTTGCGGGCCTCGTCCAGGTCGATGCCGGGCTGGGCGGTGACCAGCCGCACGGCCGGGGTCATGGCCGCGGCGACGGTCTCGCCGGCGGCGGCGCGCATGTCGCGGGCGGTGAGGATGCCGACCGGCCGGCGCTCGGGGTCGACCACCACCAGGCCGGTCACGCCCAGGCGCCCGGCCTCGGCGGCGGCCTCGGCCACGGTCCGCTCGGGGCCGATGGTGTAGGGCTGCTCGATCACCTGGCCCAGGTAGCGCTTGACCCGCCGGACCTCCTCGGCCTGGGCGTCGACGGGCAGGAACCGGTGGAGCACACCGAGGCCGCCCAGCTCGGCCATGGCGATGGCCATGGGGGCGGTGGTCACGGTGTCCATGTTGGCCGAGACGATGGGGATGGCGAGCTCGACGCCGCGGGTGAAGCGGGAACGGGTGGAGACGTGGCGGCGGGAGCGGATGCTGGAGCGCCGGGGCACCAGCAGGACGTCCTCGAAGGTCAGCGCAAGGCGCGGTTGGTCTGTCATACACCAAGGCTAGCCAGGTCGGTGGTCCCCGGCCATCCCGTCGATGAGCTCGCGGATGATGTCGGCGTGGCCGGCGTGGCGGGCCGTCTCCTCGACCATGTGGATCAGCACCCAGCGCATGGTGACGGTCTCGCCGAACCAGGCGGTGCCGGTGTCCTCCACCTCCAGCTCGTCGATGGCCCGGTCGGCGGCGGCCCGGGCCCGGCCGTAGAAGGCCAGGACCTCGTCGGTCGTCTCGTCCGGGCGGATGCGGAGGTCGGCGTCGGGGTCGTCCTCGTCGAACGGCATTGGCTCGGCCTCGCGGCCGAAGGTGTCGCAGAACCAGCCGTACTCGACCGCCGCCAGGTGCTTGACCAGCCCGAGCAGGCTGGTGCCGGACGGGGTCATCTGCCGCCGCAGGTCGTCGTCGCCCAGGCCCTCCAGCTTCCACAGGACGGCGTCGCGGTGCCGCTCGAGGGCGACCTGGAGGCTCTCCTTCTCCTCGCCGGTGAACGGCACCCGTATGACCATCGGCCTGCTCCTGTCCTCGTCCGGTCTAGCTGCTCTTGGGGGTGAAGGTGTGGCGCCAGATGTTGCCGGAGCGGTCGGCCACGCCCAGGTCCTTGCCGTCGACGGTGAGGCGGACCCCGGCCGGGTAGCCGAGGACCAGCTCCAGGCTGCGCCGGGCCGTGAAGGTGCGGCGCTGGCGCGGTCCCGGTGTGCCCTCGAAGGCGACCCGGCCGTCGGCGACGACCCGGGTCCAGGAGGCGCCGGCGTAGCGCAGGGTCACGGTGACGTCCCTGGTCGCGGGGCGGGCGGTGGTGGCCGGGGCCGGCCTGGCCGCGGCCCCGGCCTTGTTGCCGGCGCCGGTGGTCCTGGCCGGGGTGGTGACGAACGCCGGCTGGCTGTCGCCCGGGTCGGGCGCGGGGCGTAGCAGCCCCCACAGCGACACCAGCAGGATGATGGAGACACAGACGATGGCAACGGCCAGCCAGCTGCGGCCGCCGCGGCCCGGCTTGAGGCCGCCGATGGCCCGGGGGGCGTGCTCGAACAGGGGCGCCTCGGGCGTCTCCTGGGCCCGGTAGGCCTCCAGCAGCGGGACCGGGTCGACCCCCAGGTAGCCGGCGTAGGAGCGCAGGAAGCCCTTGGCGTAGACGCTTCCGCCGAGCTCGCCGAACTGTTCCTCCTCGAGGGCCTCCAGGTAGCTGGGCCGGATCCGGGTCGCCACAGCGGCGTCGTCGAGCGACTTGCCCTGCGCCTCCCGGGCCGAGCGCAGCGCTTCGCCGATGGTGCGCAGTGGGGTCACCCCTTCATTCGAACATATCGGGGCAATACAGAAAATCGCTTCCTCAGATCAGCGGATTCTGCCTCCCTGGGGAGGGCTGCGCAACCTACTCGCCGACGATCTCGCCGTAGGAGTCCTCGCGTCCGCGGAGCTGGCCCAGCTCCTCGACGGTCATCAGCACGTCGCGGGGCTTGGAGCCCTCCGACGGGCCGACGACGCCGCGCTCCTCGAGCTGGTCCATGATCCGGCGGGCCCGCGAGAACCCGACCTTCATCTTGGACTGGAGCATCGAGGTGGAGCCGAGCCCGGAGCGGACCACGATCTCCATGGCCTGGGTGAGGAGCGGGTCCTCGTCGCCGTCGTCGTCCTCGCTGGCCGACCTGCCCTCGGCGACCACGCCCGGCTGGTAGGTGGCCTGCTGCTGGGCCTTGCAGTAGGCGACGACCGCCTCCACCTCCTTCTCGGTGATGAAGGCGCCCTGGACCCGGCGGGGCTTGGAGGTGCCGCCGGGCAGGTACAGCATGTCGCCGTGGCCGACCAGCTTGTCGGCCCCGCCGGCGTCCAGGATGACCCGCGAGTCCTGGGCGCTGGCCACCATGAAGGCGATCCGGCTGGGGATGTTGGCCTTGATCAGCCCGGTGACCACGTCCACCGACGGCCGCTGGGTGGCCACCACCAGGTGGATGCCGACCGCCCTGGCCATCTGGGCGATCCGGCAGATGGCGTCCTCGACGTCACGGGGGGCGACCATCATGAGGTCGGACAGCTCGTCGATCACGACCACGATGTAGGGCAGGGTCGGGCGCTGCTGCTCCCCGTCGGGCCGGCCCTCGTCGTCCAGGCCGGCCGACGGCAGCGGCGGCAGGGTGCCCTCCTTGGCCCCCTTGTTGTAGGCGGCGATGTTGCGGACCCCGGCGATGGCCAGGGTCTCCAGGCGCAGCTCCATCTCCCGGACCGCCCAGGCCAGGGCCTCGCTGGCCCGCTTGGGGTGGGTGACCACCGGGGTGATCAGGTGGGGCACGTTCTCGTAGCTGGTCAGCTCGACCCGCTTGGGGTCGATCAGGATCAGCCGCACCTCCTCGGGCGGGTTGCGCATGAGCAGGCTGGTCACCAGCACGTTGAGGCAGACGCTCTTGCCAGCTCCGGTGGAGCCGGCGATGAGCACGTGGGGCATGTCGGCCAGGTTGGTGAGCACCGGCTCGCCGCCGATGTCCTTGCCCAGGGCGACCGTGAGGGGGTGACGTCCGTCGTCCTTGCCGATCTTGCCGAGGATGTCGCCCAGGGTGACCAGCTCGCGGTCGCGGTTGGGGACCTCGATGCCGATCGCCGACTTGCCGGGGATGGGGGCGATGATGCGCACGTCGGGCGAGGCCAGGGCGTAGGCGATGTCGTGGGAGAGGCCGATCACCCGGGCCACCTTGGTCGCCGGGCCGAGCTCGACCTCGTAACGGGTGACGGTCGGTCCGCGGGTGTAGCGGGGCACCTTGGCATCGACCTCGAACTGCTTCAGGGTGTTCTCCAGGATCTTCTGGATCTCGTCCAGCCGGCGCGGGTCGACCGGGCGGGCGTGGCCCTGGCGCAGCAGCGACTCGGGCGGGGTCGTGTAGGCGCCGCCCGCCTTGGCCTGGAGGGTCATGGCCAGCTGGACGGCGTCCCCGGCGCCGGGCAGGTCGGCCGGGGCGATCGGCGGCGGGGCCTTGAGGGCGGCCGCCTCGTCGCGCTCCTCGACCCGGAGGTCGGCCTCCCGGGCGCCGGCAGCGTCGGGGACCGGCTTGCCCACGACCACCTCGACGGTGTCGTCGGGGTCGGGCTCGGGGGGCGGCTCGGCCTTCTTGCGGCCGCGGCGCTTGGGCGGGGCCTCGCCGGAGTCGACCGGCTCGACCACCTCCGGCGGAGTCGGTGGAGGCGGCGGGGGCCGCGGCGGGGCGGTCAGGGCGGAGCCGGCCAGCCGGCCCACGGAGCCGATCCCCCGGCCGACGGCCGCCACCGAGGTCCGGGTGCTGATCAGGGTGCCGAGGAACAGCAGGCCGGCGAACAGCGTCGCCGCTCCCCAGGTGGACAGCAGCCGGGCCAGGGGGGCGGCGATGATCGCCCCGACCAGGCCGCCCGACTCCTGGAGGACGGCCGGAGCCGAGCTGGCCGGTGGGGCGCCCCTGGCCAGGTGGAGCAGGCCGAGCCCGCCGACCAGCACGGCCAGCAGGCCGATGGTGACCCGTCCGGCGACCATGTCGTCCTTGGCCGCCGGCCGCCAGAACAGGGCCAGCGCCAGCCCACCGATCAGCAGCGGCACCGCGTAGGCGCCGTAGCCGAACAGGCCGCGGAACAGCAGGGCGAAGAACCCTCCGAGCCGGCCTCCGTCCTCCAGCCAGATCCCAAGGGCCAGGACCACCGCGAACAGGGCCAGGAAGACGCCCTGGATGTCGCCCTTGTGGGGCGACAGGGCCTTGCGGGAGCTCTGGCCGACCCGCTGGGTGCGGGTCGTGCTCTTGGCCGCCGGCCGCCGGCTCCGGGCGGGCGCGGGCCGCCGGGTCTGTGGCCGCCGGGTTCGGGCCTTGGCCATCCCTAGACCTCCATCACCGTCGGGATGATCACCGGGCGGCGCTGGGTGCGCTCCTTGAACAGGGCCGAGGCGGCCGAGCGCATGTGCTGCTTGACGATCATGGGGTCGTTGACGCCGTCGGCGGCGGTGCGCTCGAGGGCGTCGAGCACCCGGGCCTTGGCCTCCTCGATCAGGTCGCCGGACTCCGGCTCGTAGACGAAGCCGCGGGTGACGATGTCCGGGCCGGCCAGGACCTTGCCGGTCTGGGACTCGATGGTGACCACCACGTGCACGAACCCCTCGCCGCCGAGCTTGCGCCGGTCGCGCAGGACGGCGTCGCCGACGTCGCCGATGCCGAGCCCGTCGACCATCACCATGCCGGCCCGGACCTGGCCGGCCCGGCTGGCCTTGCCGTCGGCCAGCTCGACCACGTCGCCGTCCTCGCAGATGAGGATGCGCTCGCGCGGCACCCCGGTCGAGGCGGCCAGCCGGGCGTGCTGGGCCAGGTGCCGGTACTCGCCGTGGACGGGCACGAAGTTGGCCGGCCGAAGGGTGGACAGCAGCAGGGTCAGCTCGCCCTGGGCGGCGTGCCCGGAGACGTGCACCCGGGCGTTGCCCTTGTGGTAGACGTCGGCCCCGAGCCGGGCCAGGTCGTTGATCGTCCGGTAGACGGCGGCCTCGTTGCCCGGGATCAGCGAGGACGACAGCACCACGGTGTCGCCGGGCTCGATCCGGACCCACTTGTGGTCGCGGCCGGCCATCAGGGTCAGGGCCGAGAACGGCTCGCCCTGGGAGCCGGTGCACAGCACCACCGTGCGGGCCGGGTCGGTGGAGGTGAGGTCCTCCATGGGGATCAGCAGGCCGGCCGGGATGCGCAGGTAGCCGAGATCGGAGGCGACCCGCATGTTGCGGATCATGCTCCGCCCGACCAGGGCGACCTTGCGACCGAGGCGGGCCGCGGTGTCCAGGATCTGCTGGACCCGGTGGACGTGGCTGGCGAAGCAGGCGATCACGATGCGGCGCCGGGCCGCCTCGAAGATGTCCTCAAGGGCCCGGCCGACCTCGACCTCGGAGACGATGAAGCCGGGCTGGTCGGCGTTGGTGGAGTCCGACAGGAGGAGGTCGATGCCCTCGGAGGCCAGCCGGGCCAGTCCCCCCAGGTCGGTGGGGCGGCCGTCGATCGGGGTGAGGTCCATCTTGAAGTCGCCGGTGTGCACGATCGTGCCGCCGGGGGTGCGCAGGGCCACGGCCATGCCGTCGGGGATCGAGTGCGACACGGCGTAGAACTCGAGGTCGAACGGTCCGAGGTTGGTCCGCTGGCCGCCCGCGACCTCGACCAGGGACGGGTTGAGCTGGTGCTCCTCGAGCTTGGCGGCGAGCATGGCCAGCGACAGCCTGGTCCCGTAGACGGGCACGTCGAAGTCGCGCAGGAAGTAGGGCAGCGCCCCCATGTGGTCCTCGTGGGCGTGGGTCAGGACCACCCCCACGACCCGCTCCGGCTCCTCGGCCAGCCAGGCGAAGTCGGGCAGGATGATGTCGACGCCCGGCTGGTCGGCGTCGGGGAAGGCCAGCCCGCAGTCGACCAGCAGCCGGGCCCCGTCGACCTCGACGACCGCGCAGTTGCGCCCGATCTCCCCCAGCCCGCCCAGGAACGCGACCCGGGTCACCCCGGGTGCCGCCGGGGCAAGTCCCTGGCTGACCTCAGTCACGGGCAACCCGATCCACCGGGGGGCTACCGCCTTCGGCTCCTTGAGCCCCCCGGACCCCCCCGAGTCCAACCCCGGCCAGCAGGCCGCGGGCGAACTCGACCTGGTCGGGCGTGGCGTCGACCAGCGGGGGGCGCAGCGGCCCGGCGGGCAGGCCGAGCAGGTTCATGCACGCCTTGAGCAGGATCGGGCTGGACGTGGCGAACAGGCCCTCGAACAGCTCCAGGTTCTCCAGGTGCAGCCGCAGGGCGGCGGCCGTGTCGCCGCTCTCGAAGGCCCGCACCAGCTCCTGGAGGGCCGGCCCGACCAGGTGGGCGGCCACGCTGACCACGCCGACCCCGCCAACGGCGAGCAGCGGCAGGAGGTTCTTGTCGTCGCCCGAGTACTGCTCCAGCTGGCCGCCGGTCTCGCGGTGCAGGCGGCTGGCCGCGGCCATGTCGCCGACCGCGTCCTTGACCGCGACCACGTTGTCCAGCTGCTCGAACAGCCGGACCATGGTCGGCACCTCGATGGCGCAGGCGGTCCGCCCGGGGATGTTGTAGAGCATGCAGGGCAGGCCGGTGGAGGCGGCGATGGCCGAGAAGTGGGCGACCAGGCCGGACTGGGGCGGCTTGTTGTAGTAGGGCGTGACCAGCAGCAGCGACCCGGCCCCGGCCTTCTCGGCCAGGGAGGTGAGCTCGACCGACTCGGCGGTGGAGTAGGTCGAGGTGCCGGCCATCACCCGGTCGCCGCCGGCGACCTCAACCACCGCCGCCCACAGGCGGGACTTCTCGTCGGCGGTCAGGGTGGGCGACTCGCCGGTGGTGCCGGCCACGACCAGCGTGTCGGTGCCGCTGTCGAGCAGGTGGCGGGCCAGGCGTTGGGCGCCGTCGACGTCCAGGTTGCCGTCGGGGCTGAACGGGGTGGCCATGGCGGTGAGCACACGACCAAAGCGACCTGGCATAGGGGTCCTCCGAGCGACGGGAAAGCGGCCGTGACGGCCGGCAGCCCCACCCGGCCGGCAGCCACCGCCGATTCTACTCGGGCATCCACACCGAACCGGGGATCTTCGCGCCGGCCAGGGCGTGCTTCCGAGGTCGTTAGCGGCTCGTTATCATCGATTTGCTTTCGTTTGCATCCATAAGTTACTGTCTACGCCAGCTTACGCGAGCTGGCGAAGGGGTGAGGTGGATGGCCGAGCTACTGGTGATCCCGAGCGAGCTGGAACGAGCCGCCGGACGGCTGCAGGCCAGCGCCGACCAGGTCCGTTCGGTCGTCGGCGGCCTGCTCCCCGCCGTCTCTCTCGGCGGCGCCGCACTGGGCGACGCCGCCCTGTTCGACCGGTTCCACACCATGTGGACCCGCTGGGCCAGCGAGCTCGGTGTCCTCGCCGACGACCTCACCGGCGCCGCCGGCCGCCTCCAGGCCGCCGCCGCCGAATACCGCTCCACCGATCACGCCGCCGTTCCTCCGCCCACCCACGCTCGATAGGCAACCTCGACCCTCAGAAGCTCCCTGGTGGCACCGCCGTCGGCCGCGGCAGACGGCGCCCCGAGGCGGAACCCCCGACCCGGGCCCGGACCCCCGACCGGGCCCGGGTCCCCCCTGCCCGGCCCCACCCCCACCTGCCGCTGGGCCCCCGGTTCGGGAGGGTAGCCAACCGGCGAAGGACGGTCCCTCGGTTGTCCACAGCCCGGATCCAAGCTCAGCCCCGGGGTCGGGGCCAGGGGGCGGAGGGGGTCGTGGTTGTCGGCTGGGCGTGCCAAGATCCGGGCGATGACCGCCGTGCATCTTCCGCTTGAGACCGTTGTCCGACCGCGTCTGCCGGTCGACCTGCGGCTGACCCTGGGGCCGTTGCGGCGGGGGCCGGGCGACCCGACCAACCTGGTCGACCGGGGTGGGAGCTGGTGGCGGGCGACCAGGACCCCGGAGGGGCCGGCCACGGCCTGCTACACGCCGGAAGGAGACGGGATCCGGGTCGCGGCGTGGGGGCCGGGGGCGGGGTGGTGTCTTGAGGCGGCGCCTGAGCTGCTGGGGGCGCGCGACTCGCTGGAGGGGTTCTCCCCCACCGGGCTGGTCGGCGAGCTCCACCACCACCACCCCGGCCTGCGGATCCCTCGCTCCCGGGCGGTCTTCGAGGCGCTGCTGCCCTCGATCCTGGAGCAGAAGGTCACCGGTCGCGAGGCCCACAACGCCTTCGCCGCCATCGTCCGCGCCCTGGGCGAACCGGCCCCCGGCCCGGTGCCCCTGCGCCTGCAGCCGTCCCCCGAGGCCCTCGCCGTCACCCCCTACTGGGCGTTCCACCCGCTCGGTGTCGAGCGCAAGCGCACCGCCACGATCCTGATGGCGGCCAGCCGCGCCCGCCGGGTCGAGGAGACCGTGGTCATGCCCGCCGCCGACGCCCACCGCCGCCTCCAGGCCCTCCCCGGTGTCGGTCCCTGGACCTCGGCCGAGGTCGCGATCGTGGCCCTCGGCGACGCCGACGCCGTCTCGGTGGGCGACTTCCACCTCCCCCACCTGGTCAGCCACGCCCTCACCGGCCAGCGCCGGGGCACCGACGAACAGATGCTCGAGCTCCTCGCCGCCTGGCCCGGCCACCGCGGCCGGGTCCTGCGCCTCCTCACCCGCTC